>Ga0075021_10001601_pt1 | contig 11657 bp, 9 predicted proteins | sample ColStrG_CSR_2012_FD_72749 | JGI IMG/M metagenome (GOLD analysis project Ga0075021, IMG submission 72749) | Freshwater sediment microbial communities in response to fracking from Pennsylvania, USA - Cold Stream Run_MetaG_CSR_2012 | ecosystem: Environmental > Aquatic > Freshwater > Creek >... | reverse complement strand
GTTTCGTCAGTTAGCGTCAGCCCCTCGCATCGCCATCGATCCGCTCAAGCTCTTCGTTGACGAATTCCATTGCCGCCTCGACCAGTTCGACGCACGCGGCACTCCCGCCCTTGAGGTCCCGGTGGATTCCGCGAATGAGTCTGGACAAATGGCGGCTCAGATAATCGCGCTGTGCGCGTCGAACGGACAGCAACTCATCCGTTCGGCCGGCGGCCTTGCATTCAAGGTGTGTCAGAAAATGCATGAACTCGAGTTCGACACTGATGTGATCGGGCGTTTCGGCGTTTTTGTCGCGGCCCAGGCCGAAATACTCATAAAACCGCGTCAGCTCTTCGAACAGCGAACCTTGGTCTTCCTCAGTGTGGGTCCTTCCCCAAAGCGAGCACGCTTGCCTGCTGACGGAAGGATCGAAAGCATTTGCATAGTCGGCGCCGCAGATCCCGAAAACGCTGGTTTGCGCGCCCTGATGGGTGAACGCCTTGGCCAGTTCGCGGTAGATCGCGCTCCTTTGCGCAGCGCTGGCATACGCGCTTTCCAGCGGCGCAGCCGTGTTCATGCCGCCGCCTCTTCGTGCACTCGTTCGATGTCGATTCGCGTGTCGCGGTCGAAAACGGACGACTGACCCTGAAGCACGCCTGCGGTCAGGTGCGGGTGGCCGCCGGCCAGTTCGACCGGATTCAACGGGGATGGCACGACACTGTTCATGTCGCCTTTGCCCTGGAATTGAAAATGTTCCCATGCGTGATACATCAACGTCTGGCTCGGGCGCAGACTGGGCGACACCTTGACGCGCAACTTGAAGGATCCGACATCGTTGAAGACACGCACCAGGTCACCGTCCAGGATCCCGCGTTTGCCGGCGTCGAGCATCGATACGAGGATGTAGGGCTCGGGGCGGTCGAGCCGCATCATCAGTGGACTATCCCGCCAGGTCGAGTGGATGCTCTGGCGGGTCTTGCCGCCATTCATCACGAGCGGGTAGTCGCCGCCGATCATCGGCGGCGCCTTGAATCGCGGCAGCAGCTCGTCAAGTTCTTCATATAGAGGTTGGTCGATGTAAAACTGGATTCGCCGCGTCGCGGTCGGATAGGGAACCTTGTCGCGGACGTGAAAGGTCAGCGGCACGATCGTGTCATGCTCCGGAAACTCGCACATGTTGCCGATCGAACTCGCCTCCTCCGGGAGCTTCTCGAAGCGGGCAAAACCCTTCTTCTTGACCTCTCCCCAGCTGAGCTTCTTGTGCGTCGTGCCGAGTTCGTAGATCGTCTTTGCGACCTTGTCGTCGTCACCCTCCTTGAATTCGCCGCCCATCGTCAGATCGTCATAGAGCGTGTCCAGCTTTACCGTCAAGCCCTGAGGGCTCTTGACGGAGGTGATCCCTCGGGCCTTGGCCCGTTCTTGAATGTGCTTGGCGAGGAGAACGATGATGTCCCAATCGCTCTTCGATTCGCCCAAGGGTGGCGTCGCTTGGTCGGTCGTCGTCAGCCACGGCGACAGCGGCGTCACCCACTTGAGATTGGTATGTTCGTACCACGGCGCCGCCGGCAGCACATAGTCGGCGTGCCGGCCGGTCGAGTTGATCCGCCAGTCGAGCACGACAACTTTTTTCAGCTTCGGCCACAAGACCTCGAGCAGCTTTTCGCTGCCGCGCGCCCGCCGCAGCGGATTGCTCGACAGGGAAATCATGATGCGAGGGTCGGTGCCGGGCGGCGGATTCAATGGTTGCCATTTTTTTTCGAGCGATTCGTTCAAGTATTCGCCCAACGGGCGCTTGTTGCCGAGTTTCCAGGATTCTGCATTCTTCGACAGCTCTCCCGTGCCGCCGTGCACCGACCAGAATAACGTTCCCGGCGTCCACACTGGAGTGCGCAGCAAGCCGTTCCCCGGCTGGAACAGCAGTCGGCCGAGATCGCGTACGATCATTTCCTGGGTATCGCCGTTCGCCATCCGGCTTTCGATCATCGGCTGCAAGGCCGCGAAATAGTGTGGCGCTTCTTTGAGCGTCGGCGGCAAATTGAATTTATCGCTGCCGTCCGGCGTCAGCAACGGAAAACCCGCAAAGCCGGCGCCCTTGCGTCCCATGTTTCCAGTCAAACAAAAAATCAGGGCGACGCTTCGTTCGGCCAGATTCCCGTGGAAATACTTGCACATCGAGGTCTGGGCAATGCTCGTCACGGCCCGGGCCGCCAGAATCTCCCTGGCAAGGCGTCGGATCAGCTTGGCGGAGACGCCGCACATCGGTGCAGCCGCTTCCGGCGTATAGGCGGCCAGGCGATCGCGCAGCAGTGAGAACACCGACCGAACTTCGACGGCGGTTCCATCTTTCAGACGAATTTTGCGTTTGACGTCAAGAACGGGATCGACAGCGCCCAGCGCCAGCGTCTTGAACGGCGCCGCCGTGAGTTTGTCGTCAGCCGCGTCCCACAGCATGTGGTAATCGCTGCGACCGGCGGCCTCGACGTCGGCCTGCTTCAGAAAGCACTGCGTGTCGGTGCGGACCAGCAAGGGCAGGTCGGTCTGCTCCTTGACGAAGGCCGCGTTGACGCGGTTTTCCGTCACGATGACATTGCAGATGGCGAGTGCGAGCGCAGCGTCCGTGCCGGATTTGATCGGAATCCAAAGGTCGGCCTTCGTTGCCGACGGATTGTAATCCGGTGCGATCGAGATGATCCGGGTGCCGTGGTACTTCGCTTCGATATAGAAATGAGCCTGCGGAATCTGGGTGTAGATGGGGTTGCCGCCCCAGAACAGGATCAGGTCGGAATTGAAATAGTCATCCGCGGAGCGTTCGAAGACGATTTTTCCGAATGTCTCGAGGGTGCCGCGCCGCGAATCGCCAATCTCGCCGTCCATGTCGAGTCCGATCGATTGCGTGAGCATGCTGAAGCGTGTCTGCGCGGCCATGGAAACGCCGAGGTCGATTCCGGGCCCCAAGTCCCAGATCGTCCGATCGGTTCCTTCATTGACCGTCACGTCGAGGTATGTGTCCGCGATGTCGTCGAGAGCTTCTTTCCAACTGACCCGCTCCCATTTGCCGCCGCCCCGCGGACCGACGCGGCGCATCGGGTGCGTGATGCGTGTCGGGTCATACATGCGCTCGCTGAAACAGCCGCCTTTCTGGCAACCGCGCGGATTGTAGTCCGGCAGCGCCGCATTGACCGTTGGATACTCGCCGGCCTGCTCCTCCCGATACACGAGTCCGTCCTTGACGTAGACGTCCCAAGAGCAATGCGCCTGAAACCAGCAGTTCAAGTGGTGCGTGGAGCGGACCACCTTGTCCCAGGTCCATTGGCCGCGATAAACGTCTTTCCACGAATCATACTTTGGGATCTTTTGGCCGCTGACCACCTCGCTTGCCCTGATGACGAAACTCGGCAAGGCGAGCAGTCCCACCGAAGCCGCGGCGCCCTGAAGAAAGCGGCGGCGAGCGAACACCGTGTTCATGTGCGAACCCCATTTTTGTAAAAGCGAATCGGCGACTCGGCGATTTCGCGCGGGTGCTTGGTAAACGGGCCAAACATGTCCAGCCACTTGCGTGAAATCAACAGGTCCAGCATCTCGGACGTCTCGCCGTTCGCGACGCGCGCGCGTTCGGACTTTATTTTTTCGAGCACTTCGACGACTCGCGGTCCGAAGAGTGAGACCAGGTACTCGTTTGGGATGCGCGGCTCCTCGGTCGGGTTGCCGTCGGCGTCAATCCGCGGCGGCGACAGGGGCGGAACGTAGTACACGTTCGGCTGAGTCCCATGCTCGGCGTGCAGGGGCAGTGCGATCCGGTATTGCGTGACGAGCTTGTATATCGGCCCGTTCGGATCGTCGAGGAAGCCTACGAAGCGTACGCGCCCGGGACATTGCCGCGAGCACGCGGTGGTCACACCTGCATCGATGCGCGGAAAGCAAAAGATGCATTTCTGCGAAACGCCTTCGACATCGTTGTAATAGATCTTTTTGTAGGGGCAGGCTTCCTGGCAGAAGCGATAGCCCCGGCATCGATCCTCGTCGATCAGAACGATTCCGTCAGCTTCGCGTTTGTCGATTGCCTTGCGCGGACATGCCGCGAGGCAGGCGGGATGTGTGCAGTGATTGCAGATTCGGGGCAGATAAAAGTAATGGCTGTTTGGATATTCACCGCCACCGACGTCCTCATCCCAGTTCGCCCCTTTGCCCGGAGCGCCACCCTCTGCGCGAAGCGGGATGTCGGGGTTCCCGCCGAATGCGACTTCTTCATGATTGAAGGTCCACGCTTTGCCGAACTCGCCGACGCTCGGTCGATGGCCCGGTTGCGCGCGCTCATCGCGGAAACCTCCACCCATGGATTCCCAGTCATGCGGCGTGCCCGTTCCTGGCTGTGTGTTTACCGTATTCCACAGCATATGAGCCATGCCGTCGCGCCTCGTCCAAAGACGTTTGCACGCTACGGTGCACGTCTGGCAGCCGAGGCATTTGTTCAGGTCCATGACCATGGCAATCTGTCGTTTGCTCATGCAAGCGTTCCTCAGGCCTCGAGCGCCAATTCCGTCCAATCGATCGAAAACGCCTTGATGCCCGCGCGCTCATCGTTGCCGCCGTGCCAGACGGCAAATCCGATGCCGGTCTTTGCGCCGGCCGTCAGCCGAGCGCCAGGAAGACCCACGTTGAGCGGTCGTTTGATCACGATCTGCCACTGGTCATGCGTCTTTTGCGCGGCGGCGTGGCACTGCATCGGCGGTCCGGGCTGGCTCGTGCCGATGCCGGTTGCGAGCACCGACCGGACACCGTCTTTGTTGGCCGCCCAACGCAGGTAATGTATCGGCGCCTCTTCGGAGCCCATCAGCGCCAGCACCGGGTTGCCGCGCACCGGCAATGCGATTGCGAATGCGTCGGGAAAATCTCCGTGCGGGGGAGAGATGCTCATGCCGGCGGCTCGAATGGCCCAGGCCCGTCCATCGTGAACGGCGGCTACGTGTAGAGCGCGAATGGCGCCGTATTCCTTTCCTTGCCACGAATTGCGCACGTATTCGGTGGGCTGCATCGCCAGCGGGGCCGGACTCATGGATACGGATTCAAACGTGCCGGGGTCCCAACCAATTGAATCGGGTGAAAGAAATTTCCCGATGTCATTCACACGCCGACACCGCATCTTTATCACTCCCGCGGCAAGCACCGAAGTCCAGGCGGAATATCGCTGCATTCGTCGCACTGCCGACGCTTGGTCGCCCACCACGGCGACCAAGCGTGCTGTCATGATCTTCGCGAAATGGTCGGCCATGCGGTCGATCGCCTCAATCCGTAATAGTACGTATCTACAATACGCATTATTGCGGCGTGCGAAAATCCCTCGAGCCGATGCTGCCAGTTCACTACCCGCTGCAGACGTGGAATGAGGTCATTGCGATCAACCTCAACGGCGTGTTCCACGGGCTCAAGTGTGCAATTGCCGGCGATGGCCAAGCTTGGCGGCGGCGCAATCGTCAACATGGCCTCCGTCCTGGGCACCGTCGGTTTTCCCGGGGTATCGGCCTGCGTCGCCGCGAAGCATGCGGTATTGGGGCTCACCAAGACCGCCGCGCTGGAATTCGGGGCTGAAATGGTGCGAGTCAACGCAGCTTGCCCGAGCTTCATCAAAACGCCGCTCACGCCGGGTCCCATACCGGAAGGCCCGGTCTGGGCCGAACTCGCGTCGAAACATTCATTCAATCGCTGTGCGGAACCCGCCGAGGTCGCGACGGTTGTGGCGTTCCTCGGATCCGACGATGCGAGCTTTGTGACCGGCAGCGCGTATCTGGTCGACGGGGGCTATGCGGCGATATGACGAGGCGTCGGCGCGGAAATTCCGCCTGTCAGGCGCGCGTTCGGACCTTGCGGCCGAAGGACCGACGCCCGCCGGCCGCCGGCAAGCATACGAGCCGCGATATGAGCAGCCTTACGTGTGATTTCATCGCCGTCACGGCATTCCGGTCACCGGAAAGATGCTTCAAGAGACATTGCTGAAACAGACCATCGAACATCGCATAGGCAGCACCGCGCGGTGCGCTCACGGCCGAGCCGCTCAATTCGCCGAAGCGGCACATCACGCGCCAGATCATCGCCTCCAGACTCTTGTCGATTTCGGCGACGTCGGATTGAAACGCAGTCTCGAACAAAGCCTGCGCGCGCAGGTCATACCATAGTCGGTGCAGCTGCGCTTCTTTGCGCAGCGTGTCGGCGAGGGCGGCGACAAGACCGTCCATCAGCTCGACGGTGTTGGTTGCGCTGGCGATGACATAGTCGTAGCGCTGCACGCACCGAGCCTTGTACTGGCGCACGCTGCAGAGGATCAGATCGAGCTTGTCGGTGAAATAGTAATGCAGTACGCCGTGCGAGAACTCGGAGTTCTGGGCGATCTCGCGCAAGCTCGTGCGTGCATATCCCAGCTCCGCGAGTGTTTGCAACGCCGCCTCGCCGAGCTCGGCGCGCCGCGCGGCGAATTTCGCATCGCGTCTTCTCGGAATCGTCGTCATTGGATCCATTGTAGGAGCCGGACACCAACGCCACAAGCGGCGGGGAAATTTCGCGGTCGCTCAAATTCTTGACAATCGTCAAGACAGTTTCTAGGATCGGGCGGACTCTTTGACAAGTGTCCAGAAATTACAAACGGAAGCCAACCGTGAAAGATCTCGAGCTGGATGGCCGTGTTGCCCTGGTTACGGGCGGCGCGCGCGGATTGGGGGCGGGCATGGCGGCGGCGTTGGCCCGAGCGGGCGCGGCCGTCATGATCGGGGATGTGCTCACATCGCTGGGAAAGGAAACGGCTGACAAACTCGCGGCAAGCGGTTTTCAGGCTGGTTTCGTGCCGCTCGACGTCACACGGGACGAAGATTGGAATGCCGCGGTAGAAGCGACAATCGGCGGCTTCGGCGGCTTCGACATCCTGATCAACAATGCCGGAATCGAGGTCACGGCGCTCATCGTCGACGTCGATGCCGTCGCCGTACGGCGCATGCTCGACGTGAATATTGTCGGCACCCTGCTTGGCATGAAACACGCCTTCCGTGCAATGCGACCGCAAGGCCGGCCCGGAAAGGGTGGTGCGGTGGTCAATATTTCATCGGTGGCGGCGAACATCGCATTTCCCGCCATCTCGGCGTACTCGGCCACCAAATCAGCCGTTGATCGCCTGACGCGGGTGGGTGCGATGGAGGCGGGCAAACTCGGCTATGGCGTGCGCGTCAACTGCATCTACCCGGGTCTGGTGCCAACCGAAATGGGAATGAAGCTTGCGGGCGACGTGGTTGCATCCGGCTTGTTCGAATCGCCCGAAGCGGCCGTAGGCGCCATCGTCGCGCAGACGCCGCTGGCCCGGTTGGGCGCAGTGGATGAAATGGCGGACGCCGTGGTGTTCCTGTGTTCGGATAAGGCGCGCTTCATCACGGGCACGGGATTGGCAGTCGATGGCGGGATGGGAACTTGAGAAGCGCCCTGGCTCGCGGCGATCAACTCATGGAAGCAATGATATGAACAATAGCAAGAGACCGGTTGTCGTCTACGGCGCCTCCGGCTACACGGGCCGCCTGGTATGTGAATACTTGCGCGAGTACAACGTGCCATTCATCGCCGCGGGCCGGGACAAAGCGCGCGTTCAAGCCGTCATGAATCGGGTTCCCGGCATCGAGTCTGCCGACTATGAAGTCGTCCAGGCCGACCACAACCTCGAATCGCTGACGGCGCTGTTTCGCGGCGCTCGAGTCGTGTGCAACATGGCCGGGCCGTTCATCAAATATGGCGACATCGTGGCGGAGGCGTGCCTGGCCGCCGGCTCTCACTACACCGATACTACCGGCGAACAGGACTGGCTGTTGCAGGCGCAGGCAAATTGGGGTGCCAAATTCGCGGCCAAGGGTTTGCTGATCGCGCCCGGCGTTGCGCAGATGTACACGACGGGTGAGATCGCCGCCAACATTTGCCTCGAGACGCCCGGACTCGATACGCTGGATATCCTGGTGCTTTGGAAGGGCTTCCCTACCTATGCATCCACACAAACGATATTCACGATATTGAAGGCCACGTGGTACTACCTCGAGAACAACAAGTACGTGGACTGGAAGCCGGGCACGTCATTCGAGGTCAATGTGCCGGGACAACACGAGACGGCGCTCGCGTTGCCGTGGGGTGGAACCTCTCACCCGGTTTGGTTCAAGGACGACCCCCGTGTCGCGAACTGCAAAGTGGCGGGTGGCGTCTTTGCTCGCGAAGTAATGCAGAGTGTGATCGCGACGCAGAAAATGTTTGAGGAAAAGATCAAGCCGCTGCCGCCGGCGGAACGGGAGCAGGCCTTGGCGGGCGTCGCCGCCTCGGTGCAGGCAGGCATGCCGCCCCGGGAAACTCCGCGGGTGAACTACTCGTTGGACTCGGTCTACGCCTCCGGTCCCTTGGCGCGCGCGCACTGTGTCATTCACGGCAATTGCAACTATAAGCAGACCGGACTGCTGCAGGCCTATGCCGCGTATTCGCTGCTGCAACAGCCGCCAAGACGTGTGGGCCTGGCCTCGGCGTGCCAGGCATTCGGACACCGCGAATTGCTGGGTGTGCTGAGGGCTTTTGGCCTGGTCATGGAGCCGATACTGACGCTGCACCGCTGATTCCGGCACGCTCGTGCGCTTCATCGACTATCGGGACAAGGTTTTCATCCTGTCGCGCGACGATGCGGACGCGTTCGCGTGCGTGTTTGCCCTCTCCCGGGCCGGCTTTGCGCTGTGCAGCCGATCAACCGGTGATGTCGCGACCGAAAATCTCGCGTGCGGTCACCCATTTCTGAACTTCGTTGGCGCCCTCGCAGATCTCGCCTATTTTCGCGTCGCGATGGATCGATTCGAGCGGCCAGCGTTTTCCTTAATTTTCCTGCCGGCGGCGTAAATAGATGCAAGTGCATAAAGGTCGAGTGTCGTTTACGGCATTAACGCGAAATCCTCGCATCTTCAGGAAACAGACAGCCCCGCGAAACCCCCGCAACTACGCCACTCGGCCCACATGTCGAAAAACCTGGTGGACGGAAAATATATGCCGGAGCCGATCGCGCTGCGTGTGTCCTGAGGTCGACCGTCAGCGTTGAAATAGCCTGGTGTGCAGGCCTCCTGGAACGGCCTGCGAAAAGCATTCACCTGGCCGATCACTTCCTGCCAGCCAGCCTCGGCATCGTCGGTCGCTTCAACGATCACCTTGCCTTCGTCAATGCATCGCTTGATGATCCATGAGAGATGGTTGACTTGTTCCTGCAGCATGTGCGGCACGCTGATTGTCGTTCCCGTCTGCGTCAGTCCCATGAAAAAAATGTTTGGGAAGCCGTTGCTGAACAACCCGTGATAGGTGCGCAGGCCCGTGGACCATTTCTCGGATAGAAGCTGGCCGTTGCGGCCGATCACATCGTACCCCGCCTGATGCGCCCAGGTGGTGCCCAGTTCGAAACCCGTGCAGAAGACCACGCAGTCCAACTCGTATTCTGTGCCATCCACGACTACGCCGCACCCGGTCATTCGCTCGATGCCGCCACTGACATCTACGAGGCTGACATAATCCTGATTGAACGCCGGCAAATAGTCATCGCTGAAGCCCGGGCGTTTGCACAGCGTGCGGTAGTACGCCTTAAGCTGTGCGGCCTTTTGCGGATCGCGGACGATCTCTTCCACACGCGCGCGAACGATCTCATTGTATTGAAAATCGGCGCGCTCCTGAGCGGCCGCAATCGCCTCCGGAGTACGCAGTTGCGCCGGGATCGACTCGGCTGCATCGATGAGCCGTCGAAAGAAGCGTGCCCATCCGTCGTCGATCGGGCACTCGACGTTCTCACCGTTTGCGATCTGGTTGAAGCTCCTCTCTCTCGCCTTCTGCCAACCCCGCGGCAAAGACTTGAACCACTGCAAGTCCGTTGGGCCATTGTCCCTGACGCCGACCGCGGTCGGCGTCCGCTGGAACACGGTCAATGACTTGGCCGCCCTAGCCAGCTCCGGCACGATCTGCAGTGCCGTGGTTCCGGTGCCGATGACGCCGACCTTTTTGTCGAACAGCCTGCATAACCCGCCATCGGAATTGCCGCCCGTATACTCATAGTCCCAGCGGGCACTGTGGAATGCGCGGCCCTTATAATCCTCGATGCCAGGAATGCCCGGCAGTTGGGGGCGGCTGAAAATGCCGCTCTGCGTCGTGACGAAACGGGTTTTGAATGCATCGCCCCGAGATGTCGCGACGAGCCAACGGGACTCCTCCTCGATCCACCGGAGTCCAGTGATCTTGGTCTGAAATAGGGCACGATCATAGAGCTTGAAATGGCGGCCAAGCTGCTGGCAATAGGCGAAAATTTCACTGCCGCGAACATAGCGTTCAGTCGGCACGTACGCGGTCTCTTCGAGGTACGGCAGATAGATGTATGACTCGACGTCACAGCGCAGCCCCGGGTAACGGTTCCAGTACCATGTGCCGCCGAAGTCCGCCGCCACGTCGACAATGCGAAAGTTATCAATTCCCTGGCGACGCAATGTCGCACCCATTTCAATGCCCCCGAAGCCGGCGCCGATGATGAGAACATCGAGGCTTTCGTGCTGCGGTATGCGTTCTGGCGGGGCGACTGAGTAAGGGTCCCGATCGAACCGCGCATACTTGCCCTCGGCGAAGTTGTATTGATCCGTTCCAGCCGAACGCAGTCGCTTACCGCGCTCCGCGCTGTATTTTTCGCGGATCGTCCGCACGTCGATGTCTGAATCGGGCGTCGTCGACTGAGTACTCATGATCTTGCCGCCAATCCAAGCCGTGAACGTATCCACGCTGCGGCTTTGGCGACGGCTCGATCCGCCTCGGGCGCATTGCCCGCCAGGAAGTGATATACGTGTTGCATGGCGGGGGCGACTTCCAATTCAATCGGGACACCCGCGGCCGCCGCATTGGCATGAAACCTCCTGCTGTCATCGAGCAGAACGTCGTCACCGCCGACCTGTATCAGCATCGGCGGCAGTCCGGTGAGATCGGCGAACAACGGGTTGGCGAGCGGATCGTGGCGGTCGCCTTTTTCGCCCATGAAGAGGTTCATGAACTGCAGCGTGCCGTCGCGAGAGCCAAGCTGGTCCCTGCCGGCGTTCGTGTCATAGGACGATCCGAGCGCCTCGGTGTCGATGTAAGGCGCCAGCGGGATTGACGCCGCCGGCAGCGGCAGGCCAATCTGTCGGGCGCGCAGCATCGCGGTTATTGCAAGCGCGCCGCCGGCCGAATCCCCGACGAACGCGACGTGACGGGCCTCAATTTTCTCGCCGTGCAGAATCCAGCGATAGGCCCGCACCACATCGTTTACAGGACCCGGATGAGGATTTTCGGGGGCGCGGCGATAGTTCGCGATCAACGCCCGGCAACCCACGGCTTTCGCGAAGTGTCCGTAGAGCTTGCGATGCGAGTACATCGAACCAAGGACATACCCGCCGCCATGCGTGCATAACATCACCCGGCCCAGCGTGCATTTCTTCGGTACGGCCCACATCGCCTCGATGCCGCCCGCGTCGACTTCGATGTAGTCGACCGCGCCCGGTTCCGCGGTCACGTCGCCCCAATGCTCGAACAGCTCCCGAATCTCATCAATCGACATTCCAGGGTTCTGGGCCATCGATCTTGCCCAACTCGCGTAGAGATCTTCAAGCGGCTTGAGTTTCTCGTTGGTCATG
>Ga0075021_10001600_pt1 | contig 11660 bp, 7 predicted proteins | sample ColStrG_CSR_2012_FD_72749 | JGI IMG/M metagenome (GOLD analysis project Ga0075021, IMG submission 72749) | Freshwater sediment microbial communities in response to fracking from Pennsylvania, USA - Cold Stream Run_MetaG_CSR_2012 | ecosystem: Environmental > Aquatic > Freshwater > Creek >... | reverse complement strand
CTCGTGCGCTTGGGCGGCCTTGGCGGCTGCAATCACCTCAGCGTCCGTAGCCTCCAGCCGGCCATAGCGGATGTTGTCGCGAACGGTGCCTGAGAACAGGATCGACTCCTGCGGCACGATGCCAACTTGGGCCAACACCGAATCTTGCGTCACCTCTTTGACATCACGCCAGCCAAACCGGACGCTGCCCGATGTGGCGTCATAGAAGCGGGGGATGAGATTGACCAGCGTCGATTTGCCCGCGCCGGTCGCACCGAGGATGGCGATCGTCTTGCCTGGCTCGGCATCGAGGTTGATATCGATGAGCGCCGGCTCGTTTGTCCCGCCGACGTAGGTGCAAGACACGTTGTTGAAGGTCACGTGTGGCTGCAAGGACTGCGGGAGCGTCATTGCACTTGGCGCATCCTGCACATCAGGCATCGTGTCGAACACCTCGTCCACGCGTTTGGCTGAGGCGATGCCCGCTGCCCAGGTGTTGCTGAGGAGCGTCATCATAATCAGCGGGGTCATCGTCGTCACGAGGTAGTTGGTGAAGGCCACGACTTGCCCGATCGTCAAATGGCCCTGGATCGCTTGCAAGCCGCCCGACCAAATGACGATCACCATGCCGATGTTGACGCACAGCGTGAGCGCGGGCGTCATCGACGACATGAAGCGCATGACCCGGATCGAACGTTGCGTCAGGTCATTGTTAGCGGCATCAAACCGTTCGGCCTCAAAGTCCGAGCGCACAAAGGCCTTGACGACACGCACACCGGCGATGTTCTCTTGTAAGACGGTATTGAGCCGGTCAAGCTTCTGCTGCACCGTGCGGAAGAGCGGCTCCATGCGCACGATGAAGAAGATAATCAGCGCGGAAGTGACGAGGAGTAACGGAAACAGCTGGAGTGCTAGGTTTGGGCCAGTGGCAACCATCAGGATCAAACTGCCGACCATCATCATTGGCGCGCGTGTGCCGATACGGAGGGTGATTTGTGTCAATTGCTTGATCGCGGCCACATCGCTGGTCAAGCGCACCATGAGCTGACCCGTATTACGCCGGTCGAGATTGCCAAACGAAAACGTCGATATTTTGCGAAACAGCGCTTCGCGTAGGTCTCGCGCTACGCCTTCACCCGTTCGCACTGAGAATATATTGTTGAGGATGGCGATGACGGTGCTCAGGGCCGAGATGCCCAGCATCAGTGCCGCCGAGCGGATGACGACGGGCTGGTCGTTCTTGACGATGCCCTGGTCGATGATTTGCTGGATGAGGCGTGGGATGGCTAAATCCAGAAACACCATCGTCGTCAGGGTGACGAGCGACAAAATCGCGGGTAGCCAGTAGGGTTTGATAAAGACAAATAGTCTGCGGATGTGCACCATAGTGTTACGTGTTACCGGCTTAACTACGCACGCAGGCATGCGGCGTGGTTTACCTGTCAACCGCCGGTCAACGGGTGTATTGTCGGCCAAAGGCCATACTTGAGCCAGTGAAGCCGGTCATGTCTTCAGGTGGATCAATATGGCGCTTGGCATGGCTAGCACACGAAACATGCGCGGACGCCATGATCATCTTCGACCCAACCAGGGATAAACCAGGCCAAGCTGGTGACGGTAGTGTCTAGCCCTCAAGTCCATTTTGTGCCCGGCCAGGGTGCCGTCGCACCGGGGGGAGACTTAAAATACGTCCGACACGCAAGCTGATGCGGTGGTGGGCGGTATCGTTTTCGCTAGGCGCGATGGCGGTAGTGGGGATGGTTAATCGGCTGTGGTCCGGTCGGGCACCGACGTGTGACTGGCTGTGCGCCCACGATGTGCACTGCGTTTGGCCTCTGCAGCCCATATATACCGCGCCGTAGTGATGGTATGTCCGTCACCATCTCGAGACGCTGAGCAAACGACCCGCGCAGTCTTCGAGTGTAAATGGCATGGGCCCAGACGCCTGCAGGCGCCATGCTGCTCGGCTGCCAATCTGGCGTGCCATCCACCGCTCGGGCGAGCGCGACAAGTAAGTCCCAAGCGTCGTCCACGACACGTGGTTTTGGACTCGGGCATTGGTTCGATCACATGGCGATAGGCCGCATGGGGAAGGAGCATCACATCACCTTGCGTGTGAAGCGTTTGCCATCGAATAGTGTCATAGGCCTCTTCAAGAGGTCTGTGGTCTGAACGCTGAGCGCTATACCGACTGTGTGCAATTCGAGCGGGACGAAGCCAAGACTATCGCTACCATCGACACGTTAGGCAGCATGGCATCGACATCACAGACGCGCAGGCCGTATTCGATACGTCGATGTTGATCGATTTGGGCGAAGCGCTAAGACTACGGCGAAGAACGATAGATCGACGTCGGCCTGCTTGTGGACTTTGTTGTGGTCGTGGTGCATGATGAGCGCAGTGAGAGCACCATTTGCATCATCGCGGCCAGAAACGCAATTCGGTAGGAGCGCAAGAGATACGAAAGGTTCCACACAGACGGGCTGGGTGCGGCTTAAGTGCATGAACGACGCAGAAATCGACTATGGCGACATCCCGCCGCTGGATGACACGTGGTTCGCCCGCGCGTAGCCGCCCATCACAAGCACAGCGCGAAATGGGAGTAATGGTCGATGCAGATATGTTTGCGTGGTTTCAAGCACAAGGTGCGGATTGGCAGGCACGTATGCGGCGGCGCTGACCAGCACAGCAAAGGACAGGCTTATCGAAGAAATCTGTCTTCTCAAGTGAGCGATCTGATTGGATATGACTGTCTAGATCCGCATCCCATCTTTGCGCTCAGGCCTCATTTCCCACATGCCGCGCTTGCTGACCGACTCATTCCACGCGCGCCACGCGCGCTGCCGTGTTATACAGATAATGGTCATGTTCTGCTGACCCATTTGGTAGAGAGTCTACGGTGCCCGTGAACGCCGGCAATCCATCCCAAGCATCTTTCGACACACTGGATGTAGGCTGTGATTCAAGCGTCATTTTACGGGGCTCATTGGGAATACGCTTTGAATTCGCCTTGAAACTGAGGGATTAATGAGCCGCTCACGCGGCACGAGTTGCATGAGCGCTACAACACGGCCATTCACGGTTGATCAGCGTTGCCGTTACCTACAAGGTTCCCCAGTCGTGCCAGAGGTTGACTCAGAATTCGTCTGCGTGCACGGAGTTGGCCGTGTCGCGAAAGCGGGGTTATCATGCCATCACTCAAGGCGAACTTGCCGCGCGTCAGTAGGACGGCCACGGACAACCGTGACGCAGTGTCATGTCCGATGCGAGATCGGCCGTTCGCACGAAAACCGCCGGTGACCGGTTATGAGCGATGCAGCCTCACGAGTTATGTAGTCCTGTTTTAAGAGCCTCACGCCTATACCAAAGGTTAGCATCTGAACGGGGTATTTTTGACGTTAATATATGAACAGGTACAAGTGAAGCATGCATACGGTCTTGACACGGGATGAAATAAAGGAGTTGCTACCAGCCTACGTGCTGGGATCGCTGGACGCCGATGAGGGCGCCAGTGTGGAGCAGAGCCTTGCACGCTACCCGGACCTGGCGGCTGAACTGGCGGCGTATGACAAGGTGGTCGTAGGTCTTGCGACATCTGTGCCCCAGCGCGTCCCGCCACCGGCGCTAAAACTCGCCGTGCTAGCCGCTGCTCACAAACGGCCCGAGCAGCCCAAACTGGAGCCAGCATGGTGGGAACGACTGTTAGGGACGCTGCGCACTGGCAGCTTGGTGACGCGCTTGGCGTTCGCCACGCTTGCGCTTGGGTTGGTATTGGGCGCCGGTTACCTGGCCTACCAAATCCCGCCAACCGTGACGCAACTGATAGAGGGGCGGCAGATCGCCGACATTGTCGCGAACGCCACCGACTCGGATCACTTAACTGGCACGACGAGCTACCCGAAAGCGTGGGCGCGGATTAGCTACAAAAAGGGCGAACAGGTGGCCGTCTTGCAGGTAGGCGATTTGGCGCCCGCGGCCGAGACGCAAGCCTACCAACTTTGGATGGTGGACGACACGGGTAAGCGCTGGAACGGAGGCACATTCAACACCTCGGCCAAAGGTGAGTTACAGGTACTCGTTCACTGTGGCTTGCCGGTTGATGATATCGTGCGCTTTGATGTGAGCGTCGAACCTGCGACAGGTAGCGCCGGTCCTACAGGACCAGAGGTGCTGTTGGGGGCTGAAAGGTAGGATCCAACGCCAGTTTGCTCATTTGCCGAACCTGGGCGACGAACGGGTCACTGGTCGCGAGGCAAGCTGCACCAGGGCCGGGTAAAGCGGACATAGTCCGAGCCAAACTGCTGACGCAGACCGCACACCTCGTGAAAGGATCCCACGCTCGTGTTGAGCCAAGACGCTCCTCCTAGGGCGAGCCCGTTGCGCGTCCTATTGCACGCGCACGGCCATGACCAGCGATGCGAGTCGCACAGCGCGGAGTGCCAAGGCCAATGCGGCATACGCCTGATATAGGGCGCGATCGAGCCGGCGCGAATATCACACGCCCCAGATCCAGCATGCCAGCCGTTTGAGCGTCGACGCCCAGCTGGCATACGCCGTGTGTAGCACAACGTCCGATCATGGGCTGTGTGTCGTGCTTAACAGGAGTGATTGCTCGTGCGCTGGTAGTGTCGCAACTGCGCCGCACGCCACGCGTTGTGCCGCCTGAAAATGCGTTTTCATAACGTGCCAAGCTTGGCACAGGTCCATGCGAAGCCTGTGCCAGGACGCTAGAACTTTAGCGATTTGCAGCGCGAATCAGTGGGGCGGTCTGGTTGCCATGTTCCGGCGGCCATGATTCGTTTGGCGTTCGATTGACATCCGCGTGCGGTCCATGTTCAATTCGTGCTCGCTATGAAAATCACCGACATCAAGGTCTACCCCACCTGGGTGGGCAGCCGCAATCAACTCATCGTCAAGGTCGAAACCGACCAAGGCATCTATGGTTGGGGCGAAAGCGGTCTGAGCGGGCGCGAACAAGCCGTCGAAGGTGCGATCCGTCACTTCCGGGAGTTGCTGATCGGCCAAGACCCGCTGCGCGCCGGGTTTATCTGGCAATTGCTTTATCGCTCTCAATACTTCGAAGGCGGGCGCGTGCTCACGGCGGCCCAAAGTGCCATCGACATTGCCCTGTATGACATCAAAGGTAAGGCGCTGGGCGTGCCGGTGTATGAACTATTAGGCGGGTTGCAGCGCAATTTTGTGCCCTGCTTCGCGAGCACCGGGGGCAGTAGCGCCGACGAACTAGTCGCCAACTGCAAATTGCTGGTGGGTAAAGGGTGGAACGTCATTCGCTTATCACCAGCATATCCCCAATCTGCACCGGACACACCAGCCCACATTTGGGAGCCGTGGGAGTCCATCGGCCTCACGGCCGATTGGTTTACACAGGTGCGTGCGGCGCTGGGCAAGGGCCCGGTGCTTGGCAGCGACTATCACCATCGGCTGAGCGTGGCCGAAGCCGCGTCGTTTTGCCAGCGTATGCCGGTTGGTACGCTCGACTTCCTGGAGGAGCCGATCCGCGACGAGACGCCGGAAGCGTATGAGGCCTTGCGCAAACTGACACCAGTGCCGTTTGCCATCGGTGAGGAGTTCAGCAGCAAGTGGCAGTTTTTGCCGTATATCGAGCGCGGCATCACGAACTACGCGCGCCTGGATATCTGTAACGTCGGCGGCTTTACCGAAGCGATGAAAGTGGCCGGTTGGTGCGAGGCGCATTACATTGACCTCATGCCACACAACCCGCTCGGGCCCATCTGCACCGCAGCGACCGTCCAGTTTGCTGCCGCGATTGCCAATTTTGCTACACTTGAAGCCCGTGTCTCACCGACCGAAAACTTAGGATTTGACAACCAGGATGTCTTCCCTGTTCAACCGCGGCTCGATGGCCCCGGGTATCCTGTGCCATCGACGCCTGGCCTGGGCGTCGAATTCAACGAGAAGGACTTTGGTGGTAAACCGTTCAAGTTGTGGGAAGCGCCGAAGTTGTATCGTAGGGATGGTTCCGTCCAGAACTGGTAAGACATAGGTCTTGTGCCGGCCAAGTGTATGCGCTACGGGCCGTGGCACCCTGTGCGGACAAATTGAGTGGATACATGCGTACGATTCGAGTGATTGATTCCCACACCGGGGGCGAGCCCACCCGGCTCGTGATCGACGGCGGGCCAGATTTGGGCACTGGTCCGATGGCCGACCGGCTCGCGATCTTGCGTGAGCAGCACGATTGGCTACGCAGCGCGGTTGTCAACGAGCCGCGTGGCAGTGATGTCATCGTCGGCGCGCTGCTGGGTCAGCCCAGTGACCCAAGCTGTATCGCGGGCGTGATCTTCTTTAACAACGTGGGCTACCTGGGCATGTGCGGCCATGGCACCATTGGCCTCATGGCATCGCTGTCCTATTTGGGTCATGTCGCGGCGGGCACGTATCGGGTGGAGACACCGGTGGGTATCGTTGAGGCCACACTGCAAGCGGGCGCGACCGCGGCGACACCTGGCGGCGCAGCCGCGCGGCCATATCTGTCACGTGTCAGCGTCCGCAATGTGCCCAGCTACCGCTACCGAGCGAACGTGGCGGTGCAGGTCGATGGCATTGGCCGGGTGACTGGGGACGTGGCATACGGTGGTAACTGGTTCTTCCTCATCAACGATCACGGCCAAACCCTCAAACCAACGAATATTCAGACCCTCACCCGCTATACCGGGCGCGTCAAGGACGCCCTGGAGCGCGAAGACATTACGGGTGTCGACGGCGCCGAGATCGACCACATCGAGCTGTTTGGGCCGAGTCAGGTGGCTGATAGCCGCAGCTTTGTGCTTTGCCCCGGCAGCGCCTATGACCGCTCGCCATGTGGCACGGGTACGAGCGCCAAACTCGCTTGTCTCGCCTCCGATGACAAGCTAAAGCTGGATCAAGTCTGGCGGCAGGAGAGCATCATCGGCAGCGTGTTCGAGGCCAGCTACGAGATCGATCCGACCCCTGGCGCTGTCCCAGATGTAGTGCGCGTGATCCCGACGATCACCGGCGAGGCGTATGTGACCGCCGACGCAACACTCGTGCTTGACGATCGCGATCCGTTTAGAACTGGGATCAGACACTAGCACGTTCGAGCGCACTGCTGAGACCATGAAAGGCTGAAAGGGTGCAAAAGCGAAAGCGCGGAGTCGAAAGCTTCGCTCACCTGAATTTTGCGCAAGAAGCATCAAACCTGGGTTCGCGATGCAGGTCGTGACGCCTACACAAGCGCATTTTTGATCTCGGCGATGCCTTCGACCGAATTTGAGTTGACGGTAATAGTGCTAAACTGCCTAAAATGGGTCAGGTAAAGATGACTGAGGTGCTACATTTCGAGGGCAAGATTGTGTGTAAGACCGCGTTGGCGGCAGAACACGTTGAAGTAAATACGACACATGGCGACGCACTGATGTGCACATTGTCGGTAGCAGACAACCCACTATGACCATAATTTGGAAGGGCGTCATGCCCGCCATGACAACCGCGCTCGACGCGCATTACGACATCGATCACGGATTCGTAGCCCGCCATGCCAACTGGCTGATCGACGCCGGTTGCACGGCCATCGTCACCCCCGGCTCGCTCGGCGAGGGCAATACCATGAGCTTTGCCGAACGTGCCGCCTTATGGAAGACCTGCGTCAGCGCCCTCAGTGGCCGGGCGCCCGTCGTGGCGGCAATTTCCGCACTCAGCACGCGCGAGGCGGTCGAGATGGCGAATGCCGCACAAGACGCGGGTTGTATGGGATTGATGGTATTGCCGCCGTATGTTTACAAAGGTGACTGGCGCGAGAACAAGGCCCACGTGGCGGCTATTTTTAACGCGACCCCACTAGCCTGCATGCTGTATAACAACCCGATCGCCTATGGCACGGACTACCTGCCACACCAGATCGCTGAACTGGCTGCCGAGCACGCCAACTTCGCGGCCGTGAAGGAGAGCAGCACCGACGTGCGCCGGATCGCCGCTATTCAGGCGCTCACCGGTGACCGGCTGGCGCTGTTTATGGGTGTGGACGACGCCATCGTCGAGGGCATCGCGGTTGGGGCGGTTGGGTGGGTGGCCGGGCTGGTCAATGCATTGCCAAAGGAGAGTGTTGATCTGTTTTGCCTGGCGATGAGCGGCGAGCACCACAAAGCGATGACGCTTTATACCTGGTTTTTGCCGCTACTCCGCATGGACACGGTTGGCAAGTTTGTGCAACTGATCAAGCTGTGTCAGCAGGAAGTGGGTATGGGAAACACCCGTGTGCGTCCGCCCAGGCTCGAACTCGTGGGTCAGGAACTCGACGAAGCGCGCTCAGTCATCCGCACGGCGCTTGCGAAGCGGCCGGCGCTGTGATGGGATGCTCGACCGCCGGGTGAGATATGGGCCCTTGCGCTTAAGCTTGGCGTTTGCGCCACCCTCATCCCCGCTCTGAGCACCGCCACCGCCATCAGCCCGGGCATCGTCACCCTGACCCGGCGCGCTTGGGTTAAGCTGCGTGTTTGCAGTCTGGGACCGGCGCACAAGTCGCGGGTCAATCCCGCGCCCGGGCGCTTTTTCACGGCCCGCTATCAGGCTATTGATGTTGGGCAGTTCGGCTTCCTTGCGCTGACGATATTGGGTGTCTTCGTCTAGTGCAATGTTGGGCGTCTTGAAGCGCGGGGTCAGAGACCAGCGGCCCTCGGCCCGGTCGCTTGACCAAGGCGCTTTGGGGGCCATCACCAGCGCACACAAGCCGAGCAGGGCCGCATCATAGTTGACGCGCCAGCCGGCGAAGTCATGCCAGGCCCGGTCGCGATCAGGCTGGATCGGCACCCCGCCCGACGCCAGCCGGGCACAGGCGTCGTCGAATTCTTGGCGCGAAACACTGATCGGATCGCGCGGGAATTGTGGGTCTTGCCGTGGGACAAAGCCGTAGAGTTGGGCGATGTAGCGCAGTGCCAGATAGCCGGCCCGGATCATCAAGTCGGCCCGTGGGTCGGGGGTGATGTTGACCGCGGCGCGTGTGAATGAAGCCGCATCGAGCACCGCCCCAGCGGCGGTGATCCACGACCGGTTGGGGCGCTGGGAGCGGAAGAACACGACCGCGCTCAGCGAGGTATGGGTCTCCTCGAGTTGGGTGAACCAGCGCTCCCATTCACTCCAGATGACCGATAGGTTGCTCACCCGGTCCAGCAGGAAGTGCCGTTCGATCATGGTGATGCCCCAGGGCGGGGACCCGGCCAGCACCTCAAGCGTGCTCACCAGCGTCTCGCGGGCCGAGAATACGGAATAGATCGTCGGCAGATAGGCGATGAGCAGGGCCACCATAATCATCCCGATGGCAGCTTCGGCTACGGCCAGTATGCGCTCCGGCAGTGACCCAGGGGGCATAAAGCCCAGCGTCATCAGCGACGAACCGCTCAGGCTAAAGGCGTCGAAGATGGGCTGCTCATGGATCGCCCAGAACATGAGGGTGAATCCGGTGTCGATGACCAAGAGCAAGATCGGCATCAGCGTCAGCAAGCCGACCGGGCCATAGAACGCCATCAAGCGGTCGCGCGTCTTATAGTCGGGCACGCGCACGGCCGCCACGTTAAACAACCGGCGCAGGTTGGTAAACGTGGCGCGCGTCAGGCCGTCCGGCGCGGCGCGCGGCAACACAAACGTCTTGATGGCCGATCTCAAGCCTATAAACACGAGCCCGGCGCCAAGGGCGAAGACGAGCAGACGACCGATGATCAGAAATACGATCATGACTAAAAGCCAGCGCGAACACCGCGCTCAAGTTGACCGGTGTCACCCGGGCATGCTGCGGCTTGCGCTGATCCTACTCGAACCAAGTGGTGCCTGGGAACTGGTGTTCCCGCGCGACCGCCTCGTCGAGTTCGACGCCGATACCGGGCCGGTCAGTAAGTTCGATGTAGCCGTTCTTGATGATGTCATCTTTGTCCTGGATGATCGTTGTCCAATACGGCCGCTCGTTCCAGTGCCATTCCAGGACTAGGAAGTTGGGGACGCTTGCGCACACATGGGCGCTCGCCATCGTGCCGATGGGCGAGGCGACATTGTGCGGCGCAAACGGGATGTAATACAGTTCGGCCAAGTTGGCGATCTTGCGCCCGTCGCTGAGGCCGCCACATTTGGGGAGATCGGGCATGATGATATCAACCGCCTGCTTCTCGAGTAACTCGCGAAACCCGAAGCGCAAATACAAATTTTCGCCGGCACAAATCGGCGTCGTGCTATGAGCCTTGACCTCACGCATGGCGTCGATGTTCTCCGGTGGCACCGGCTCTTCCAGCCACAGCAGATGATAGCGGTCGAGGTCGCGCACCAGCCGGATGGCGCTCGGCACGTCCAGACGGGTGTGCACATCGGCCGCCACGGCCACGTCCTTGCCGGCCGCGCGGGTGACCATATCCACCACTTGCAGCATACGCTCGTGCTCGCGCTCCATAGCGGTGTGATTGAACTTGTCCTTGCTAAACGTGCCCTCTTTTAAGGTCAGCACTTGTGTGTCGGCATCGGTCGGGATGCGACCAGCCGAATATGCGCCGATGTCGAGGTCGACCTTGAGCGCGGTGAAACCCTTGGCCAGCACACCGTGCACGACCTGCTCGATATCGCCGAATTCCATGCCGGGGTCCACCTGACAATCACAATACATCCAGATCTTATTGCGGAACTTGCCGCCAAGTAACTCGTAAACCGGCGTCTTGAGCGCCTTACCCTTTACATCCCACAACGCGATCTCGATCCCGGTCAGGGCAGTGATGAGCGCGCCGCCGGTGCCGCCGTCGAACACGTGGCTGCGGCGCATCTCTTCAAATAGGGCCTCAATCGCAAATGGATCGCGGCCAACGAGTTTGCTTTCGAGATACTGGATGATGGCGATGGCTTGCTTGCCGCCGTGCACGCATTCGCCGGTGCCGGTGATACCGGCATCGGTCGTGACACGCACCCACAAATGCATGCCGTGGCCGACGGTCGCCGCAGTCTTGACTGATGTGATCTTCATGGCACCATGTATATCAGAAACCCCGATTCTTGTAGGACTTGACCGGGGAGGGCATATCCCGTTTCGGTCGAGCGGACAAGCAGACTCCTAACAGTTGACGCTTAGCTGGCGTCGAACACTTTGCGCTGCGCTTAGCCCTCCGCGGGTGCGAAGAACACCAGGATGTCTAAACCTTCGGTGATCGCGTGAAAGCGGTGTTCGACGTAATACAACTCATCTTGTGAGTGCGGTCTTTGGGGATCGGTTTGACCCGCCTTGAGGTGATATAGCCCGGCGCTCATGCTCTGGGCACGCAGGAATTCATGATATCGCTGCTGGGTGCGCTCGCGTTCTTCCGCGATCGTGCTGAGTTCGAAGGCTTTCATGGCCCAGATTGTAGGGTAGGGCTAGGGCTACGAGCGGGCCCGTACCGGCCACACCATGGGCCGGCGCATGGCCTATCTAGGTTGCTGAGCGCACTTTCGAGTCGAACCCTATCCACCGCGCTTGTAAACCCGCGCGTGCCACATACCCGCGTTGCGGCTGGCGTGCACGGTCAGGCCGTGCTCGCCGATCACCCGATCGACGTCGACCACACGATGGAAGGTTTGATACAGCGGGTATTTGCTAAACCGTTCGACGATGTTGAAACCCCACAAACCAATCTGCATCCACCAGGCGTCACGCGGCCAGACAAGGCCAATGACGT
>Ga0075021_10001599_pt1 | contig 11665 bp, 8 predicted proteins | sample ColStrG_CSR_2012_FD_72749 | JGI IMG/M metagenome (GOLD analysis project Ga0075021, IMG submission 72749) | Freshwater sediment microbial communities in response to fracking from Pennsylvania, USA - Cold Stream Run_MetaG_CSR_2012 | ecosystem: Environmental > Aquatic > Freshwater > Creek >... | reverse complement strand
CCCCAGGCCACGTCTTCCGCGCGCGCGGGGCTGAACCTGGCCGGAGCCTCGTCGGGCGCGGTTGGCCCCACGCCCGCCACCGTGGTCCGGTGCATGACCCGGCGATGGCGGGACTCGTCCCACGGCCGCCCGCGATGGAGCATGCAGCGGTTGTCCCACATCACGAGGTCACCCACCTGCCAGCGGTGGGTGTAGACCACCTCGGGCCGGGTGGCCGCCTCGCGCAGCTCGCGCAGGAGGGCGCGCGCCTCCGCGGTCGGCATGCCGACGATCTCGCACGCGTGCGATCCCACGTAGAACGCCGGGCGCCGGTTGACCGGGTTGACCCGCACCAGTGCCTGGCGCACCGGCGGTACCTGGGCCGCATGGTCGGGTGGCATGAGCCCCTCGTCCACCAGCCCTCGCGAGTAGACGAAGCTGTGCACCGCGACCTTGTCCTGGAGAAACCGCTGCATGTCGGCGGGCAGGCGCGCGTGGGCCACCCGCATGCTCGCGAACTGGGTCTCGCCGCCCTCGGGCGGGATCTCGCGGGCGGAGAGCAACGATGCGTGCGCGGGCACCTTCTTGAACGAGCTGTCGGTGTGCCACATCTGGTTGCCCGCGTTGTAGACGTTGCGCTTGTCGCCGGTCGGAATCAGCCGGTTCTCCCCGTCCACGTTGGAGAGATTCGCGATGTGGACGGGGGTGCCCTCCCGGCTCGCGATGCTGCGGATGGTGGTCTCGAGCGGGCCGAAGCGCCGGCTGAACGCGATCTGCGCCTCGTCGGACAGAGACTGCCCACGGAAGAGCAGCACCGAATGCTCCTCGAAGGCGGCCACGATCTCCGCGAACGTCGCGTCGTCCGCGCGGGTGACGTCGAGCCCTACCAGCTCCGCGCCGAACAGGGGGTGGAGCGCTCTGGTCGTCAGTGACATGGCCCGCCCTCCTCTCTCAGAGCCCCGATCATATGCGAGCGGTCGGGGGCCCCGCAACCGCTTGCGCCGACCCGCGCGACGGGTATGCTTCTCTGCCGGGAGGCTCCCCCATGTCCACCCTCGAGTCGCCGGTCACGATCGTCGTCAACCGCCTGGCCCTCGGTCCCACCGCGCCGGTCGCGGGATCGCCGCTCCTCACCCGGGTCGGCGAGGTCGTGGCCCAGATGGGCCCGCCGCCCTGGTCGCGCCGCATCATCGCGGACGAGCGCAATCTCGTCACCCTCATCGCCTCGCCGCCCGGCGGCGGCAACCGGCCGCACTGGCACCGCGAGTTTGACGAGTGGTGGGTGGTGCTGGGCGGGCGCCTGCAGTGGGAGCTGACCGGCGGGGTGGTGGTGAACGCGGCCAAGGACGACATCGTGTGGGTACCGCGCGGCGCCGTGCACCACATCCGGAACGTGGGCGACGATCTCTCGCTGCGCCTGGCGGTGGCGATGCCGCCCGCGTGGCACGTCTACCACCCGTGCGAGCAGTGCGGCTTCGCGGACGACGGCCCGCGCGAGTGGTGCGCCTGAGCGGACCCGGTCAGGCCCGCTTGCCCGCCCCGGGCAGCCGCGCCGCGACGTGCGCGACGAATTCGGCGAGCGAGCCGCCCGTCCAGTCGCGGCTCATCTGCTGCATGACGTGGGAGCCGAGCATCCGGTAGCTCTCGAACTGCGACTCGCTGAAGAACTGGTCGGTGGTGGGCTCGTGCGGGAACTGGTCGTGAGCCATCGCGTACTCGCAGACGTCGGGCGGCTCGGTGCCGCAGAAGGCGGGCTTGACGTAGAGCAGCCAGCCGTCCCGAGCGCCCGGATCGGCCCCCGGCGCGGCGGGCGGGTCGGCGATCGAGTAGCGGATGGGGCCGAGGGCCCAGTAGAGGCCGGCCGCCCGCTTGGCCGGATCCGCCGAGCGGGGCAGGATGTTGATGCCGCCCTCGAAATCGATCGGCACGCCCATGTCGGCCCGGATCTTCCGCACCGCGCTGCCCAGGTCCTGGAAGACGCCGCCCTCGTCGCAGCTCGCGTCGCTCACCACGATGAAGTGGCAGCGCCGCAGCACCATCTCGTAGAGCCCGAGGTTCTCGAAGTGCCCGCCGTCCGACAGGTAGACGTAGGGCCCGGTGCTGTTGGTGAGGCCGAAGGCCTCCGCCACGATCGGCCGCACCGCAACGCGCGGGCTTGCGAGGTAGAAGGTGCGATCGCCCCGGACGCCCGGGTTCCCGAGCCACCAGCCGAGCCGCACGTTGAACAGGGTCAGCAGGAACGTGACCAGCGGAGAGGAGTGATAGCCCATGTTGGGGCTCGCCGCCGCGCCCGAGATCGTGACCGCGGTGCCGAGCGACATGCCGTCCGTCCCGCCGTAGTGGGCCCGCGGCCCGCCCGCGCCCGCGCGGGTGCGCCGGTAGCCCACCATGAGGCTCCCCGCGTGCAGGGCCGACGCGGTGAAGGTGTGCGCCTTGCGCTCCTGCCAGGCGAGGCGCTCACCGTGCACGAGATTGAGCGCCATGTTGACCACGTGCAGCAGCTTGCGGCGCGGGGACGGCGCGCCGGCCGGGGCGCCCGACGAGCGCGGCCACAGCTCGTGCAGCTGGACGTTGTCGTCGTCGTCGAAGCCGGTGAACGGGTTCGCGTGCCGGTCGGTGTTGGATGCTCCCAGGTACGCCCGGATCAGCCGGTTGCGGTACATCGCGTGGAGCGAGAACTGGTTGGTATTGATGAACCACGCCATCAGGAGCCCGAGGCCGGTTAGGGCCACCGCCACGCCCGCCACGATCCAGATCGGCGACGACACCAGGACGCCCACGTGATCGAGGGGGCCGTGCGGCCAGTCTCCCCACTGATCGAGCCCGCCGACGGCGCCGCCGCTCCGGGTGATGAGCCAGCCCAGCAGCCCCGAGATCAGCGTGGACAGCCCGATCGCCAGCACCGCCGTGAACACCACCCCGGCCAGCGGCACCGCCAGGGCCATGAGCCGGTCGCTCCCGCTCGTCTGGGTGGACGTCCGGTCGCGTGAGGTCAGCTTGGTGAACCATCCCCCCACCACCGCCATCAGTCCCGACACCCCGCCGACCGCGGTGAGAGCCCGGCTGATCCAGACGTGGGAGAGCAGCACCGGCCCGAACAGGACGAGGGCACCGAACACGGTCCACGCCGAGCCCGCGATCAGGAACCATGCGCCGCAGCGCGACCACCACTCGCGATCGTCGTCGTCGGTCCAGCGGCTCAGCAGGCCCACCAGCGCGGTCGCGGCGAGGAGGAAGGCGCCCACCACGAACCCGGGGGCCAGTGCCGCGTAGAGGATCAGGGTGTAGTCCACCCGGCTGAACAGCTTGGCGGCCAGCAGCCATGCGATCGCGCCCCCCACCGCGCCCGCGACGACCACGACGCCGAGGTCGGCCACGAAGTTGAGCAGCCGACCGCCGAGCGAGGCGTGCGGCGGCTGCCGCTGCCCCCACGGGCTCCGGAGCCAGAGCGTGTACCCGGCCCAGGCCAGGAGGTGCACGAGCACGCCGAACCGCGCAAACTCGAAGAGCCCGGGCAGTGGCGCCGGGGTCGTGGCGCCGGCCCGGCCCGAGACCGCGGCCCAGTAGATGGTCAGGGAGCCCAGGCCGAGGAGCAGCGGGAGCAGGCAGAAGACGAGGAACTTGCCCTGCCCACGGCGGGCGGTGGTGCTGCTGGGGATGGTCGCGGCGATATAGGCCACCGCCCAGGCGAGCAGCACGCCCCCGACCACGAGCAGGGCGCCGGGACTGAAGGACGCGCCCGCGGTGTTGACCCAGAGGAGCAGCGAAAGGTAGAGGCGGGGCAGCATGAGCACCGCGGCGAGCAGCGGGACCAGCACCAACCAGATCAGGATCATGTTGCGCAGAATGGTGCCGAGCAGCGTCCACGCGTCGGTCGTCATCAGCCCCGCTCGCGGGCTCAGGTAGTTGCTGAACTCGCGCAGGTGCGAGACCGGCCCGGGCTCGGGATCGAGCTTGGCCCGCGGCGTGAGCGAGCCCAGCTCGCCGGCGACCTTCTGCACGTCGTCGCCGACGCGGTGGATCCAGGCGGTGAGCCATGACCCGATATAGCCGCCCCCGGAGACGGTGGAGAGGTAGTGGAACTGGGTCAGGAGCCCGGCGCGGGCCAGGCCCTGGAGCACGCCCAGGGCGAAGGTGGCGCTGCGGATGCCCCCGCCCGACAGGCAGAGCGCGGCGCGCTTCTCGGGCAGCGTGTGGATCGCCTCGTAGAGCGCGGGGAGCCGGTCTCCATCGGCCAGGCCACCCAGCGGCCGCGGGAGCGGGCCGTGCAGGACGACGAACTCCTCCTCCAGGACCTGGGCAAGGGGGAGAAACGTGGTGGAGGGGCGCGAGGTGCCTGGGGGCGCGGCGCGATCAGGGCCCATCTCTGGCACGCTAGGCCGTCATCGGCGCGGGGGTCAAGGAATTTGATATGCTCTGGCGCACGAAACCGCTCAACCGGACACGACGGTCAACCGGAAAGGGGTGCGGACATGGCGACGGGACCCTCTCACATCTACGTCGGTGCGGCACGGTGGACCTCCGGGACGAAGAGCGGCGTCTTTCGCCGGGCGGACGGCGCGGGCGGATGGGAGCTGATGAGCAAGGGCCTCCCGGAGACGACCCACGTGCAGGCCATCACGGTGCACCCCACCAATCCGGACGTGGTGTACGTGGGCACCCAGAACGGCCCCTACCGCAGCGTGGACCGCGGGGAGCGCTGGGAGCGGCTGCCCTTCCCCGAGGACGGCGGCGAGGTCTGGTCCATCCTCGTGCATCCCACCCGGCCGCGGACGCTCCTGGCTGGGACCTCGCCGGTCGGCATCTTCCGCAGCGATGACGAGGGCGCCACCTGGCGCCGGCTGCCGAAGGCGGTGCAGGCCGAGCGCGTGAAGATGCCCTTCGCCTGCCGGGTGATGCGGCTGGCCATCGATCCGGCGCAGCCCGAGCACATCTTCGCCGCGCTCGAGGTGGGCGGCGCGATGCGCAGCCTGGACGGCGGCGAGACGTGGGAGGACGGCAGCGCCGACCTCGTCAAGCTCTCGGACCTGCCGCACCTCAAGAGCCGCATCGTGAGCGACAGCGAGATGGAAGGCATGCTGGACGGCCACGCGCTCTGCGTGAGCGGGGCGGCCAGCGGCACCGTGTTCCTCGCCCTGCGCATGGGCCTCTTCCGCAGCACCGATCGCGCGGCGCACTGGCAGGACATGGAGGTCGGCCGCTTCTCTCCGCTCACCTACAGTCGAGACATCCGCGTCTCGCCGCAGGATCCGCGGGTGCTCTACGCGTGCCTCAGCCCGGCGGCGCGGAGCGAGGACGGCTCGCTCTACCGGAGCGGAGACCTCGGGGAGACGTGGACGCGCTTCGACCACGGCGTGAAGGCCGAGTCCACCATGATGGCGGTGGCGCTGCATCCGCGCGATGCCAACCGCGTGTACTGCGCCAGCCGCACGGGGCAGATCTTCGGGACCGAGGACGCGGGCCGCTCGTGGCGCGAGGAGCGGCTGCCCGAGGGCGTGAGCGACGTCTACGCGATCGCCTGCGGGTGAAGCGCCCCCTCACCTTCGGGCCCCTCACCCTGCCCTCTCCCCGCTGGGGAGAGGGCGAGGGGGACGAGGTCGCGGACGAAGCAGCGGATGTCGCCCAGGTGCTCGTAGCGCTCCGTGTGCGCCGGGAGGCCGGCGCGCTCGCCGTCGATGCCGAGTGACCGCAGCACCGGCTCGGTGAGGAGCGCGTAGCCGCCCTTCCGTCCGACCCCGTTCTTGAGCAGCCGGTGCACCAGGATCACCGCGGTGCCGGTCACCCGGCTGCGCCCCGCCACCGTGTGCCGCAGGAACGGCCCGTGGTGGACGACCATCTTGAGATCGAGGGTGCCGATCTGCTGGCACGCCCCGCATTGACACGTCTCGGCGGCCTGCATCGCCTCCTGCCGGCTCTTGAAGGCGGCGAACGCCTCCTCCAGCACCAGCAGCAGCCGGGTATGGGGCAGGGCGAAGTCGGCGCCCGCGAGGGCGAACACCGCGTCGCCCTCGATCTCCTGGATCTCGAGCGGGGGCGACAGGTGCCCGATCACCTCGTCGAGCAGGGTGGCGATGATGTCCGAGCCGTGCTCGAGCTCGGTGGTGGTCACGAAGGCGGTGAAGCCGGAGACGTCGGCCAGGACGAGGAAGCCGTGATCCGTTCGGTTGTTCATGCCCCTGAGACACCGCTCCGGGGCATCCGTGAAACGCCCGGAGCGCCCGCTAAACCCGCTCCAGGATGTGTAGACCTCGGCCCCGGTCGATGAGGTAGAGCAGGCCGCGCCCGTCCACCTCCACGTCGTTGCTCGAGACTCGCGAATGGCCCGCCGGGGGCTCGGGCAGGAAGTGGGCAACCTCCCGTGGCGCGTGCGGGTTGGCGACGTCGACGATGCGAAGACCGTGGGCGAACCAGGCCACCGGGATCTCGGTCCCGGTCACCCGCTCGCACGGCTGGTGGCAGCCGGTGAACTCGGGCTGCGGCTCGCCGTCCACCCCGGCCACCTGGAAGGTCGAGATCGGGACGGGGTGCCGCTCGTCGGTGATGTCGACCAGCCACATGAACGAGGGGGGACCCGGCGCGGTCTTGGCCACGTCCTCGTCGGCGGCCAGCATGATCCGCCGGCCGTGCAGCGGGAACGGCAGGGGCAGCGCGGTGTGGGTCGGGGTGATGTAGGGCGGGCTCCAGTCGAGCCCGGACACGAAGCGCGGCTTGCCCATGTCCTCGATGTCGAGGATCACGAACCCCCCGTGCCAGTAGCTCACGTAGAGCCGGTTGCCGGCCCGGATCGGGTGGTGGCAGCGGTGGTGTCGCCCCGACCACGCGGGTTGCTCCCCGCCCCCGGTCCACTGCCCGGGCATCCACCAGCGCCCGACCTCCTTCGGCCGGGTGGGGTCGTGGAGATCCAGGATCATCACGATGTTGCCCACGTAGCCGTCCATCTCGGGGGAGATGTAGGCGTAGCGCCCGTCGAAGGTGAAGCGGTGCACGCCGGCCCCGCCGCACTTCCAGAACGTGATCTCGCGCGGCCGCGCCGGGGTGGAAACGTCGTAGATGACGAGGCCCCCGCCCACCCCGGCGGGCGGCTGGTGCGCGGGCTGCGCCTCGCGGTTCACCAGCATGAGCCCGTTGGCCGCGCGCACCTTGTGCGAGTGGGTGTGAGCCGGCACCTCGACGGTGGCGAGGGTGCGCGGCCGGGCCGGATCGCTCACGTCCACGATGCTGGTGCCGTGCGGCGCCTTCATGTGGGCCACGTAGGCGATGGTGCCGTCGACCGACACCTGGCCGCCGCCCGGGCAGTCGAGCCAGGCGACCTGCTTGAGTCCGCGGGTGCTCGAGGTCGTGGAGGTCATGTCGGGCGGAGCCTAGCAGACGATCCGGGCGCCGCCAAGCCCGTCCGTGACCCGATTTGACAGCCGCCCCGGGGAGTGACAGAGTCTCGGCAACTCGCAAAGGAGCGTCGCCATGGCCCTCTCCACCGATCGGCTCCCGGAAGTCGGCAGCGCCTATGCGCGGCTCGAAGAGAAGATCCTCGAGCGGGACCAGGGCGGGGCCAGCGACATCTTCTACGATCTCGTGCGGTCGGGGGTGCCCATCCCCCAGCTGGTCGGGCAGCTCGTGCGCATCCACGCGCCCTACACCCACGTGCCCTACCACCAGCGCCTCGACGACGGCATCGTGCGCTTCGTGAACAACGACCACTGCCTGCTCAGCTCGCGCGCGGGCATCGACCTGGTGCCGCTGATGCCGCGCGAGCTGCGCTACCTGCCCTTCGCGCAGACCATCTGGTACATGCCGACCGGCCTCGACCCGTGGAACCAGCTCATCGGCAAGATGCCCGGCCACTACGTGCGGCTCTACGAGATCAAGTTCGAGGGCAAGCCGCCGCTCCCCGAGGTGCACTGGCCCGACCAGGAGTCGCTCGCCATCGAGGGCACGTGGCCCGAGAAGCTCAACACGTGGCTCACCCTCGTGCAGCGCGGCGAGGTGATCAACGCCTACCGGGTCTTCCTCGGGCTGTGGGAGGAGGCGGCCGTCGATCCGGCCCGGCGCACGCCGCTGCTGGCCCAGCTCGTGTTCGCGGGCCTCATCGACGTGCAGGATCGCGTGCTCTACAACCGGTCCTACACCACCGGCCACAAATCCTATCGCGCGCGCGCCACCGTCGAGCTGGCCCGCGCGGTCGGGTGGAACGACGCGCACAGCATCCTCTACGCGGGCGTGCCCGACATCGCGGTGGGCCCGCGCTGGTACTCGACCTACGAGATGGCCTGCCAGGTGGTGCAGATCTTCCTCGACAACCGCGACCGCGAGCTCCTCGACAACGACGGCGCGCTCACCCCGGTGGAGTCGCTCGCACTCCAGCAGGCCCTGCTGAGCGGCCAGGAGCCGGCCTACATCGACCTGATCGTGGCCCTCCTCCAGAGCGGCCGCGGCCTGCGCCAGATCATCGACACGATCCAGCTCGCCTCGGCCCAGCTCATCATGGAGACCGGCGACCCCAACGCCTACTCGATGCCGCAGCACAGCTACGAGTACTGCAACACGGTGCGCTGGTTCTTCGACTCCTTCGCGCACCCACACCGGCTCAAGCTCTTGTTCGTGGCCGCGTCCTTCGTCAATCGCGCGGCCCATCACCAGAAGCACACCCCGGACAACCACCCGGTGAAGGTCACCCCGCCCCGGGGCTCCGACGCGCTCACCCCCGCGCAGCTCCTGGAGCGGCTGGACGGATCGCTCGACGGGCTGCGCCCCTTCGAGGCCATGGACTGGACCGCGGCCTACCTGCGCTCCGGCGCGGATCGCGGCGCCCTCGTGCAGGCGCTGGCGGTCGGGGCGGCCAGGGCCGGCAACGATCCGCACAACCAGGAGCTGGGGATCTGCCTGCTCCACGACTACGGCCACTCCACCGCGGCCGACCGCGACCGCCTGCTCCTCGCCTCGGCCAAGCACACCGCCGGGCACCGCAAGTACGGCAGCCACCTCGACGCGTGGCGGCGCTACGCCGACGCGTTCGGGCTCGAACGCTCCTGACGATCGCCAACGGCCGGTAGCACCGCTCCGTCCACACCCTCCGCATCGGCTTCGGCCTCACCGTCCTCCTCGTGGCCGCGGTCGGCGGGGTCGGTGGCGTTCCTCCAGAAGCCGTTCACGCCGGACGGACTCGGGGCTCGAGTCCAGCAGCGGCTGGATGCCGACGCCGCGGGATAGCCCGCGAGATCAGAAGGCGAGGCCGTTCGTGAGGAGCACCGCCTGCTCGAGATGCCGACGCACCCCGTCCAGGTACGGAGGCGGGAGCGGCCCGCTCTCCTCCTGGCCCACCCGGGCGCCGGTGATCGAGTGACTGCGCTTCAACGCGTCGCCCGCGGTCTGCAGGTGGAGCAGCGCCTCCTCGGCCTTCTTGTTGCTGATGTCGAAGAGCGGATCGACGTACTTCACCACCCCCGCGTTCATGATCATCCCGTGCTGGGCGGCGCGGAGCTCCGTCGATGCGCTCTGGACCAGCGCCTCGGCGCGGTCCGGATCGGTCAGGGTCTGGAGCGCTTGACGCTGCAGCTCCGCGCTCCTCTGAACCTTCCGCTGGATCTCCGCCGGGTCATAGGGAGGACGGCCGGACTGCGCGAGCGCGGGAGACCCCGCCACGATCGCGCCCCACAGCACCAGCACTCCGAGACGGGAGCATCGCCAGATGGGACCGGCATCCAGGGACATGGCACCCTCCCTTGGATCGAACGGTAGAGGGCCGAGAGCACCAGTGACTCCGGGAGCCGCACACGAGCGCGTCGGTGCACAAAGGACTCCGGCCGGCCGCCCATCTAGGAGGGTCTGGAGACGTCGACGGCCAGGCGATCCGACCTTACTCCGGTACCGCCGCCTGGGCCAGAGTTACTTGACGACCCGGCGTGCTACGATTCCTCGACTCCCATGAGGAAGCTCCGCGCGAAGTCGTTCAAGAGCATCCCGGGCAAGTACTACCGCACCCCGAAGGAGCTCTGGGGCTTTCGCACCGACCGGGGCGAGGGATCGCCGTCGGCGATCGCGCGCAGTTTCCTCGAGGCCAACCGCGAGACCCTCGGCATCACCTCCGCGCTCGACCGGCTCGACGTGCGCCGCGTGATCCACGGCCAGGGCGCCGACCACGTCATCCTCCAGCAGCTCTGGCGCCGGCGCCGCATCCACCGCGCCTACGTCACCGTGCACATCGGCCGGGATCGGCGCGTCTACCTGGTGAAGAGCCGCGCGGTGCCGGAGGACGTGCTCCGCCGGGCCGAGGAGCCCCGCATCGCGAGCGCGCGGGCGGTGCGGGCCGCGCTAGCGGGAGGAGGGCGTGGCACCGGACGCGCGTGGGTGGTCGGCAAGCCCGCGCTGCTCTGGTACCCGGCCCGGCGACTGCTGCATCCCGCCTGGCGCGTGCGCATCCACCGCACGAAGCCGCGCGCGGAGGTCATCACCTACGTCCACGCGGTCACCGGCACGGTGATCAGCCGCTACGACAACCTGGCCGAGGCGACGGGACGGGCGACCGTGTTCCTTCCGAACCCCATGGCCCTGGCCCGGGGCTTCGTGCCGCTCGACGGGACGCGCCTGCGGCGCCCGCCCGCGGCCGCCTACGCCCACGTGAAGCTCACCGGCCTCCGCAACGGACGCGTGCTGGACGGACGGCGGGTGACCACGCGTATCACGAAATCACGCCTGCGCAGCGCTCGCCTCGACTTCTCGGTGCCGAGCTTCCGCGCCGGCTTCGAGGAGGCCTCGGCCTACTACCACGTCAACGAGGCCATCGCGTATCTCGAGGGGCTCGGCTACCACGGTAAGCGCCGGCTCTTCACGCGGCCGCTCGAGATCGACGCGCGCGGCACCCGCGACGACAACTCCTGGTACAGCCCGGGCGAGCGAACCCTGACCTTCGGCACCGGCGACGTGGACGACGCGGAGGACGGCGAGACCGTGCTCCACGAGTTCGGGCACGCGGTCCAGGACGCCATCTGTCCCGACTTCGGCCAGTCGCCCGAGGCGGCCGCGATGGGCGAGGGCTTCGGCGACTACTTCGCGGGCAGCTTCTTCGCCGCGAAGAAGCCGCCCGACTATCGCGACGCGGTGATGACCTGGGACGGCGCGCGCGGGGACGGCACGCCACCGCCGCCGTGCGTCCGGCGGCTCGACTCGAATCTCACCTACGAGAGCTTCGACCATCGCGCGACCGCCGATGAGCACGAGAACGGCCAGATCTGGTCGGCCACCCTCTGGGACATCTGGAAGGCGACCGGGCGGCGGGTGGCGGACCGCATCATCCTGGAGAGCCACTTCCAGCTCGACGGCTTCACCACCTTCGCGCGCGGGGCACGCGCCATCCTCGACGCGGACCGCAACCTCTACCGGAAGCGCCACGCGACCGTCCTCAAGCGCATCTTCCGCCGCCGGGGGATCGGGCCGGTGGAGTGAGGGCTACACCTGCGTCCGATCACCACACTAGCAGACGACGCGCCAGATCAGAGAGCGTCACCACGTGCGGAAGGTCTTCCTTGTCGAGGAAGGTGTCTCGATTGCGCCGCCAGTACTCGTCCTTGAGTTCCAGTCGGGATCACGTCGCGAGACGTCCGGGATGCCGAGGTCCTCACCCCGGATCGGGCCTCAGGTAGACGATCAGGCAACAACAAATTCCGAGTCCAACCCGCGGATATCTCAGCGC
>Ga0075021_10001598_pt1 | contig 11672 bp, 12 predicted proteins | sample ColStrG_CSR_2012_FD_72749 | JGI IMG/M metagenome (GOLD analysis project Ga0075021, IMG submission 72749) | Freshwater sediment microbial communities in response to fracking from Pennsylvania, USA - Cold Stream Run_MetaG_CSR_2012 | ecosystem: Environmental > Aquatic > Freshwater > Creek >... | reverse complement strand
GTGGGGACGGGGATGGGCGCAGGGGTGGGAACCATGCGGCAGAGAATACCACACGTCCGGCGGAAAACAGGGCTAATTCGCAGGGTCAGCTACCGGCTGGACCACCAGCGGCAACGTTAATGCTCGTGAGCCCAGCGGTGAGAGCCGCGGAGTAGTTGACCGTGCAGCGAACCCTTGAGCCAGCTGGGAACCCAGCGACGGGGAACTGGAAGAACCCCTTGGTGATTGAACCAGAGTTGCTTGGAAGTCCACTCACAGTGCCACCTGGCACGGGGACACCATCGACTTCCAAGGTGAAGCCAATGGTCTGCCCAGCTACGTTCAAGACGTTCCCTTGAAACTCGTATGCAATGGAAGACAACAGGTAGTCTGCGCCTTGCATAGGCACATTGGTCGGCGAGGCGATAACAGTGGCGGCGGCCTCAGGGTCCTTCCACCTAAGGAGGTAGTACGTAGTTGCTGCGAAAGCAGACGTGGTGTTGGCCCACTGTGCGATGGTCACAGGCAAGTATACAAACGAGAGCGTTCCAGCGCCGTCTGTAACCAGTGACTGGCCAGCAAGCCCGTCAGCAGATGGCCACGTGAAGTCCACGCCATCGCTCTTGAGTTTCAGCGGGGTGGCATCAGTAGTGCCAACCGTAACCGGACCAGGCTGGCCACCGTTGAGCACATCTCCGGTATCAGGCGAAACGGTGCCAGACGTCTCCTGTCCGCTCACACTAAGCGTGCGTGCGCCAACGCCGCCGATAGCAGTCTGAACTGCGTAGATGTAGGGGAAAGGAGTGGGCGGGACGGCAAAAACAGGCTGCGAACCATTCCCAGATGCATTGGGAATGTTAAGCTCGACAAGAGCCTGGAGCTGTGACGTGTTTGTAATACCGACGTTAAGAACGCTACCGTAGATAGCTACAGCGTCTCCAGCGGTAGCGCCAGCGTCAAGTTGGATGCTAAGTCCGCTGCTCTGGTCGATCCCAAGGAGCGAGATCGCAGGGGAGAGGACGTGCAGACCTGGCAGAAGTTGCGTGATGGGAGTCAGCATATGACCTACTTTTCCTTCTTTTTGGATGTCGGGCTAGACAGCGTATTCAGGCCAGGTGGGTCTGTGTAATAGGGATTAGCATCGGCTTCATTAGAAGAATAGAAGTTCTGCTGAAATGAGGCCCTGGGTCGCGGTGGTAATGTCGCTAGGTGTAAGAATTGGCTTGTATGTACCAGGCGCCATACCAACAACAGTCAGCATGTCAGAGCCGCCAGCTGTCAGATTGATATCGTCTGTGTTGTTATTCGCCGTAATCACAAGTTCGTTCGCGCCGTTGATCGATGCCATGTAGAAGTCGGTGAAGAAGTTCGTGCCGTTGAATGTGGTGTTGATCTTTGTGACAACAGCGGCGGCATCTGCGGGAGCCACTAGAACAGGCTTGAACTTCGTGATACCAAGAGCCTCGATGATGGTAAAAGACGTACCATCGAGAGCACCGCCGCCACCATAGAGACCAGGCGTCGTAACGAGGTTGACACTACCTACTACTTGCGCGGGAGCCATGTGAGTGGCGTTCACAGTAAGTGAAAACGTCTGTCCGGCCACACCCGTCTGCTCCCCAGACAATGGCGGATTCGTCTTCAGCGTCTCCGGCAGCGGGTCAGGGGCCGTTACGTCGATTTCAACCGTGTCAGTGCGCACACCAACAGAGAACGTGGCGCGCCAGACAGAATGCAACGGGTCATCGAACAGCACGGGTGTCGGAACATCACCGATAAGAAGCGAAAAGTACTTCGCTGAAGCAGGTACGGCCGCAGTTAGGGTAACACTGCTAGCGCCAGGTGGCTGCGCATGGCACACAGGCACGTCAACGACAAGCGTGCTGCTTTTCAGAGCAGTTCCACCGCCACCGCCACCACCGCCAGAAGTCTCTTGCCCGCTTACGCTGAGCGTGAGCGTACCAGGGGTACCAATAGCTGTGCGCACAGCGTAGATAAATGGGAATGGCGTAGGCGCCACAGCGAAGACCGGCTGTCTGCCATCTCCGGACACCCCAGGAATAGACAGCTCGACAAGCTTCTGGAGTTGGCTGACAGAGGTAATGCCAGAGTTGATCACGCCGCCATAGAGCGCAACCGCATCACCGGCGGACGCGCTAGCATCCAGCTGGAGGCTGAGGCCGCTGCCTTGATCTACGCCAAGTAGCGAAAGAGGCAGCGAGAGCAAACCTCTGGCAGCGGGGACAGTGAGCGAGATAGGGGCTAGCATGGTCTACTTTCTGGCCGCATTAGGCTTGTACTCCCATGGTACAAGCTTCCTATCGAACAATACATCCAGCAACACTAGGTTGCCATCATCATCCGTCGCAAGGTTGCGGGGTGAAAACTCAAAGATGTATTTGGGCGAAAAGTGCTTGGACATGCCCTGTAGCTCGCCGAGCGCCTCGGCGACTGGAGCGCTCACACCATGCTTCTTAGCGCATCGAACGGTCCCAGCGTTGACGCGACGGTCCACACCGCGCTTGGCTGGCTGCCGCTTGCCTGGACGGTACCTGTCTTCAGACTCCTCCAGACACCCAACGATGGTCTTGTAGTCGTCCCAGCCGCCGAGTGCGGCATCCTTTCGCAGTGGCGTCCTGTAGAACGGCATCACGTAGACGTCGAAATCAGGCGTGGAGCCGAAGTACTCGATAGCGGGAAGATGTGGGTTGTCCGGCATGGCGTCATACGCCAGTGCGGCAATCTTCTTATCATCCACGCCAGGGGGCAAGAAGGCAAAGACGCGCTTCTGCCCACTGGTCTCGCGATAGATGGTGGCAAACGTGCCACGGCCAATGCGCTTCAGATTGATGGACTCGCTCTCGGTCTGAAGGACGCCCTTCTTGTACATCATCTTGCGACGCGGCGCAGAGGCCATGGAACCACCATCACTTTTGCCGAAGCCGCTTACTGCGGCGTAGAAGATGGCGAAGGCAGAGGCCGTGATGATGAGCGCCGGAATGAGCGCGGAGCGCGTGTCGGTGGGAGCGCCACCCATGCCACCGTCGTCAGAGGGGCCGTCACCGGGATGTTGGCCAGGGATGTCGTCGGCAGCGTCGCCGCCGAGAGCAATCCAGCCGGTTAGATTCCCCGAGCTGTACGCAGCGCTGTAGCGGCCATCGCTGGTAAACGTACGCACCTGGCGCTTGATATCCGCGAGTCCACCAGTGCCCTTGCTGTTCTGGCCGCCATCTGCGGTTTCAACAGTAAAGGAGGATCCATCGGAATTAGGCGTGACAGAAACGACCATACCAACGTGATCGGTCCCTGGGCCATGATTCAAAAAGAAGATATCACCAGGTCGAATAGCTGAAACAGTGTTAGGCGCACGCCACCAGCCATGCGTCTTAGCGCCATTGATCAAGCGTGGAAAGTGGTCGCCGATCTTGAAGCCGCTACCACCTGGCGCATCAGCATTGAGCATATCGGACGGGGCGCCGATTTCAAGCAACCAGCCTACGAGCGTAGTGGCACAGGAAGTGCCATATTGGTGGTTATCATTGGGGTCTTCGTATCTACGCCAACGCCCGGGTCCAATTTTACCACCTTGCAGTTCATCAAACCGAGGCGAAGAGCGGTCGATAGCGCTGTTCGAATTAGGCAAGTCCGAGAGGACTACATTCAGAAGGCTGGCTCGGAGTCCCATGGTTCACCTGTATCACGAAATCGGGTTGCCGAGCAGCCCGACGAAAGCGGCGGAACGTGGAAATTGGCAAACGTGGCACTCTTTATGGTGCCGGCTCCCAGAGTTGCCAGAATACGACGCATCCCACGTCGGCAGGATTTGTGCTTGCGATCGTGAAGCTGATTCCGACAGCGCGGAGTCCGGCATCGTACGGGGTTCCGGTGGGCGCGGCCCCACCACCTTGCCACGTGAGCGAGATTCGCGTGTTGGCGGTGATGAGCGTGTTGGGCACGACCACGACGCTACCAGCGCCCGTGGTGGCGATGCCCTGCATGGCGTTGACGGAGGCCCCTGCGCTTGCCTGCGCGTCACGGATGCGGATGCGCTCCTCCTGCGTCGATGCAGCCGCCTTGGGCGACATGATGAGGTCGCCCGTCGCTCCCTGCATGAACCAGACGACGCGTCGCGAGTTGATGCCGCCGCCGCCAGCGAGCTGCCACCTGAAGTCGGGCGTGATCGTCGTCGTGAAGACGCCGCCGACCGGAATCACGCAGTCGAAGATGCCAGCGAGCGGCACGTTGATGTTGTTGCCCGTCACGCCCGAGCACGTGAAGTTCATGAGCGAGTCGCCGTCGATGCACGCTGCGAGGTCGCCGATGTTCGTTCCGCGCGACCGGAAGAAGCCGAAGTTTGCCGTACGTGCGCCGTTGCCGTACTGTGCGACGCGGAAGCCGAGGCTCTTGCTCGCGTAGCTCATCTGGACGGGCGACGTCGAGCCGCCGAGCGGGCCGGTCTGATTTAGGAACCACTGTCCCTTGCCGCCGTTTACCGGGTCCGGCGAGCCGACGATGATGGTGCCGGTCTGCCGGTCGAAGTGGAACTGCTGCGTCAACGTGTCGTCGAGGAACGCAAGCCCGGCTGGCACATTGCCAGTGAAGCTGTCAAAGACGAAGTGCTGGTCTGACGTGAGCGGTGAGCCGGTTTGACCAAAGAAAGCAATGGCGTCGGGCACGCCAGAGAGCGGAGGCGTTGGAGTAACTGTTCCGGACGTTTCTTGCCCAGATACGAGTAGCTCAACATTAGTAGTAATGCCGCCAGTGCGAAGCGCGTAAATATACGGAAATGGCGTTGGTGGTACACCGAAAACCGGCTTTGCGCCATTACCAGATGCCCCTGGGATGGCGTACTCCACAATGTTCTGAAGCTGTGTAACTGATGTGGCGTTGCTAATCACACCACCGTAAACAGCGACGGAATCGTCTGAGCCAGCCGGGCTAAGCTGAAGGCTCAGTCCACTGGTCTGATCAACGCCAAGTAGGGACAGGGATCCAGAAAGGGCTCCACGAGTATCTGGCACAGGAAGCTGAATTGGTAGAAGCACTTAAATTTCCTTATGTATCAGGGAATGGGACCGACGTGCGCCGCGATGCGATCGAGTGCCACCTTGACGTTCTGCGGGCTCGTGCCGCTCCAGTCGGCCAAGACAGCAGGCGCGTATGGCAGGTTCACGGCGCTGTTGTTGTTCGCGATGGTGATAGTGCCAGAGAAACCGGGGAAAATGAGTGGGTGGGTGGCATTTAGACCGTCGAGGTACTCCAGGAACGCGCTTGCCGGCCCGATTACCCAGCCATTCGGAAGTGGGCCAGCGCCAGACTGCTGTGCCGCGATACACACGTCGGTACCATGCAGCGAGACCCAGGGGGCCGTCGCAGGAGGGCCTCCCACGTTAAGCGACGGGAAATCCATCGCAACGACAATGTAGCTCTGTCCAATGGATCCTGGCGTGACGAGGGGCGCGGAGGTACCGAGCGGGATGAAGTCGGCGCCCTGCCCGACACCGAAGATCGCCGGACTAGCCGTGTACTGGAAGACACCGTATTCGCTTGTTGCGTTGGTGATGACACGCAGGCCGTACCCGATGGAGAAGGTAGCCTGACAACTGATGATAACGCCATCGGGAATGTCTACAGTGACGGAGCCAGTGACTGCCGTATAAGACTTCCACGTAGCCTCGTGCATTTGCCAGCCACCGACAGGCATGCCGGCCAGCGGGATAACGCAGCTCTCCGTAAACGTGATGACTGGCGCGCTACCAAACGGGAGCGAAGAGACGAACGCTACGAGCGACGCCCAGTTGTTGAACAGGTTCCCCAGTGGAGTTGGCGCAGATGGTGTGTATACAAGAGAAATCGCTCCTCCTGTACCGCCCACGATCATGCTCGGGCTGAGAGGAAGTGGTAGGGCAGTACCAGACGTCTCCTGTCCACTGATACTCAGATCAAGCGGGCCAGACGTACCAATCGAGGTGCGTACGGCGTAGATGAACGGAAACGGCGTAGGCGGAACACCGAAGACTGGTTTACGGCCGTCTCCAGATGGGCCAGGAATTCCGATCTCTGCTAGAATCTGAAGCTGAGCCACGGAGGTAGCCGTGGAGATTGCGCCGCCGTAGAGAGCGACCCCATCGTTGGCGGATGCAGACGCGTCGAGCTGCACAGCTAGACCGCCTTCTTGCGAGATCGCAAGAATGGGCCTGGCGGCAGAAAGAACGTCTACAGTTCCGGGCACAGTCAGTGTAATGGGCGGTAGCATTCTACTCTTTCACGAAGCGTTTGCGGGTTTTGGTGTCCACGTCGTTCTGCGCATAGAAGACGGTCCCGCGTGGAGCGGACTGGATATCGCGTCCAGTGATCTCGGTAGTACCATCAGCCGCGTAGAATTTTGGCAGAACGTTCTTTACGAAATCAATTACTTCGACGTCATGTACATTCATGGCGGCTCCTAGCTGGCAGTCTTAAGGATCGTGTAATCGACAGTGCCAGCGACAGCGTTTCCGCTCTTGGCGAGGAAACTCGTGCCCGTCTTAGAAGTGACGGCGATAGCGCCAAGGCCGACCACGCTCACAGTCGGAACGACCTGGTAGTTGCCAGACGGGAGAGGGGCGTGTGGCACGTTGATGGTTGTACCAGCCACTCCCGGGTTCCCCTGTCCAAGAACCTGCACCATGCTGCGATCGATGGCGCCGCTTCCGGCAAACGTAAGCAACGTGTCGTCGAAGGCGGAGTTTCGTAGGTCCAGGGTGACCATGTTACCAGCGCTAATGGAGCTAGGAAGTTGGCTCATGAACTTCGTTTCCCGACAGTCGTATACCTCTTGAGCGATGGCGCTAGAGGTGACGGAGAACGTCGCAAACACCACACCAGACAGAATCTGGAAGGGGAGCACGATGAACGGGTTCGTCGGAACGGCTGGAATATGTACAACTGCGGTGCCTGAAGACCCGAGCGTGACCGGGGTGCCCATAATCCCAGCACACAGGAACGTACCGCGAACACCAGGCCCACCAGGACCACCGATATTGTCGCTGGTGAGCCCGCTCATATCAATGTTCGTTGCGATGCTGCCTGGTCCAACGATGTTGAGGGATGGGCCAACGCCTACAAAACTACCGATGCTACCAGCCCCAATGAGCACACTGAGAGAAATCGTCCCAGAGGAGAGCGGCTGCGTGAAGTCTGCGACGTTTACGTACTCGCCAACGTTCTGTGGGCTGTAGATGGATACAGAGCTATTGATGCTCTTGATGCAGCTGCCGGGGTTGGAGTTGAAAGACGACCCGACCAGCTGCACGCTGCTAACGGCACTGACAAAGAAGTCGTACTTACCAAGTACGTTCCCGGTATCGATGTCACAGTCGGCCAGCCTGAGCCCGGAGTTGAAGCCGTTCCCTCCGGCTACGGCGTTGCCGTTGAAATTGACCGCATCTCCACCGCCGAAATTGTAAATACCAAGGCCCTGAATGAGGCAGCTATGGCAAGCGCTACCAGGAGCGCCAATCCAGCCAATGGCTGGCAGAGCGTTCGCGCTGTTTACGGTAGTGGCCCTAAATCCACCGATGCCGATGAGCGAGGTGCCGTCGAAGTTGTCATTCCAGACGACGTTCTCGCCGAACCCACCAGCGCACAGAATCGTAGTCTTATCCTGCGATACCGCGGCCATCGCAGCGCTGATGGTGGGGAACGGGTTCTGCACGCTGCCGTCTGCCCCATTGAGCGAGGCACCAGAGACCGCATACAGTACGAATGGCCTCACGACAGGCCCAGGCTGTGTTGTAGATAGGCCGTTGAACACGGTCGACGCGGCGCTGAACGCGCCTACGTACCCTCCTTGAGAAAGGAAGAACGGATTGACCGAATCGTCGAAGAGGAACGAAAGGCTAGACGCAGCGTCTCCAACAATCTTGCCTTGGAGGCTCGTCCCCGGCGCACCACGTGTGAGCCACACCAAACACTGCTCGCCAGCGGCCGTCAGGTTGACTACGTAGTTGCCTGGCGAAAGCGAGTTGTCGAGCGGATTAGGACACTGGTCGATGAACCAGATGAACCTCTTCGCACCCGCCAAGCTGACTGTCATCGGCGCGATGCCACCAGCCTGCTTCTGGATAGTGGAACGCGTCATCCGGAAGGTGAAATCGGTGATGATGTTCGGCTGGAACTGAAGAGCCGGTACGCCAGCGTCATTCGTCGTCACCGTGAGATTCGCCATCTCGGACGGGTTAAGCATGAACCCGCCGCCGCTAGTCTCGATAACAGTGCCTGGATACTTACCAACCCAGCAAGAGCCGGTGAGATCCGAGTGCAGGGTCCAGGGTGCGTTAGCGAACGCGATGACCGAGGTATCGACCTCAACCTTCACTGCCCAGTTGAGGGCAGCGCCAGCCGCCGCCAGAGCCACATCAGTGACGTAGATATTGCCGCTAGGGGCGCCGCCAGGCTGGTAAATGAGACTGCTAGGCTCAGCGGGGCCAGGGGGCCCAGGGGGGCCAATCACGGAGAAGCTCTCCTGCCCGCTCACGCTGAGAATAAGCGGCCCAGGAGTCCCAATAGCCGTACGCACAGCATAGATGTATGGGAACGGCGTAGGCGGGACCGCAAACACGGGCAGACGGCCGTCCCCAGATGCCCCAGGGATGTTCAGCTCCACAATGGGCTGAAGCTGGCTCGTGGAAGTAACTCCGGAGTTGAGTACACTGCCGTAGATCGCAACAGCGTCACCAACGCCAGCGGAAGCGTCGAGCTGGATACTGAGACCGCCGCCTTGGTCGAAAGCGATCAGGGGAAGCGGAGCAGAAAGCGTACCTTTGGTACCTGGAACAACCAGCGTAATGGGAAGGAGCACACCGCACCAACCTTTCAGTTTTTGCGATTAGCGGATGCGGATGCGGCGACCGAAGACGTCGGTGCTACAGGTGTTGCGCATGTGGATGTAGGCGCAATCGGAATAGGGATCTCGACTGCCGGAGAGGGTGGCGCGGCAGTGGCCACTGCGCGCTTGCGCTCGACGTGATAAGTCAAGCCAGCGAGGCCAACAGCAACGAACAGAAGCACCCAAGAGCCACGGAAGACGCCTCTTGCCACCCGGAACCAGGGCGGAGGAACGACCTTCACGGTGGGATCCGTGGGGGGCTCTACCGCAGCTACGACCGGGATCTCTACGTTCATCGGAGTCGAAGAACGTAGTGGGTGGGTCGCGATGGATACGTGTTGCGTTTGCATCATTTCTTCCTTAGAACGCGCCCCGCCTCTTCGACCGTGATATTGGGGTGGCTGCCGGTGTTAGCAGCGCGGTTCTCCGCCATATCTTCGGCCATGCTATCGGCACGGCGACGCATAGCTTCCAGTGTTACCTGGATAGATTCAAGCTTGGCTGTGTTTGCCGCAACAGCGCTAGCAAGCGCGCTGATTGCAGCATTTTGCCCGTTCCAAGCGCTCAGGAACTGAGGCCCCAGCTTGACAACAAGATAGCCAAGGCCTAGAATGAGCAAGGCAAATAGGACTGGGAAGCCACCTTGTCCAACAAGCTTCAGAACTTCGACAACGCTCATGGCTTCCATGCAAAGCTCCTGGTGCCTGTCAAGCAAATTGACGGCGAGGCGGGCCCCTGACGAGGCCCAGAGTGGGGTACCCCAGATTCTGCACGAAATGGGCCGCCGCCGCAATCCACAAGTGCGGATCAGGCGGCCCGGAGCAGGATTTCGGGGAGCGGGAGGTTAGCTTACGGGCAGATGCCGCCGCACGTTGGCGCGTGTCTGCACGCCAATCAGCTTTGCGGGCGGCCCAATCGTCACCTTGCGGCCATCGCTGTAGCAAAGGACGACGGTCTCAGTGAGTGCCATCCTATCCAGCAAGGATTGCTGCTGGTCAAAGGCGCCAGACCACACTTCCCTGGCAACAAGCGCCTTGCCATCAGGGAACAGTGGATCCGCAGGCATTCTGTCAAGCATGACGCCAGACAGATCAGGGCGCTCGGCTTCACTGAGGACGTTCCAGCGCCACAGGCAATACCAGTCCTTGCACGACTGAGGGCGCTTAGTGTAGACGCCGCAGCCAGCATCGGAGAGGTGCTGGCAACGGACGCCGTAGTCCTTGTTAAGCTCCACGACCTTGTGAACCGTGCAGCAAGCGGTGCAGGCGCCGCAGGATCTGGCAGCAGTGGCGGCGGTAGCCTCCTTCCGTCGCAGTTTGCGGAGCTGCCCGGCGCGCATCAGCTGACCGGCTTGGGAGTACGCGGATCGAGTTTGTCGGCCTGCGTGATGGCGCGAACGAACCAGCGGAGCGCAGGCTTGATGTCCGCAGCGAACTGCGTTTCACGCGTGACCTGCTCCAGCTTCTCGTACGCCTTGTCGCTCAGCTCAGCAACGCTTCCTTCCTTGGCGTCGTCGAAGGCCGTCCACACGGCGTCAGCGGCATCCTCCCAATCGGTGGTGCTGAACCAGCGCTTGTCGGTGGCCAGCTCAACCACAACCCAGTTCCTGAACGAGATGCCTTGGAACTGGCCGTCGGGCAGTTTTGGCCGGTCTTTGAATTCAGCGTCCTTCGGTACCTTCACGTAGCGCATTCATAGCTCCTTAGGACCAGGGTCCTGTTGTTCAGCTAGTGCTTAACATAGCTGTCACACCATAGGAAGCGCATTCTTGCTTGAAAAGCACATGGGGCGCGGTATGCTTAGGCAAATGAGAACCATGTACCTGGCGTTCGCCGTGCTCACAGTCGGCTGTGTCCGTCCATTTGTTACGTTTGGCCTAACCCAAGACGCTGGCGAAGGTGGCGCCGGTGGCACTGTAAGCGCGACCGGAGTAGGAGGTCACGGCGGAGCTGGGCACGATGCAGGGGCAGGTGGGGAGGGAGCAGGTGGGAAGGGCGTCGGCGGAGAAGGAACTGGCGGGAAGCTGGCTAGCTCAAGCAGCTCGACGAGTTCAAGTAGCTCAGCGGCATCCAGCAGCGCAAGCTCAAGTTCGAGCGGAGCTAGCGGTTCGAGCAGTTCAGGGATTAGCGATGCGGGAATGGACGCCAAATTCACATGTTCGCATTCGCTGTGCGTGGAAGGCGCAGCGCTTGATTTGACATGCGACATGGTATGTGTGTGGTACATTTGCGAAGCTGCACCAGCGTGTTGCTCAGTGGGGTGGAGCAACAACTGCATTAGCCTGACTCAGGCTATTTGCCACGAATGCGGTGGTTGAGGAGGGAAGGCCGTGAGCGTTAGATAGTAGCTCACGGCCTGAAGGAACTACGTCCAGGAAAGGACGCCGTTACCAGCCGCGTCGGTGAGCTTGCTGCCAGCTGCGCCAAGCGCAGTCGGCCAGGTCCAAGTGTGCGTGTTATTGAGGAGCCTGAACCCACCGCTGCCAGCTTGAAGCGAAAGGGCAGACGCCCCAGTGACAGAGCCAACGGTGACAGTCTTCGCTCCGCCAGCGCCAGCGCCGATGCTGACGGAACCCGTAGTGCCAGAGTCGATGATGATGCTGCCACTGGTATCGGTCGTAATAGAGATCGCCCCAGCAGTGCTAGTCGTCATGGTGATGCCACCAGAGCCTGCATCGAGAACAACAGAGCTGGAACCGTTGATATTACCAACAGTCACGTGAGAAACGAGAGCACCATCGCCGATTCCAATGCTTGCTCCGGCAGCGCCACGGATCGCGACGGTAGCGAGGACGCCAGCTCCAGTGATGAGCGAAGTAGCGCTG
>Ga0075021_10001597_pt1 | contig 11672 bp, 9 predicted proteins | sample ColStrG_CSR_2012_FD_72749 | JGI IMG/M metagenome (GOLD analysis project Ga0075021, IMG submission 72749) | Freshwater sediment microbial communities in response to fracking from Pennsylvania, USA - Cold Stream Run_MetaG_CSR_2012 | ecosystem: Environmental > Aquatic > Freshwater > Creek >... | reverse complement strand
AGTTCGGCGACAAAGCGATTAAAAATTTGTACGATTTCACCGACGCTCTTCGCCGCAGCAAGGTGGGTGACGCCGTACCCGTCACCGTCCTCCGCGACGGCAAGGAACTAAGAGTGGAAGTAAAACTCGAGCAGCGAAAATAGTTCGCATTATGCGGCAAACAAGCTGGCAAACGCGATCATAGGGGACGAACTCGTGCCTGGAAAAAAGATTCTTCCAAAACTTTTGAGCTTTGCCGTCGCCCTCCTCTGTCCTTGCGGGCCGCTCTGGGTACCCGCCTCGGCTCAATCAAAAACCGCCTCATCTTTGCTTCTCCCCCAGGAAGAAAAGCATCTTAAGAATGTTCGCCAACTCACTTTCGGCGGGCAAAACGCTGAGGCCTATTTCTCTGCCGACGATAGACAACTCATCTTCCAGCGCCAGGGCGAAGGCGTCCCCTGCGATCAGATTTACACCATGCCCGCCGACATGCCGGGCGGCAAACCCGTTACGCCCACGCTCGTCAGCACCGGCAAGGGTCGCACGACGTGCAGCTATTTCTTCCCCACGGGCGACCGTATCCTTTTCTCCTCCACCCACGCAGCTAGCCCCGATTGCCCTGCCAAACCCGACTATTCTCGTGGCTACGTTTGGCCGATCTACAACAGCTATCAGATTTACACCGCCAAACCCGACGGCTCGGACTTAAAGCAACTTACCCACGCCGCCGGCTACAATGCCGAGGCCACCATCACCCGCGATGGCAAGCACATCGTCTTCACCTCCACGCGTAATGGTGACCTGGACATCTACACCATGGACGCCGACGGCTCCAACGTGCGGCAACTCACAAACGAACTGGGCTACGACGGCGGTCCGTTCTGGTCCTACGACGGCACGAAAATCGTGTACCGCGCCGAACATCCAAAAACGCCGGAGCAGATCAAGGATTACAAAGATCTGTACGCGCAGGGTCTGATTCGCCCGGGGAATCTGGAACTCTGGGTAATGAGTGCCGATGGTTCCGGCAAGCATCAGGTCACCCACAATGGAGCCGCGAATTTCGCGCCCTACTGGCTGCCGGACGGCAAGCGCATCATCTTTGCTTCCAATCAAGCCGATCCCAAAAACGGCCGCGATTTCGATCTTTACGTGATCAACGAAGATGGCACCGGCCAGGAACGCGTCACGTTTCATCCTGACTTCGACGGCTTTCCTATGTTCTCTTCTGACGGCAAGCGTCTGGTGTGGGCTTCCAATCGCAATGGAAAAGTTCCTCACGAGACAAACGTGTTTCTTGCAGATTGGGTCGAGTAATCCTTTACAAGGAGCGATGGTGCGTGGCTAAACAACGGAATCGCAAACCAAAAGGCAAGATCGGTAACCGCCCGGACGAATCTGTCCGGGTGCTGATCTCTCACGCCAACATTCGTCGCCGTGTACGCGAAATCGCTCAGGACGTTCGCCGGGATTTCCCGGAGGAACCCATCCACCTTATCGGCATCCTCAAAGGCTCGGTCTTTTTTCTTGCTGACCTGGCCCGCGAACTCGGCGGCGAAGTCTCCTTTGATTTTCTCGGCGTCTCCAGCTATGGCAAAGGCACCGATTCCACCGGCGAAGTAAAACTCACCAAGGATCTCGAAGTCGCCATCGAGGGCCGCACCGTGCTGGTGGTCGAAGATATCCTGGATACCGGACTCACTTTGAAATACCTCGTGAAGCTTTTCGAAGAGCGTAAACCCAAGCATCTCCGCATCGCGGTTCTTCTCGATAAAGTCGAGCGCCGCATCGCCAACGTCAACGCCGATTACACCGGCTTCACCATCCCCAACGAATTCGTAGTCGGCTACGGCCTGGACTACGACGAGCGCTACCGCAATCTCCCCGACGTTTGCGTCCTGCAACTCGGCCCGCGCACCAAATCCAAACCCGAGTAAGCAAGCCGTCTCGGCGCGCAAGCCTTTGTCGAGGCGGCTTTAGGCCGCCCTCTTCGATTTTGTTTAGCGAAGAGCATTTCTCCAATTCCCGGCCATCGGCACGCCAAACACCTCGCATCCCCCTGCTATAATAAAAGTATTCATGGAAGCTATCGATCCGAAAGCCCAACAAGCAGCGGCAATCACCACCCCCGAAGCCTCCGCGGAAGTGCTCGCCACCCTCACCGAAATCGGTGAAGAGGTCAACGCTTCTCTCGATCTCGACGAAGTGCTCGCGCATACCGCGGTGCTCATCAAGCGCCACATTGACTACGAATATTTCGGCGTTCTTATGGTGGACGGCGACGGCACCTATCTCGTCCACCGCTTCGCCATCGGTTACCCGCCCGGCCTCGCCGAGAATATCCGCGTTCCCATAGGGCAGGGAATTACCGGAACCGCGGCCTCTACAGGGCATCCCGTTCTCGTAAGCGACACGTCCCAAGACCCGCGCTACATCAACGCCATCGAAAACGTTCGCTCCGAACTTGCCGTTCCCCTGATGTTTCGCGGCAAATGCGTCGGCGTGCTCGATATCCAGAGCCAGCACCAAGGTTACTTCACCAAAGAGCAGCAGAAAATTCTCACCCTTCTGGCCAGCCGCCTGGCAGTGGCCATCGAAAATGCGCGCCTGTTCCAGAAAGTGCGCGCGCAAGCCGAATCTCTCCTGGTGCTCAATGAAGTCAGTCGTGAAATCAGCTCTATCCTGGATGTTGAAGAACAACTTCGCCGCGCGGCAGAGCTGGTCAAGCGCGTCATCGACTACCAGATTCTCAGCATCATGCTCTACGACGAAGAACAGCACATTTTTCGCCATCGCCTGGACGTAAAACACGGACAGCGGGTCCAGGGCAAGCTTCGCGTCGCCGCTACCGAGGGCATCGTCGGCGCCGCAGCCACGCTGCGCGAACCCGTGCTCGTTCAAGATGTCACCAAAGATCCGCGCTACCTCATGGTCAATCCCGAAACGCGCTCGGAACTTTCCATTCCGATGATGCACAAAGGCAAAGTAATCGGTGTTTTGGACCTCGAAAGTCCGCAACTCAACTACTTCACCGAAGAGCATGTACAGACGCTGTCGATCCTCGCCTCCAATCTTGCTGTCTCGCTCGAAAATGCGCGCCTCTACGAGCAAGTTGCGCGAGATGAAGCGCGCCTCGAGCGCGACCTGCAAGCCGCTAAACGCATTCAGGGCGCCTTGCTGCGCCCCGTCCCTACCGAAGATTTTGGCCTGGATATGGCTGCGCGCTATCTTTCCGCGCGCGAAGTATGCGGCGACCTCTACGAATTTCTTCGCTACGGCCCGCAGCAACTCGGCATCGCGCTCGGCGATGTCAGCGGCAAAGGTACTGCTGCCGCGCTGTACGGTGCCGTTTCCATCGGCATCATGCGCAGCCTGGCGCCGCAAAAACTGCAACCCGCGGACATGCTGCGCCAGATGAATCAGCTCATCGGCGAGCGCCGCGTGGAGGGCCGGTTCATGACTGCCTGCTTCGCCACCTGGCAAAAAGGCCGCCAGAAATTGCGCGTGGCGAACGCTGGTCAATCGCAGCCATTGCTGTACAAAGACGGACGCTGTGATCGCATCGAACTCACCGGGTTCCCCCTCGGTATTTTCGAAGAGGTGCAATACGACGAATGGGGCGTCACCCTCGAATCCGGCAACATCCTCGTGTTTCACTCTGACGGCATCGCTGAAACGGCCAACAGCGAAGGGCAGCTCTTCGGTAACGAGCGCCTGCGAAAGCTGATCGAGCAACACCATGAAATGTCCGCGACGGAAATGGCCGACATGGTGCTCCGCGAAGTGGACTGGTTCTCGCAAAGCGCGCCGCTCTCGGACGATCGCACCCTGGTCGTCGCAAAAGTGAAATGAGCGGCCCGGCGAAGTCCCTAGCGAAGTCGCGCACCAATCTGGGCTACCAGGATCCCAGCAGCTTTACTCCGCAATTCGCCTGGAGAAAATCGCCAAACGGTACGCGCGAAGTCTACTGTGAAGGCGTTCCGCTCGCCTCCATCGCGGCTCGCTTCGGTACTCCTGCGTATGTCTATAGCCGCCGCGCTATCGAAAACGCCTACGATGAACTGCATAGCGGTCTCGGGTCCCTTCCACATCTTCTCTGTTTCGCCGTAAAGGCCAACGGCAATCTCTCCATCCTCAAATTGCTGGCCCAGCGCGGCAGCGGTTTTGATATCGTCTCCGGTGGCGAACTCGATCACCTCGGCCACCTGGGCGTTCGCGGTGACCGCATCGTTTTCTCTGGCATCGGCAAATCCCGCGAAGAGATCCGCGCAGCTCTTCGTTATCGTGCGGCCGCCAGACACGCGCCAGGCATTTTGCAATTCAACATCGAATCCGCCGCCGAACTGGAAGTCCTTCTCGACGAATCGTCACGTCTCGGCCGCTCCGCCAATTTCGCGCCCGGCGTTTCCATTCGCGTCAATCCCGACGTCAAGGCTGGCGGCCATCCGCACATCTCCACCGGCCTTCACGAACATAAATTCGGCCTCAGCTGGCCTGTGGCCCGCGCTCTCTATCTGGCGCAACGCAATTCCCGCCATATTCGTTGGCAGGGAATCAGCGCGCACATCGGTTCGCAGATTATGGATCTGAAACCGTTCAAGGTCGCGCTGGAACGTGTGGGAAGTTACCTCCTTGATCTACGCCGCCAGGGCATTGTCCTTCGTTATCTCGATTTTGGCGGTGGGCTCGGCGTCCGCTACACCAACGAAAAGCCTATCGCGCGCTCCGCTTACGCGCGCATGATTGCCAGTGTTGTTCGTCCCTTGGGCGTGGGCCTGCTGCTCGAACCCGGCCGCTCGATCATCGCGCCAGCCGGCATCTTGCTCACTAGCGTTGTCTACACCAAGCTCAATCCGAAAAAATCCTTCGTCATCGTTGACGCCGCCATGAACGACTTCATCCGCCCTGTTCTCTACGACGCCCCGCATCCAATCACACGAGTTGTGATGCGAGAAGGGAAGCATGGCCGCACGCGCACGCGCGCGGACATCGTCGGCCCAGTCTGCGAAACTGGCGACACTTTTCTGAGAGGTTGGCCACTAGGCAGAGTGGAAAGCGGCGATCTCCTCGCCATCTGGGGTGCCGGTGCCTACGGCTTCGTGCAATCCTCCAATTACAACGCTCGCCCCCGTCCTCCAGAAATCCTCATCGAAGGCAAGCGAGCCAAACTAATCCGCCGCCGCGAAACCCCAGCAGACCTCCTCCGCACCGACGTCCTTGCTTAACGTTTCGCCCTTGTTTTTACTGCAGTTGGGTGCTGCACTCTTCGGGGTCAAGGTTGCGGGCTTTTTCTTGGGCGGAAGAAACTTTCTCGCGGAACCGGTTCCCGGGGTACTCCTTCACTTCAAGCTTCGCCCCACTTCAACTTACTCCGCAAAATCTCAAAATACGTCTTGTTTGGCGGCTGGATCAATTTCAACCGTTCCTTCGCGCGCGTAATATTCACCCGGTCACTGGCCTGCATCGGCACACCGGTCTGCCCGTCCAGCGTCAAGAAAACCGAATCTGAATTCTGCACGATGCGCACTTCGATGCACGACGTATCGCTCACCACCACCGGCCGGTCGCTCAACGTGTGCGGACAAATCGGCGTAATCAATATCGACTCTACCGATGGGTGCACGATCGGTCCGCCTGCCGACATCGAATACGCCGTCGATCCTGTTGGCGTAGCCACGATCAATCCGTCCGCCCTATACCTGCACACAAAACTCTTATCGATGTACAACTCCATTTCGATCATGCGCGCCAGCGCACCTTTGTGGATCACCGCTTCATTCAAAACCAACTGTTGTTCGAACGCGCGTCCTTCGTGCGTCCTCTCCACCAGCAACAAAATCCGTTCTTCCATCTCCACTTCGCCGCTCAGCGCGCTCTCCAGCGCCGGATACAGTTCATCCACCGTGAAGCTGGTCAGAAACCCGAGGCTCCCCATATTGATGGGCAGCAGCGGCACGCCCCTTGGCGCCGCCTCGCGTGCTGCGGCCAGCAGCGTCCCGTCTCCGCCCAGCACCACGATCAATTCTGATTCTTCCGCCACCTGATCGCGGGTTTTTCCCGGCCCGCCCGCCTTTACCACGCTGGCCGTCTCCGTATCGATGATCGCGGTCAACCCACGTTGCTCCAGCCATCGCAGCAAAGGCGGCACCACCTCGGCCAGGTTCGTCCGCCGTGGTCGTGAAATGATTCCAATTCTCTGAATCGTGGAGGGAGGCTGCATGGATTACAGCGATTCTACCGTACCCGCTTTTCTAGCGTGAAGAAAATACTCCTGGTTGCCCTCAGCCCCCGCAAGCCGGCTGGGCGTAACGCCGACGCACTTCAATCCCAACTCGGTGGCGGCTCTACGCACCTTGGCAATCGCTTTGTCGTGAAGCTCCGTTTCGCGCACAATGCCGCCTTTTCCCACGTCTCCACGTTCCAGTTCAAATTGTGGCTTGATCAGTATCAGCAAGTCCGCCCCCGCCGTCGCACACTCCACCGCTCCGGGTAATACCTTGCTCACCGAAATAAACGAAACGTCCATCACCACGATCTGCGCTGCTTCCGCGATATCACCCGCCGCCAGCGACCGCGCATTCTTCTCAATCCGCACCACTCGCGCATCTTCCTGCAACTTCCACGCCAGCTGACCCGTGTTCACATCCACCGCATACACCCGCGCTGCGCCATTTTGCAGCAAGCAATCCGTAAATCCCCCGGTGGACGAGCCCACATCCAAACAAATCTTCCCGTGCACCTTCACCCGGAAATCTTCCAGCGCGCCTTCCAGCTTGAATCCCCCGCGGCTGGCATATTTCTGCAACCGGCTGTTCACTCCAATCTTTGCCGTTTGCGCGACCGTCAACCCAGCCTTGTCCGAGCGCTGCCCCTCCACCATCACCTCGCCAGCCAAAATCATCGCCTGGGCCTTCTGCCGCGATTCCGCCAACCCCCGCTCCACCAGCAGCAAGTCCAGCCTCTTTCGTCCAACTTTTGCACTCATATTCAAGTCGCAAATTCCCGTAGGGGCGCAGCACTGCTGCGTCCCATGTCCGCACGGTTACAAAATCTTGCAACGACTTTCTCTTGCCCTACGTAGGGACCGCCTTCTGGGGCGGTCCGCTAGCGATGCGTCTTGCCGCTCGCACATCGTTCAAGCTCCATCGAAGCGACGATAGACCGATACTTCAACCTCACGCCCGCCGCTCCACCAAAAACTCCGCCACGCTCCGCAAATGCTCCGCTCGCACACCATACACCTGCAACTCCGCGATCGCCTTCGATGCCAGCTCATTCGCAATCTCGTGCGATCGTTCCAATCCATACAGTGCCGGATATGTCGTCTTCTGCTGTGCCATATCTTTCCCCGCAGTCTTGCCCAACGCCGCCGAAGACTCCTCCACATCCAAAATATCGTCCGTCACCTGAAACGCCCATCCGATCGTTTCGCCAAACCGCCGCAGCCGCGCCACATCCTCTTCTGGCGCACCCGCCGCCAGCGCTCCCGCCGTCACCGAAGCACGAATCAGCGCCGCGGTCTTCGATCGGTGAATATATTCCAGCGTTTCTCCGTCCGACTTCTGCCCGGTCGCCTCCAGGTCCGCCACCTGCCCGCCAACCATTCCATTCACGGTTCCCGCCGCGCCGGAAATTTCCGTTAGCATTGCCACACGCCGCTCCGCAGCCACGGGCGTAGCCGCAATCACCTCAAACGCCAGCGTCAGCAGCGCGTCTCCCGCGAGGATCGCCATGGCCTCGCCGAATTTCTTGTGGCACGTCGGTTTCCCGCGCCGCAAATCGTCATCGTCCAGCGCCGGCAAATCATCATGAATCAACGAATAGGAATGAATAAACTCGATTGCGCATCCGGGATGCAGCGCCGCCTTCACATCGTTCGAGAATATCCGCGCGCTTTCCAGGCACAAGACCGGTCGCACACGCTTTCCCCCGGCAAACACCGAATAGCGCATGGCCTCGTGAATAATCGTCGGGCGCACGCTCGCCGAAGGCAGCAACTTTTCCAGTTGCTCCTCGACTGCCAAGCGGTCCTCTTCAAAAAAGGGTGGGAGTTTCATTTCCGAGGGAATAATCTCAAACACCAGGAAGGATTGCCGCAAGCGTTACTCTTCGCAAGACTCCTCAAGACGCGCCTTCGCTTCCATCTTCAAACGGCTCAGCCTTGAGCGTCCCATCGGCCTTCTTCAGCAAAATCTCCACGCGTCCTTCAGCCTCTTCCAATTGCTTCTGGCATTCGCGCGAAAGCCCCACGCCCTCTTCAAACAATTTCATGGCCTCATCCAGCGAAAGCTGCGGGCTCTCGAGCCGGCGCACTACTTCCTCCAGTCGCGCCAGCGACCTCTCAAAATCTGGCTTCTTTGCCACCTCAGGCTTCTTGGGAACGGTCTGATTCACGCGATCTCTTTCCTGAACCTCATTTCCGACAATGCAAATAACAATACCCCGACCTCAAACGCATTTCCACTATTCTGCTCGACCAAGTCTCCCGGCAGCCTCACTCCGGCTTCAACGTCAAATAATGCTTCCTGACCTTCGCTTCCGCCGCATCCGAAAACGGCGCGTAAATCGGCTTCCCATCAAACCAATAAGAAAATTGATCCTTGTAGTGTTCGCTCCCCGGCTGCCCCGATTGCCCACCCGGAATCACCATGATCGATTGATCCCAATCCGCCAGATTGGCTACGAATCGCATCGCCGGCCCGTGGTGCGGTGTTGCCGCGCGTGGACTCCACTCCGTCCCCGATTGCGGCTGGTTGCTTACACTCAGTAATTTCTTCAACACACTCGTGCGGCCCAGGGGATGCAGCACCTCCAGGTAATTCAGCCGCTTCCACTGCCAATCCTCCGGGTTCGAATGTTTCGTCACCACTTCAAGCCGCTTCACCGCGCGATCCGCAGCCGCCACCAGCAACTCGTCATACGTCTTGAATTCCGCGGGCAGCCAGCGCGAAGGCCGCTCCATAAGTATCCGCTGCAAAAACGCCATGCGCCGCCAGTCATACGACAAATAATCTTCGCCAAGTTTCGCTTCCAGAATCAATTGCAGCGCTTGCCGTCGAGTCTCCTGCAGAAACGAAACCACGGACGAATTTGCGTCGGCGATCCCGTTCCAATCCTTCGCATCTTCGATCAATTTCCTTGCGCGGGCGTCCTGCGGCTTCGCTACTCTCTCTGCCGCGGCCAATTGCTCTGCTAGAAACACATGCGGATAGCTGTACGTGTCTGCCTGCACTTTCAACATATCTTCAGGCCGCAAATCATGCTTATCGTGCAAAAGATCGTAAATCCGCGCCGTGCGATACGGCTCTTCCCAGTTGTCCGTCAAATACGGCTTGTAGTCCGGTCCGGTCACCCGCGCATTCGCGGTTACGATCAACCCGCTGTCTGGATTCCAGCTCTGCGGCAACTTATCGAACGGAATGTACCCCGTCCACTCATAGTCATCCGTATCTCCCGGCACCGGCACTTCGCCGTGTCCCTTCTTCCGGATCGGCACATGCGCCGCCATGATGTAGCCGATGTTCCCTTTGTCATCGGCAAACACCGCATTCTGCGCCGGCCCCACCACATTCTTCATCAAATGCAAAAACTCCGCCCAGTTCTGCGCCTTCCCCAACGAAAAATACGAATTCGATAATCCTCCGGGCTCCAGCGCGGTCCAGCGCATGGCGTAATTGTTGCCGCCCTCGCTTGCCACCACCGGTCCATGCCGCGTAACCACCAGCCGCATATGCTCGTCCGGAGCGTGCTTCACATGAATTACTTCATCGAAAACATCCGCTTTCTTCCATTCCTTGTTCACGCGATATTCGTCGGGATTCGCGGGATCGAATTTCTCCTCGTACAAATCCATAACGTCCGCGCCGTTATTCGTAAAGCCCCACGCAATGTGGTCGTTATGCCCAATCACGATCAATGGCGCGCCGGGAAAGGTAAACCCTTTCACGTTCCATCCCGGCGCCGTCAAATGAATCTCGTACCAGATCGGCGGCAGCGTCAATTCCAGGTGCGTGTCATTCGCCAGCAGCGGCTTTCCAGTAGCCGTATGCGCTCCGCTTACCACCCAATTGTTGCTACCCAGCGTGCGTCGAATTTCACGATCGCTTTCCTTCAGCCAATCCACAACATTCGCCGCCAACGCCGACGTCAGATCGGGGCTCTCCGCTGCGGGTGATTCCCCATGTACAATCCGCGACGCCTTCAACACATCGTCGTAGCCCATCTCATCGTCATCCGGGTCGTCATCCGAATCCGCTGCCTGATTCACGTGCTCCTTCGCGTTTGGATCGCCAACCACGAAACGGTCCATCGACGATTCCTGACTGAACAGGTCCTTCGAAAGTTCCGGCCCGGCCTTAGCCATAACTATCGCCCGGTGCAGCTTGTCATGTCGCGTATCCGCCAGCGTCCGGTACATATACCCCGCAATGATCAGCGAATCGGAAGCCTGCCACGGCTGCGGCTTGTATTGCAGCAGCGTAAACTCCATAGCCAACCGGTCGTGGTGTTCCCGGATGTACTGATTCACCCCGCGCGCGTAAGCGTCCAACAGTTTCCGTCCCTCGGGATTCATCTGCTCCACATCGCGTTGCGCGGCCCGGGCAAAATTCAATCGCCGGAAATCCTTATCGACCTCAATCGTCGCTGATCCCAGTATTTCCGAAAGCTGCCCGCGCCCGGCTCGCCTCAATAAATCCATCTGCCACAAGCGGTCCTGCGCCACCACATACCCCTGCGCTTCCGCCATATCCTCTTCACTGGCGGCACGAATATGCGGCACGCCCCAGTTATCGCGTTCCACCGTCACATCCGCCTTTAATCCGGGGAGGGGAAGCGTTCCATCCAGCCGGGGCAGCGGCCGGTACACCAGCAGCCACACCGTTGCGGCCAGCGCCAGCACCGCAATCGCACCAATCCACAAGAGCAGTCGCAGCAGCAAGCGCACTAGGAGTTCCGCCTTGGCATCTGTGTAGGGAATACTTCCATGTCAGCTATGAATTTTCAGTGTAGTAAACCCAGCCACCCCGCGCAACTCGCTCAAACCTCTATCTCGAAACAGGAACCCAAGAGGGCTGCCTAAAGCCGCCCCTACAGCGGCTGGAGTAAGCCTGAGTGAATCCGTGCCCCCTCGCTCCTGCTACAATTCCCCAAGGGGGTCTACCTGCCCGAATGATCTTCATCCAGCTCATCGGAGTTTTCCTGCTGGTGGTGCTGAACGGTTTCTTCGCCGCGGTGGAATTCTCCCTTGTTGCGGTGCGCATGTCCCGCGTGCGCCAGCTCGTCGCTAAAGGCAACGCCCAAGCCAAAATTGTTGAGGAACTCCTCGGCGATCTCCGCCGCGTCGTTTCCGGCGTGCAGGTTGGCATCACCCTTACCAGCCTGGCCATCGGCGCTCTTGGGGAAGCCACTCTTGCCCGGTTTGTCGAATCCCACATGCCCGCGCAAGGGAATATCCGCATGCTGCTGGTCATTCACGGGGCCGCGCTTGCCATAGCATTCGTATTCCTCAGCGCTATACACGTAATCTTTGGTGAACTTGTCCCCAAAAGTCTGAGCCTCGCGCGCGCCGAACGCGTCGCGCTCATGGTCGCGCGGCCCTTTCAATGGTTCGTCAAAACCTTCCGCTGGGCCATTGATCTCCTCGACGGCATCTCCAGCGTTATCGTAAAGGCCCTCGGTGTTCTCGCGCCCAC
>Ga0075021_10001596_pt1 | contig 11673 bp, 12 predicted proteins | sample ColStrG_CSR_2012_FD_72749 | JGI IMG/M metagenome (GOLD analysis project Ga0075021, IMG submission 72749) | Freshwater sediment microbial communities in response to fracking from Pennsylvania, USA - Cold Stream Run_MetaG_CSR_2012 | ecosystem: Environmental > Aquatic > Freshwater > Creek >... | reverse complement strand
GATCTCGACGCCGGTCGGATCGCCGACAACGACGCCCTCCGTGCCCGCTTCGCCTCTCGGTGACCTCTGCATATGAGGTCCGTATCTCGGCTCGCGCCGAACGTGACCTGCTGCGCCTTCCGGAGAAGATCGGGGCTGCGTGCCTGGAGTTCATCTTCGGTTCTCTGGCTGAAGAGCCGCTACGAGTCGGCGGTCCGCTGAGCGGCCAACTTGTCGGAATGCGCTCCGCCCGGCGCGGCAGCTACCGAATCATGTATGCCATCGACGAGCAGCTCCAGCGGATCGGCATCATCCACATCGACCACCGAGGCGACGTCTACCGATGAGTTCGCAATGTACGGCGACCAATCGTGCATCACGACCTTGGACTTCCGGTAGGAAAGTCGCCACCAAACACACCGTCGACAATCGACCTCAAGCCGGTGTTGTGGGGCAGCCTGGACCTGGCAAGTGTCGGCACCTCCCGGATGGTCTGGCAGGGCCTTGCCACGGGCAAACCGTCTGCTGAACTATTGAACATGAAGGACGTTCAGTTTCGCTCGGCAGGGCCCGAGGACTTCACCTTTCTGGCGACGATGCTTGGCGAGGCCGCAGTTTGGCGCCCTGAGAAGCCGACGCCGACCGCCGACGAGGTGCTCGCCGATTCGCGCTATTCGATGTATCTCGCTGGATGGCCGAGGCCGGGCGACTATGGACTGATTGCAGAACAAGACGCACCGGTGGGCGCGGCTTGGTATCGGACATACAGCGAGGCGAGCCATGGCTACGGCTTTGTCACCGAAGATATCCCCGAACTGTCGATCGCAGTCATCGCGTCGCGCCGGCACGAAGGAATTGGTCGTCGGCTCCTGGTCAACCTCATCAACGCCAGTGTTAGCCAGGGCTATCCAGCGCTGAGTCTCAGCGTGGCAGAGGCGAATCCAGCGCTCCGCCTCTATGAGTCAGTGGGCTTCGTCCCTGTCGAGAGACACGGATCGTCCAGGACAATGGTCCGATACGCCGTTCGATCACAGTGACCCTCGACCGGCGATAGGTGGCACTCAACGATTGGTCCTCCAGCTGGCGATGGGCCTACTCGACCCCGAACTTCGCCGGGTCACCTTGGTCCGACGTCGGCACGCCTTCCGCCACCTGGTCTCACACGATCCGTCCGGACGTCAGCACAAGTGACGGAGTCCCCTCAATCCACGACGTTCACTACCGGTCGGCCGGGACGCCGACGAACCCGTTCGGCCATGCTCATACTGTGGTCCGAGGAAATTCGGTGATCGATGTCGAAGAACGGCATCTCCGTTCGACTCAATGGCAAGCAGTTCATGAGCGACCAACGACAAGGAGTGATCGACATGCCCCGATTCATGGGATTTGTGAGGATGGAAGAAGGCGTTGGGACGCCGCCGCAGGCGCTGTTCGACGCAATGGACGAGTACATCGGTGAGCGGGCCGCCAAGGGGATCTTCCTCGACGGCGGCGGTCTTTATGGGACCGAGGACGCCGTGAACTACATCGTCCGCCACGGTCAGGTCACGCGTGTCGACGGTCCCTACTCCGAGGCCAAGGAGGTTGTCGGCGGCTGGGCAATCATGGAGTACCCGAGCCTCGAGGAGGCCGCCGAGGACCAGCGGTCGTTCGCCGAGCTCCACGCCACGCACTGGCCCGAGATCACCGTGATCTCCACCCTTCGCCAGATCTCGACCGGGCCGGAGGCACCCGACGCCTGACACCGCATCCGTCCGTCCTCCGCCCCCGGCGCCAGAGGTGAGCGGAGGACGGACGTGGGGTCTGTGTCGGCGTCACTACGCTGTCATGGTGCAGACACAGACTCGACCCGATGACCCGAACGGGGCCGTCCATGCCGTCTGGCGGGCCGATTCCGCACGGCTCATGGCGGCCCTCACCCGGATGACCCGCGACGTCAGCCTCGCCGAGGACCTGGCCCAGGATGCTCTCGTCGCTGCCCTCGAGCAATGGCCGGCAACCGGCGTGCCGGATAATCCGATCGCCTGGCTCATGACCGTGGCGAAGCGCCGCGCCGTCGAACATTTCCGGCGCGCCGACATCTTGCGCCGCAAGGTTGCCGAGCTCGGTTCCCGGGACGGGGATGCGGCGGCCGTGCCCGACTTCGAGAGCCAGATCGATTACATCGAGGACGACGTCCTCCGGCTCGTCTTCCTATCCTGCCACCCGACGCTGACGCCCGAGTCCCGGGCGGCACTCACGCTGCGGCTCGTCGGCGGCCTCACCACCGCGGAGATCGCCCGAGGGTTCCTCGTCACCGAGTCCACAATGGGGCAGCGAATCTCCCGGGCGAAGAAGACCCTGTCCGAGGCGCACGCCGAGTTCGAGCTGCCAAAGGGATCAGAACGGTCTGATCGGCTGAACGACGTCATGGCCGTCATCTACCTGATTTTCAACGAGGGGTACACGGCCACCACTGGCGAGGACTGGATGCGCCTGGACCTCGTGGAGGAGGCCACCTGGTTGGCGCGGATGCTGGCCGACCTCGCTCCCGACGAGCCCGAAGTCCTCGCCCTGCTGGCCCTCCTCGAGATCCAGGGCTCGCGGACGGCGGCCCGCCTCGACGAGCACGGGATCCCGGTCCTGCTGGAGGAGCAGGACCGAAGCCTTTGGGACCAAGTGCTCGTTCGACGGGGACTGGCCGCCCTAGGTCGAGCGGAGGAGCTGGCGGCCAGCGGGATCCCGGTCGGGCGTTACTTCCTGCAGGCCCTGATCGCAGCGCAGCACGCTCGCGCGGAGCGCGCCGAGGAGACGGACTGGCACAGGATCGCCGCTCTCTACGATGTCCTGTCCCGCACGGCGCCCGGACCGGTCGTCGAGGTGAACCGGGCCGTCGCCCATGGTCGGGCATTCGGGGCCGACGCCGGGCTTGCCGTGCTGAAGGACGTTCGCGAGGACGCACTGGGCGACTCGCCGCTAGTGCCGAGCGTGCGTGGGGACCTGTTCGAGCGGGCCGGGCGGCATGATCAGGCGATGGCGGCGTTCACCGAGGCCGCGGCGCGTTCGGCGAATGCGGGCGAACGTGCCGTCCTGGTGCGTCGAGCGGAACAGAACCGCCCGCCTTCCTAGAGCTGCGCTCTGTGGGGCACGGAAGCCTGTGATCGATGCCAGCAACGCGACGCACTCCCGGCGATAGGTGACGCTCTGATTTCACAATTAGGCTCGCCAGATGGCCCTTCGAATGGACAACGTCGGTATCGTCGTCGAGGACCTCGCTAAGGCGATCGAGTTCTTCCGTGAACTCGGCCTTGAGCTCGAAGGCCGTGCCTTGGTCGAGGGCGAGTGGGCAGGGCGCGTCACCGGCCTGGTTGACCAACGCGTCGAGATCGCCATGATGCGCACGCCGGACGGCCACGGCAGGCTCGAACTCTCGCACTTCCTTGCGCCGCAGGTTGTCGCAGATCACCGAAACGCCCCGGTGAACGCCTTGGGTTACCTGCGAGTCATGTTCGCCGTGGACGACATCGACGACACGCTCGACCGGCTGGTGGACCATGGTGCGCATCTGGTCAGCAGTGAGGTGGTCCAATACGAGGCCGCATACCGCCTTTGCTACGTCCGCGGACCTGAAGGGATCCTCATCGGGCTCGCCCAAGAACTCAGCTGAGCGTGGTGCGCATCTACCCGGTGATCGGGGGCACCCGTCAGGTCCTACAGGTGGCGATCCATCCTCCCGATACTCAGATGTGGACCAACTGATCGGGAGCCGTGTGGCCGACTGCGCTCCGCTACGAAGATCGTCCATCATCGTTGGCGCTGTACTGGTTCTGGCTGCGGTCGTAAGTGCGTGCAGAACCCCTTTCGCTACCGGCACCACGACCACGATCACGCCTTGGGCCCAATCTGCCTGCGCTCTCGTCCCCACTGCATCGGCTCGCCAGATTTTGGGCCGTTCGGTGGTGCCGAAAGTTACTCCCGAGCAGCCCAATGAGTGCACTTGGTTCACAGGTACAGATGGGCTGATGATTGTCAATCACTTCGTGACATCTAAGGGCTTTACCAACATGACGGCTGCCATCAATGAACTTGCAAGTGTGCCTGGGTCGCTCAAAGTGATCATCGACGGCGTCCAGACGCTTTGGGAGCCAGGGCCAGGACCCCATCTCGCGGTCGGTCGATTTCTGGCAGCAAAAGACGGTCAGGGCATCTCAGTCACCGTGTTGAGCAAGTCGTCGAGCGCGACGAACATGGCGAGCGTTAAGAACATGGCGCAACAGGCGATGGAAATCGCCCTGCCAAAGCTCTGACGAGCGGGCCGTGCTCATAGGTTTGGGTGTATCCCAATCGTGCCGGTCGGGGGCAGGGGCATATCCGGTGTTGTGGCGCACCTGGCCCACAATCGAGTCTCGCAAGCCAGCGACTGCAGCTGCTAGGCACAGTCGCAGCTCTTTGGCACGGTCGCCGCCGTCTATGGTCGGCGACGCGGTTCTATGGAGCCTTCCGACCTGCCCTTTTGCCAACCGATGGACAGATTCTCAGCTGGCTCTTACCATTCTCACTGACCTGTAAACGGGTCTTGTCAGAGGGGGCCGGCGGAACTCGGCGGGTCCCCTGCGGATCGCACAGCGCGTGCGGACAAGCAGGAGGAAGTGCATTGAGACGTTTGCTCATGATTACGGCGGTAGCGGCACTGCTCCCAGTGGGCGTCGTCGTCGCATCGTCCGGAGTGGCATCGGCGGGAGGGGTCATCGTCAACAACGGCGCGCCAGCTACCGTCACCTGTTTCGCCGACGGTGGCACTCTGACCCTCAAGACACCGATCGGGCTTGTGACACCCGGCGGCTACCAGGCACCGATCAAGAACAAGGGACAAAAGATCACGGTGTCGGGTGTGAGTCTGACTAACTGCACCTCCTCCGTATTCCCCGCAGCAGGGTTCACCGGCACTATGTCCGGCAAAATAACCATTACCAACCCGAGCCAGACACCTGCCCAGCTCTACAGCTGTGCGAATCTCACCAGCCCCATCCCAGGCGCCGGCGGCACCCTGAGCGGCACCCTCAAGATCAAGTGGACGCCACCGCCAGGGGTGAAGTTCACCCAGAAGAAGTCGACGTTGAGCATTAGTGACGCGCTCGGTGACGCCACTACTTTCCCACCTTTTCTGTTCCTCTCTCTGCCGAACGTTAACCCGGCAGCGGTAGTCGGGGGCTTCCCCGGTCCTGACGGCGGAGCAGTTTCGTTTCTGGCCACTGCCTCATCGCAAACCCTGGGCGCGCTCCTCGCCCAGTGCACCATGTCGGGAGGGGTATCAAGCATCGGATTGCAATCGGTGGGAAATCTCATTCTCTCCTAACCTCGACGCCAAACGACAGTGAAGAGGCGGGGCTTCGGCCCCGCCTCTTCGCGGGTCGGGTGATCAATCGTCCCTCAGAGGGCCGGATGACCATCCCCGATGTGCCGATCGGGGGCAGCCCAGTCGGGTGACATTGGGCGATGCTTGTATGGATGAGGCGGCCCTCCAGCGGCAGTGCCGCGGCCAGGTAGGCCACGTTGCTGATGAGCTCCGAAGCGGCATCAGCGGTACGGGTGATCTCCAGGCCGCCGCCGGCGTTTCCAACGAGCGCGTTGCCCGGCTGGAGCACACCGAGGAACGCATCGAGCCGGTCCGCCATGGTCGCTACTTCGTGTACGCGTTCGCCGTGGCCCGGTCAAGTCTCCTGTGTTGGCGGGCGGTCATCGACCGTGGCGAATGCGTGTCGAGGATGCGCGAAGTCCTGAGCGCGCCGGGCGCGGTGTTCAGGCCAGCCGGACCAGGGCCCCCTCGCCCGGACCGAGGGCGAGGCCCCCGGCCACCGGCTGACCGTCCCGTCCCCGGTCGGTGCCCAGGGCCACCGAGCCGGTGAGGCCGTCGACCACCGACTCCTCATCGCCGAGGTTGAGGGCGGTGGCGAAGCCGTCCCCGCGTCGCCAGGCCCAGGTGCCGGGCGTGGACGCCAGGCTGCGATATCCGCCGCGGAGGAGGTCGGGATTCGAACGGCGGAGGGCGAGGAGGTCACGGGTGAAGGTGAGCACCGAGCCGGGGTCGGCCCGCTGGGCGGCGACGTTGCACTCCGGAGGGGTGCCCATGGGCAGCCAGGTGCCGCGGCCACCGGTCGTGAACCCCCGGCCGGGGCCGTCGTCCCAAGGCAACGGGGAGCGTTCGGGGTCGCGGCCGGTGGCGTGCGGCCAGTAGCGCACCCCGATCGGGTCGCGCAGGTCCTCCCGGTCGAGGGCTCCGTCGGTCAGGCCGATCTCGTCGCCCTGGTAGAGGACCGGTGTCCCTCGCAGCGTGAGCAGGGCCAGCACGATGCAGCGGATCCTTCCAGGGTGCCCTTCCGCCCATCGGGTGGCTGCCCGCGAGGTGTCGAGGTTGGAGACGGCCCACACCGGCCAGGCTCCCTCGGGCAGGGTGCGCTCGGTCTCCTCGACCACGGCCCGCAGGGCCCCGGCCGAGAACTCGGCATGCAGCCAGGGCAGGTTGAAGGCCAGGTGCAGCTCGTCGTGGCCGTTGCCGTAGAAGGGGGGGAGCATCGACAGATGGTGCACGTCGGTCTCTCCCAACAGCACCCGGGGAGGGTCGTAGCTGTCGGCCAGCGCCCGCCAGCCTCGCAGGATCTCGTGCACCTCGGGCCGGTTGCCGTTGTAGGCGTACCGCTGGCCCATGAGCTGCTCCACCACCGAGTCCTCCCCGGTGGCCGGGGGGTTGTCACGGAGTTCGGCGTCCTTCACGAGCATGTTGCAGACGTCGATGCGGAACCCGGCGACGCCCCGGTCCCACCAGAACCTGATGATCTCTTCGAAGGCGCGGTGGACGGCGGGGTTCCACCAGTTGAGGTCGGGCTGCTCCCGGGTGAAGTTGTGGAGGAAGTACTGACCGGTCCCCTCGTCGAGCGTCCAGGCCGGGCCGCCGAATTGCGCCGTCCAGTTGTTGGGCCGGGCGCCGCCGGGGCCGGGGTCGGCCCAGACGTAGAAGTCCCGGTGCTCGGCGGACCGCGACGACCTCGAGTCGACGAACCACGGGTGCTGCTCGCTGGTGTGGTTGGGCACCAGGTCGAGGAGGACCCGGATGCCCCGGCGGCCGGCCTCGGCCACCAGGGTGTCGAGGGTCTCGAGGGTGCCGTAGTCGGGATCGATGCCGCAGTAGTCGGCCACGTCGTAGCCCCAGTCGGCGTTGGGCGACGGGGAGACCGGCGAGAGCCAGATCCCGTCGACCCCCAGCCATTCGAGATGGTCCAGACGGTCGATGAGGCCGCCGAGGTCACCGATGCCGTCGCCGTCGGAGTCGGCGAACGAGCGCGGGTAGATCTCGTAGAGCACGCCCGAACGCCACCACGGATCGCCGGGCGGGGAGCCCACCGGCCCTCAGCCTCCCGCCGCCGGGTCGGCGGCCGCCGCCGAGGACCGGAGGCGCAATTCGGACCCGACCGGCGCGCCCAGGGCGTCGAGCCCCAACAAAGCCGCACCGAGCACCGGTGGCGCCTCGAGGCGGCGGAACCGCGCCTTTGGCGCCACCACCAGCACGCCGGACTCCACCCGGGCGGTGAAGGCGGCGTAAGCGCTGTCGAACACGCCGCCTCCGAGGACCACCTCCACCTCGTCGCCGGCCACCCCGAGCCGCCCGATGATGGCGTTGGCCATCGCCACCACCTCGTCGGCCAACAGGCCGGCCGCCGCCCCCGCCGCCGCGTCGTCGCCGGCGGCGGCATCGAGGCAGACCCGGGCCAGCTCGAACAGGCGGCCGTAGTCGAGGGCGCCGGTGTAGACGGCGCTCAGCACCGCCTCCGGGTCGGGCAGGCCGAAGTGGGCCGGGACGAGGTAGGACAGGGCCGTCGGGCCGCCACGTCCGTCGCCGGCCCGGAGAGCCAGGCCCAGGGCCCGGACGCCGAGCCACGAACCGCCGGGAGTGAAGTCGCCCGACAACTCGGCCAGCGACGGGAAGCGCTCGACCGACCCGTCGGGTCCCAGGCCCGCGCAGTTGAGGCCGGAACCGCAGACCACGCCGACCCCCCAGCCTGACCGCGACCCGGCCCGGAGCACGGCCATGGTGTCGTTGCGGAGGAGGTCCGTCGCGCTCCAGCCGCGTGCAGCGATGGCCCCGCCCAGGCGTTCCTCGTCCACGGGGAGGTCCACGCCGGCCAGGCAGTACGCGCCAGTGGCCGCGGCGGGACGGGTGCGGGGGTCGAGGCCGGCGGCGCCGAGCGCGGCCTCGATGGTGGAACCGAGCGCGTCCATGGCCCCGTCGAGCCCGGAGAACTGGTGGTTGGAACCTCCCCCCCGGGCGGTGCCGAGAACCGTGCCGTCGGCCGCCACGATCCAGACGTCGGTCTTCGACGCCCCGCCGTCGACGGCGAGGACCACCGCCTCGGCGGGATCCCCTGCGTCCCGGGTCCCCTCGGTCACCATCCCCCCCAGCCGGCGCTCACCTGCTGATGTTACGTTCAAAGTGTGGGAGCGAAGGTGGCCGTGGTCGGGGGTGGGAGCACCTACACGCCCGAGCTGGTCGACAGCCTGTGCGCCCACGAGGATCGAATCACCGTCGACGAGCTGGTCCTGTTGGACCCGGACCGGGACCGCCTGGAAGCGGTCGGGGGCCTGTCCGGCCGCATCCTGCGCCGGCACGGATGGGCGGGCGACCTGATCACCACCGACGACCGGGACCGGGCCCTCGACGGGGCCGACTTCGTGGTCATCCAGTTGCGGGTGGGCGGGCAGGCGGCCCGCCACACCGACGAGACCCTCCCCATCGGCTACGGCTGTCTGGGACAGGAGACCACCGGCCCCGGCGGGCTGGCCAAGGCGCTGCGCACGGTCCCGCTGGTCCTGGACATCGCCGAGGAGACGGCCCGGCGGGCCGCAGCCGGGGCCTGGGTGGTGGACTTCACCAACCCGGTGGGCATCGTGACCCAGGCACTGTCCGACGAAGGGCACCGTGCCGTCGGACTGTGCAACGTCGCCATCCACGTGCAGCGGCGCATCGGGCACTACCTCGGCGTCGACCCGGACACCGTCGAGTTGGAGCACGTGGGGCTGAACCATCTGACCTGGGCGCGGTCGGCCGTCGTCGGCGGAGTCGACCGGATGCCCGAGCTGCTCGACCGCTTCGGCGCCGAACTCGAGCTCGAGAGCGGTGTCCCCCGGGGGCTCCTGCAGCTGCTCGGGGTCCTGCCCTCCTACTACCTGCACTACTACTACTGCCTCGATCAGGAGGTGGCCGAACAGGCGGTGCCCGGTTGGCGGTCGAGGGCGGAGGTGGTGGCCGAGCTCGAGGCCGAGTTGCTGGCCCAGTACCGGGACCCGGCGCTGGTGACCAAGCCGGAGAAGCTCTCCTGGCGCGGCGGCGCCTTCTATTCCGAAGCGGCGGTACGGCTGATCGCCTCCCTGCACGCCGGGACCGGCGACACCCAGGTGGTCGACGTGCGCAACGACGGTGCCCTGCCCGGCCTGCCCGACGATGCGGTGGTGGAGATCCCCTGCACCGTCGACCGCGACGGCGCCCACCCGCAGGCCCAGCGTCCTCTCCCGCCCGAGATGTCCGGCCTGGTGGCCCACTGCAAGGCCTACGAGCGCCTGGCCGTCGAGGCGGCGCTGTCGGGGAGCCGGTACACGATGATCCGGGCCCTGGTGGCCAACCCGCTGGTGGGGCAGTACCCCGCGGCCGAGCTGCTGGCCGATACGCTCCTGTCGGCCAACCGCCACTACCTCCCGAGGTTCTTCCCCGGCGGATGAGGTAGCCGCGGGACCGGGGATGGCGCCGGGGGACGGCCGGCACTCATCAGGAGTCATGGGGAATCCTGAACAGCCTCAAGCGCCACGCGGTAGCGGCAGAGGATGGCCTCGGGCTCGCGAGTTCGCACCACTCTCAATGTTCGGCCAGCGTGGCAATCCGTACCATGAACGGGGACGCGGGCAACGTCGGAGTCCTCGTCGCCGACGATCACTGAGTGGAGTCCCACGTCGTAGCAGTCGACTGCATGAGAAGGCAACGGGCGGTGGTGGCCGACCGGTGCACGGTGAGACCGGCAGACCTGGGATGCTGTCACGATGGTCCGGCCCTCAGAAGTCACACGGAGTGCGGAGACTGCTGCTGCCGACTGGATCGGTCCTCGGTTGGGAGAGTTCGGCAACACTGTTACTTCCGTGGTTCCAAACGGGTTCGAGTCCTATGCCCGGGTTCTGCACCCCGCAGGTTCCGTCGGCGAGGTGGGTCCAGTTCGCTGGAGGGATGTGGCCAAATGGAGTGGCCTGCCCCTTCGATCAAACGGCCAGTTCCATTCAGTCGCGTTGCCGCCTGAAGCCCCACAAGGTGAAGCTCCTTGGAGCGGGAGCCCTCGGCTGGGAAGGTTGACAGAAGCTGATGCCGAACGCCTCGTCGCGCTCCTTCAGCAGTGGACCTCGACCCCGGGCGAATGCTGGTTCGCCCTTTGGGACGGCTACGGATGGCAAACCCAGAGGGACCGCAGAGAACCTCGGGTGCATCTGCCCAACCGGGACTATCTTCTCTATGCCGGACCGGTCGGGGCCGTGGCCACGACAACCTCGTTTGACGAGGGGAGGCAAACGCCGAACCTTTGGTGGCCTGCCGATGAGGCGTGGTGCGTGGCCAGTGAAATCGACCTGCCATGGACATACATTGGCGGCAGCACGGGCATGGTTGAGCGGCTTGTTGGGGACCGCCAAATCGAGGCCCTTGCCATTGGTCCAGACGAACCGATCGGGCGAATTGAGGAGTGGGTCATGACGTGGGCGGATCGGGCTATAGAGGAGCTGTGGGCCTCGGGCGAATCGACGATCGTGACACCCGCCGGAACGGTGGAGGTCTTTTTGACCCGACCTGGGCGAATCCGGGGCGGCTCATTGCGAACTGTCACATCACGGCCGAACGGAGGAAGTGGGAGCAGCTGGGCTGCCCTGGGCAAGTTGCCACCGGATCGGCTTCGCGGCAATGTGGCCGACTATGTGACCTCTGCTGTGGTGGGCCTCGTCGAGTCGTCACCCTAAAGCGGCCGAGCCTGCAAATCACCGAGGATTAGCGGGCCGTTTGGACTCACCGAGGTGAGGTTCCCGAGGAGGCGTCGGCACTGTGTTCGAGCTCTGCAAACCGGACGAACATGGAACGTGGGACCTCGAATCGGTCCCAGAATGGGAAGTTCTCACCGAGGAATGACTTTGCGGGACCTACGACGTCCAACTACCAACTACCGGGGTGCGCTTCGGTAGGGCAGACGCAGCGACAGAGAGGACCGAACCATGACCGGGGAGAGCAAGACGGTCGAAGTGTCACGCAGGATCGAAGCACCGGCACCCCTCATCTTCGAGATCGTGGCGAATCCGCAACGCCATATGGATTTCGACGGGTCCGGCATGCTCCGGGGAGCCGTCCTCGACCGTCCCATCTCCGACGTGGGCGACACCTTCACCATGAAGATGCATCGGCTCGGAGACGACTACCTCATGCTCAACTATGTGGTGGAGTTCGAGCCAGGTCGGCGCATATTTTGGGAACCGGCGCCCGGAGACCCTTCTCGGGCTGAGGGTGATGATCCATCCAAAGTCGGCGTTCCTGCGGGCTACCGCTGGGGCTACATCCTCACTCCGGACGGTGACGATGCCACCGTCGTCACTGAGGTATTCGACTGCGGCGCCGTAACGGAGGAGATCCGCCAATCCCTGTTG
>Ga0075021_10001595_pt1 | contig 11675 bp, 7 predicted proteins | sample ColStrG_CSR_2012_FD_72749 | JGI IMG/M metagenome (GOLD analysis project Ga0075021, IMG submission 72749) | Freshwater sediment microbial communities in response to fracking from Pennsylvania, USA - Cold Stream Run_MetaG_CSR_2012 | ecosystem: Environmental > Aquatic > Freshwater > Creek >... | reverse complement strand
CCAAAAGATCGATCAAAAACTGCTCCAGGCGTTTTCGACATCGATCCAGCTGGGCCTCGGTCATGCCCCCAACATAACGCCGATTCGCGCAACTTTCAATACTTAACGTAGTAATACTAGGTACCGTCGGGGGAACCGGGTCCGGTGGAGAAGGGTCCGGAGGGACCAAGAACAGTCCCCCCGATTGTTAAGCGCGAACCAACTTTACCCCCCTCAGAAGTTCAACTTCAGCGAAAGCTGACCGATTCGTGGTGGCGCCGCTGCCGTCACTTGCCCGAATGTTCCCGACAAGATCCCGCTGGGCGTAATGAATTGTGTGTGGTTGAAGACGTTGAACAACTCCGCCCGGAACTGAAGGTCAACACGCTCCGTGAGCTTCGTGCTCTTCTGTAACGCGGCATCCCAAGTGTTGGTTCCAGGACCGTGAAAGAAGCGGCGTCTCGCGTTCCCCTCCAAGCCGATAGCGGACGAAGCAAATGAGGTGGGATCGAAATAGAGATGGGTGGTTGTCTTGCGCGGGTCCATGATATGCAGCGGACCGACCCGGTCCGGCGTATCGACGGGCAGGATGATTGGTCCACCAAACGAAGTACCCAACAGCGAATGATCGTCGGTCTCGACCAGGGTTACGGGGAGCCCCGTTGCAAAGCGGGTGATTCCGCTGATGGTCCATCCGTTCGTCAGCCGCTTTGGCCCGCCCCACTTATCAATTGGAAGCACGTAGTTGTAGCTCACAACGAAGTTGTGCGTCGAATCGAATGCCGACAAGCCACGGGTGATTCGAGAATTGATCGGATTGATCTGCTCACCGTAGCCGGAGGCGTTGTCGAGCGATTTGCTGTAGGTGTAACCGAGCAGCAACTGCATACGGCCAGACGTGTGTCGGAAGTTCACCTGCGCCGAGTTGTACGAAGACTTGCCGGCCGTAATGAAATAGGAGTCATTACCAAAAGGCACAATCGGACCTAACGTTGGATCCACAACCCCGCCAAATGGCGACCTAGTACCAATAATCTGACCACCGCCGATGGGCTGATAGATGCTGTTCTCTCCGCCTGGACCACAGGTGGGAGTCTTTGCAACCACTTGACTAGGATCGCTCACGCTCAAACATAAAGCCGGGTTCCCAGGATTCGCCGATTTCGAGGATAGCAGCCTGTGTCCTTGAGTCCCTACGTAGCTCACGGTCAACAAATCCGTCCCCGTGACTTGGCGCTGCAACGAAAGCTCGTAGTGCTCTGCGTACGGCAGGCGGTTTCCGTTGTAGAACGCGGGAGAACTGCCAATTCCACCAAAGGCTGTGTAGAAGTGGGCTAGAGTGTCATACGGGAACAACTTATCCGCGGGATTGCTCGGCGACGGGTGCTTCGGCGGAGGGGGCACCGGAAACAGTTGTCCGTTATTGAAGCCGCTGGAGCGCGTTATGAATGGGTCCTTAAAGGTGGGCTCGCTCTGCCCGGTGTAGTTGCCGAACGGTGCATCGCCGATCTCGTTAAAGTCGGTAGCACCTTCAAATGCCGAATACGAAATCGCGTAGCCTGCGCGGATGCTCGAAGCACCCGACTTGCCCAGAAGCTTTCCCATCGCTCCCTCGTGATTGCCGAATGAATATGCCAACCCGATGCGAGGAGCAAAATTATTCCACCGGGTCGGAGCCAGAGTACGGGGAACGTGAGGATCGCCGGGGAACACCCAGCCCTTCGGAGAACCAGGAAAGACGACAGACTGCTCACCCGGAATCAGTGTTTGGATTTCGTCGAATTTTTCCCACCAAGGAGAACTGACGTCATAACGAAGGCCGAAATTCAACGTCAGATTCGGCCGTGCGCGCCAACTGTCTTGTCCATACAGCCCCATATAAAAACTGCGGCCGTACGACGGATACGATTGGCCTTGAACATACTGACTCGGCGCGCCCAGAAGGAAGTCTGCGAAATCGCTTCCGGTTTCACTTGCGCAGCAGCTGAAGGTGGACCCGAAGAAGAAGTTGCCGTTGGCGACGTTCGAGAGATTCTCCTCGAGCTGGTTGAAGTGAAATTGACCACCGAACTTCATGGTGTGCGTGCCAATCACTTTGCTGAAATTGTCGAGGACCTGGTAGATGTTGTCGATCAGTTGATTCGGTCGGCTCGGGACGCCGATGACGTAGTTGTTGAAATCAATCTCCGGAATCCCCTCGACACTCGGCGTTCCGACGAAAACGCCAGGAGCCCCGCCCGAACCTGAATCAAATCCCAAGTCGGTAAGTTTTGTTCCAGTACCACCCAACGGCCGGTTAAGAGTCGTATTGAGTCGGAAATAGCCCATGCGAAATTCGTTGACGACCGCCGAGCTCAAGGTTTTTGTGTCGCCCAAGTTGATGCTGTGCGTCTGGCCCTTCCCGTCGATGGCGAAGCCTGGATAGACCGGAGCGTTCCCCGGCCAATAGGGATCCATCCGGTCATAGCGGTCAAAGTAGTAGTAGGCGCTCAGGAGACCGAACCGCGAGTTGCCGTCCAACCGGCCACTGAATTTGTTGTCGTGCAGGCTGACCTTGCCCGCGCTGGTAGAATATGTGCCCAACCCATTGGACCCGACCGTCGCTGGTGCGGCCGGCAAAATGTACTTTAGTAGGTTTGCGGCAATCGGCGAAAGAACGCTGCTCAGCGGAATCTGTCCCGGGTTAGGAAAAACACACTGCGTCGGGCTTGTACAGCTTGCTGTATATTGACTGGTGGTTCCCGGGATATAGTCGCCGGCTTGGAAGTAGTAGGGCGTAACGCCAGCCTGAATATTGGGGTTCCCCAAGGCTGTCGCAAGATAAGTCGCCCAAGCAGTTGTAGTAGTGTTACCGAATCCGCTTACAACATTTGGCACGGGAACCGGCTTCCCTTGATTAACATTTTGGCCCAGCACCTGAAACGTTGCAAATGCGTCGCTAGCGGCCGGCAAGGAGAAGTTACCCGACTCCATGGCCGCGCTCGGGGCGTTGGCAATCGTCTGGGGAATCGCCTGGATCACTCGATTCCCTTGATAGTCCGCAAAGAAAAAGAATTTGTCGCGAATCACGGGGCCGCCAAATGTCCCGCCAAACTGATTCTGGTGATAGGCCCCGCGCCCAGTTACGTCGAAGTAGTTCTTGGCATCCAGACTCGTGTTGCGCAGAAACTCAAATACGTTGCCGTGCCACTGATTCGTGCCTGACTTAGTTACGACATTGATCTGTGCGCCGGCATAGTTTCCATATTCGGCATCCACGTTATTGGTGAGAATCCGAAACTCTGCAATCGAATCCAGATTGGGAATCGCCCCCGCGCCGGAGTAGCCCACTTCCTGTACGAGAACGCCATTGAGGATGAATCCGTTGGCCGATTCCCGCATTCCGTTCACCGATACCGCTCCTGAGTTCAGATCTCCCGAGACGAGCGGCACGGCAAAGCCAGCGGAAATGAAGGGGCCCGCATAAGCACCAGTAATTTGGGACGCCGACGAGATCACACCTGGCTGCAATGCCAACAGGTCGGTGTAGCTCCTCTTCACCAATGGCACATCGGTCATTTCCTTACTCTCAATGACCTCGCCCATCTGCGAGTTGATCGTCTCGACGTGCAACGCATCGGCGGCGACTTCGATCTTCTCCGTTGCCTGTCCAATTTGCAGCGTAGCGTCCACCGTCAGCGCCGCGTTCACGTCCAGCGTGATGTCGGTCTGACGGTAGGCCTTGAACCCCTTTTGTTGAATATCAACCAAGTACTTCCCTAGCGGAAGCGACTGGAAGGAATAGAATCCTTGGCCATTCGTGCTCTGAGTTTGCGCAATCCCGGTCCCCGCATTGGTTGCTGTGACGGTTGCGCCCGCGATCGCCGCGCCAGTAGCGTCTTTGACCGTGCCGGAAATGCTGGCGGTCACGCCAGCGAAGAGTTGACCGCAGATGAGCAGAACGCACACGAACAGCAGAACGCCTTGACGCCGACTGCATCCTGTCACGCACATATCCCCTCCGGGTGAGAGGCCGGTTCCAGGCAGGCCAGAATCGGTTGGCTCTCGGGTAGTTTTTAGCGACTAGATTGACGCCGCGGCGAACACTCCGACCGCACCCACACTTCAATCTAACCGGTTATTTTCTTCCACGGCTTATAGTTTAGCGCTCGGCGTTTGTCAAGATGTTTTGCGGATGCGACCGGCAGTCGCGGCACACAGAGCTTAACTCAGCGCAAACTATGAAAAAATGGATTGATCTTGATTATAACGATTTAATAGAACACAACATTCGAACACGGGATCTTGTTAACCGATGAGAACACTCCTCGTGCAGGGATCCGCGCTTCCATTTTCTGGATTCCATCCCCGCGTCAAACCGCTCAGATGCAGAGCGGAAAAACGTCCAGCAGCCCACCGTTCCTTGCCGACGAACACTGGGAAGGGCCGTCCGCGGGCACAATGCCGCGCCCAACGGATACTCCGGAGGCGCGCCGCTCATGAGAAAATTGTCTGTAACTTGCGGCCTGCGTGAGAATCTCACCAAGCAGCGCTCGTATTTGAAATCATCATGAGGGGACGAATCAGCGAATGAAAGTAAATCGGGTTGTCACTACAGTGCTCGGGATACAGCTACTGGCTGGACTGGCGGCGATGCCAATCCTGGCCGCGGGAAAAAATCAGACTTTAACCGGTCAGGTCAGCGACGCCATGTGCGGGGCCAAACATGAGATGCCGGGTAGTGCCGCCGAGTGCACTCGGGGCTGCATTAAGCACGGCTCAAAGTACGCGTTAGTAGTCGGGGACAAGGTGTACACATTGGAAACTTCCGACAAGGCAACCCTGGACAAGCTTAACGACCTCGCTGGAGCCTCCGCGAAGGTTACCGGAGACGTGGACGGGGACACGATTGCGGTGAAATCAGTGAGCCAGTAGGGTCCTCAGTCAAATCAAGAAACCCGGGGCCTCTGCCGCCGGGTTTCTTTTGCTGAAATTACATTATCGCTAATCTTGCTTCTGGTCGTCTCTGCGCTTCAGGGTTGGACGATCGTCGTCGTTGGTTTTGTCGGTCCCGCCGGATTTGTCGGCGGTGGAGGTGCGGCGCAGGCTGGGACGGTTCCCTTCCTTGTCGTCGATGACTTTGTGCCGGTTCTCAAGTACCGCCAGCCGCGCCTTCACGTCGTCAAACTCAGATGTAGAAACTACATACTGCGCGCGCGCCGGGAGAATCTTGCCGATCTCTTCCTGCGACTTCTCGATGCGATCAGGGGTCTGCGGATGCGAGGAGAACGCCTTGGCTAGCGTCCCGGGCTTCTTCTTCTCTTTCGCTTGCAGCTTTTCGAAGAACGTTACGAAGGCCTGGGGGTCGTATCCGGTCTTATACATATATTGGACGCCAAGGTAGTCGGCCTCCGCTTCAAAGTTCCTCTGGAACTTCATGAACGTTAAAGGGATGCCGAAACCGGCTGCCTCATATACGGCGTAGCCTACGCCTCCACCCACGAAGATCAGCGGGATGGTGCCGAGCCGGGCCCACTGCGAGCGGGTCATCTGGCGGGCATAATGGTGCGCCGCGACGTGCGCAATCTCGTGGGCCATTACGCCCGCAAGTTCGGCTTCTTCGTCGGCGGCCAGAATCAGGCCGGAGTCGACGTAGAAGAATCCGCCCGGCAGAGCGAACGCGTTCACTTCATCAGAGTCGATCACCTTGATGGTGAAGGGCACCTGGGCGTCGGAATTGCGAACCAGATTCTGGCCGATGCGGTTGACATACTCGTTGACGACTGGGTCCTGAACAAGCTTGGCGCTGGCCTCCACCTGCTGGGCATACTCGCGGCCGAGCTTGATTTCGGATTCCAGTGAATACCAGTTACCCATGCCGCGGCTGCCGATCTTGCGGTTGCCGATCGCGTCCACGTCCTTTTCGCTCCCGTCGTGCTTCACCTGGCTGTCGTCAGGCTGCTGGATCGGCTGCGAGGCTTGGGGAGCGCTGGGGTCACCGACGGGCTCTTGCTGCGAAGCTTGACCTTTCGAGTTTGGATCCTTCTGGGTTTGGTCCTGTGCCGGCAAGGCGGGCACGACGAAAGCCAGTAGGGATAGCGAGATCAACCAGTTGCGCAACGACATACGGAACTCCCCCATCGGAAGCGGTCGGATCAGATCATTATACGCCGCATGGCAAGCGCCCGGCGGCACACAACCCTGCTTAATTGGACGCACGAAAGAGGCGGAAGGTTACTTAGAAATCTGGCCAGAATCCAAGTTGGCGGAGCGGGCAAGTGCCCGACCCCGCACAATTCCCCACCAACACAGCCCTTGTTCAATCTCCCAGTGTGGGCTGGAGTCTTTGGTCGTCCCTTGCTAGTAGAGTCTGGATGCGTCGCCGCCATCCACCGGAAGAACGGCTCCGTTCACAAAACACACCGCATCCGAACACAACCATGCAATCGCTTCGGCCACCTCTTCTGCGCGACCGAGCCGGTTCATCGCAGAGTGTCGACTGACTAGGGATTTCATCAGGTCGGGCGCCGATTCGACATCCGGGTCCACCATCTCAGAGTGGGCAAAACCGGGACTTACCACGTTTATCCGGATGCCTTGCTGTCCATAGTCGATCGCAGCTGTCTTGGAAAGCCCGGTGAGCCCAAATTTGCTCGTGCAGTAGGGCGCGCCGCTGATATCGCTGGGCTTGAATCCATACATGGAAGAAATGTTTACAATAGCGCCGTTGCCCTACTTGAGCATGGCCGGGATCTCGTACTTCATGCACATCCACACTGCATTTAGGTTGATGTTCATGACCTCATCTCATCTCTCCTCTTCGATGTCCGCCAGCGGGGTCATCGCTGGTCCGCTGATGCCCGCATTGTTGACCGCGCAATCGAGCTTGCCGAATCGAGCGATCGCGCCCTCAACTAATGCCGAAATGTCCGCCCGTTTGGTTACGTCGGTCCTGATGAAGAACCCTTTTCCTCCCAGGGCCTCGATGCGCCGCACCACATCCTCGCTCTTGTCGGCTCGCCGGGCGGCGAGTACAACCTTCGCCCCATCCCGGGCGAATCGCAGAGCAGCCGCTTCCCCCAGTCAAGAACTTGCCCCCGTTACAATCACTACTTTTCCTTGAAGACTCTTCAGAGGAACCCTCCATGCTGTCCCCGGCGTTAGATCGGTCCCAAGCCATTTGCAAGGGCCGCGCTTCAGCTTTTCTGACTTGCCGACCATACTCCGCGGCGACCGGTCCATCTTCGCTCGACATTTCCCGATCGCGCGTGGACCCCAGGCTGCTCTGAAACCTGCCCCTACCCGTTTTGTGTTGTAGTCCGTCCGCGGTGTACTATGGCGCGTTTCGGTATCGGAGGATCTGCGTGCTGAATCGTCGGGGATTTCTTTCGTCGTCATTGGCCGTGAGCGCGGGGTTGGCTTGGCGTGGCAGTCTGTGGGCGCAACTGGAAGCTTTGCCGTCGAAGCTGCCGGAGCGTTCGTTATACGACTCGAATGAAGACGCGTATTGGCGCGAGCTTCGGAAGCAGTTTCTGATTCCGGCGGATGAAGTGTATTTGAACAACGGCACCGTGGGCTCGAGTCCGGCACCGGTACTGCGCGCCGTGTTCGAGGGGTACGAGGCCTGCGAGAAGTTGAATGAGGCCGATCCCGAGGACTATCCGATTTGGGGATACGCGTCGTGGAACCAGTTTCGCGATCCGTTGGCGGCGTTCGTGGGGTGTGACCGCAACGAAATCGCGCTTCTGCGCAATGCCACCGAGGCGAACAGCTATATTGCGAACGGCCTTGACTTGAAGCCTGGTGATGAAGTCCTGATGACCGACCAGGAGCACCCCGGCGGCGAGAATCCGTGGCAGTTGAGGGCCAAGCGCTATGGAATCGTAGTGAAGAAAATCACGCTGCCAAGGCCGGTGGAGAACTCGGCACAGGTGCTGAATCTGTTCAGCGACGCCATTACTCCGCGGACGAAGGTTGTGTTCTTCAGCCACATCAGTACGTTTTCCGGAGTGGTGCTGCCAGCAAAGGAACTGTGCGCCTTGGCCCGGAGCAAAGGCATCCTTTCGGCGGTCGATGGTGCACACGTTCCCGGCATGATGCGCCTCAACCTCCATGAACTGGGTTGCGACATGTATTCGTCGAGTCCGCACAAGTGGCTGCAAGCGCCGAAAGGCTCGGGATTTCTGTTTGTCCGCGATGAGGTGATTGACCGCCTGTGGAACACGATTGCGACTGAGGGCTGGGACGATGTGAAGATCCGTGCAGAGCGCTTTCAGCGAATCGGCAGTTCGAACGTGCCCGCGCTGTGGGGGCTGCGAGCGTCGATTCAGCTGGCCAACGAAATTGGAATGGATAAGATCGAGCGCCGCCACCGCTCATCGTGCGACTACATGCTTGCAGAGATGCTCAAGCGTGGAGCGGTGTCGTGGACCTCTCCGGATCCGGCGATGCGATGCGCAATCGCAACCGTGAATGTGCCGCCGGTACCGCGGATGGAGCTCGAGAAATGGCTGTGGCACGAAAAGAAAATCCGCATCCGTGGCGCCGATCCGCACAAACTGCGTTTGTCCACGCCGTATTACATCTCGCGGGCGGACATTGACCGATTCCTTCAGGCCTTCGACGAGTTTCGAGAGAAGAAGGGGTAGAAATTCTAGCGTAAAGACGAGCACAGTCCAGCCCCGTCGTCTGGAGCGGCGGATTTCGTGTGCAGCGACGCTTGTCCCGCCTGCCATAGACTGTCTATCGGTTGACACGGGTTAAGACGGGCCCCAACCGCCGCGGGTGGTTGCTTCTGGTTTAGAATCAAGCAGCAATCTCTCCGTCCAAAGTAAATTGGGTTCGGGCCGAGAATTGCTTTGGAACATCGCTTACAACCGTCCCCGTGAGCATCAAACTCAAAATCTCGGCGGGTCGAAGTGCCAGTAAGGGCAGGAAGGGCCGGTCGCTTCGGCGCGACCCGATTATCCGGTTTGCGCTGGTGGGGTTTCTGTCGCTGTCGCTGGTGGTGGTCGGCTTCTTTGCCTACTGGTATGTAAAGTACGATCGCATCATCGAGCAGCGCTTCCGGGGGCCAGTATTCAGCAGTTCGGCCAAAATCTTTGCTGCCCCGCGAGTGGTAAAAATCGGGTCGAAGACGACTCCCTCCGAACTCGCGGCCGAGTTGCGGCACGCTGGGTACGCCGAAAAAGAGGGTGAATCTCCCATGGGGAGTTACCGCCTGCACGGCGGTGCGATTGAAATTCTGCCGGGGCCGGAGTCCTACCACAGCCAGGAACCCGCCACCATCACGGTGTCCGGAGGGCAGGTGTCGGCGATCAGCAGCCGTTCCGCGGGAGAGCTGGCAGCCTACGAGCTCGAACCCCAACTAGTGACCGCGCTGTTCGATGCCGAGCAGCGCTCCAAGCGGCAGTTGGTAACCTACGACGACATCCCGAAAGTCATGGTGGAAGCCGTCACGGCCATTGAAGACCGCCGCTTCTTCCAACACTCCGGGGTCAATTTCTTCCGGCTCGCCCAAGCCGCTTGGATCGACTTCACGCATCAGCGGCATCAGCAGGGTGGGTCAACAATCACAATGCAGCTGTCGCGGGCTTTCTTTCTGAGCCCGGAGAAGACGTTGAAGCGCAAGTTGATTGAGATGCTGATCGCAGTGGAGCTGGAACAGAAATTTTCAAAGCAGCAGATTTTCGAGTTCTACGCTAACCGCGTGGATCTGGGGCAGCGCGGGTCATTCACAATTTCCGGATTTGCCGAGGGTTCCCGCTCGTATTTCAACAAGGACCTGAAGGATCTTACCGTGCCGGAAGTCGCTCTGCTGGCCGGGCTCATCCAGGCGCCGAGCTATCTGTCGCCGTACCGGCATCCGGAGCGCGCGCTGGAACGGCGCAACACAGTGCTTGAAACCATGGTGGAGACGCACGCCATCACGCGTGAGCAGGGGGACAAGGCAAAGGCGACGCCGCTGAAACTGGCGCCCCCGAACGTGGAGGCGAGCGACGCTCCTTACTTTGTGGATATGGTGCGCGACACCATTCTCAGCAAGCTGAACGAGCACGAGGTGAACGATCAGTCGTACCGGATCTACACGACGCTCGACCCCGACCTACAGCGAGCGGCAGCGCAAGCCGTCGAGACCGGTATCAAGCTGGTGGACGATCAAGTCACCAAGATGCGGACCAAGAAGACAAAAGTGGGCAAGAACAAGTTCGAAACCACGGTCGCTCCCGGTCCGCAGGCGCAGGTAGCGTTGGTGGCAATGGATCCACACACCGGTGAGATTCGAGCGTTGGTGGGTGGACGCAACTACGGCACAAGCCAGCTCAATCATGCTCTCGCCAAGAGGCCGACGGGATCGATCTTCAAGCCATTTGTGTATGCCGCGGCTATGAATACGGCGCTCGACGGTTCTACAACCGTGATGACGCCGGCGTCCACGGTGCCCGATCAGCCAGCCACGTTTTCTTACGGGGACCAGATCTACGAACCACGCAATTACAAAGAGGAGTACCACGGCGACGTGACGCTTCGTTACGCACTGGCGCTCTCACTGAACAACGCGACCGTGAAGCTGGCGGAAGAAGTGGGCTACGACAAAGTGGCAAGCCTGGCGAAGACGGCGGGGATTGCATCGGTGAAGGCAACGCCGGCGATGGCGTTAGGCGCTTACGATGCCACTCCCGTGGACATGACGGCAGCCTACACTTCGTTTGCGAACAGCGGCATGCGCCTGTCGCCAGTGTTTGTGAATTCAGTGCGCAACGCCAAGGGTGACATCATCACGAATTTTGGAACGGACAAGAGACAGGTTCTCGATCCGCGCGTGGCTTTCGTGATGACTGACATGCTGCAAGGCGTCGTGAACTTTGGTACCGCTTTCAGCGCAGTGCGCGGTCGCGGATTCAACGGTCCCGCCGCGGGCAAGACCGGAAGCTCGCACGATGGCTGGTTCGCGGGTTATACCTCGAACCTGCTTTGTATTGTTTGGGTCGGATACGACGACTACAGCGACCTGCGTTTGAGCGGGGCGCAGACGGCGGGGCCGATCTGGGCCGAGTTCATGAAGAAGGCAGTGGCGCTGGCGGCGTACTCCGACGTGCGGGACTTCAGCCAGCCCGAGGGCGTCGTGGATGTGCAACTCGACAAGGCCACGAACCGGCTGGCGACGCCGTCTTGCCCCGATACGTATACGATTGCTTTCATCGCCGGCACCGAGCCGCATGATACTTGCGACCAGTCCGGCGGCATTACCGGAGTCTTCTCCCGCATTTTTGGGGGGAACTCCGAGAAGGCGTTGCCTCCGCCCGGCTCCAACGGGAACCAGGTAGCAGATGGGCGTGTCCCATCCGAAGAAGAGAAGAAAAAGAAAGGTTTTTTCGGAAAGATTGTAGGCGTATTCAAAGGGGATAGCGGCTCCCATGATAAAAACACGCCGCCACCGTCTAAGACTGGAGCGGAGAAAGCTCCGCAATAGTAGCCAGGTTTGTTTTTCGGGAGGTTTTCATGCTTTCCCGCTATCGTCTCGCTTTGCTTTCCCTTCTTGTGGCACTTCCCTTCCTTCCAGTTTTCGCTCAAAGTTCCGAACAGTTGCAGGTGGGCCCGCCTCCGTTGCACCGCGCCGAACCGCCCGCGCCGGGGGCTTCCGCTGAGGAACTTGAAAATCGTGGCGACCAGCTTCGCGTGGAGAAGAACTTCCTGGACGCGGTTGACTACTACGA
>Ga0075021_10001594_pt1 | contig 11676 bp, 10 predicted proteins | sample ColStrG_CSR_2012_FD_72749 | JGI IMG/M metagenome (GOLD analysis project Ga0075021, IMG submission 72749) | Freshwater sediment microbial communities in response to fracking from Pennsylvania, USA - Cold Stream Run_MetaG_CSR_2012 | ecosystem: Environmental > Aquatic > Freshwater > Creek >... | reverse complement strand
ATTATGCTAGCGATATTAACCCGCACTATTTGACCTATCTGCAAAACTTGATTCCAGAGCACCCCTATCTGCGCGTAGGCTATACGGATGGAGAGAAGCATGACTCCTATCCCGCAGAAGAGAAATTTGACACCATAATCTGCTTAAATGTGGTCGAGCATTTGGAGAATGATTTGGGAGCATTGCGAAATATTTTTGACGCGCTCGATGAGAATGGGCGCGCCATTGTTCTGGTCCCTTGCGGGCCGGGGCTGTATGGGACGCTGGATAAAGTTCTGGGGCATTATCGCCGTTATACGAAAGCCCAATTCACGGAACTTGCCGCACGGGCCGGCTTTCAGCTGGAGACCCTCCTTTCATTTAATCGTTTTGGTTCTCCGGCATGGTGGCTGAATGGGCGGTTGTTGCGTAGAACAACCTTCGGTTTATGGCAGATCAAGATGCTGAATTTCTTGACGCCCCTGGTCCGCATGGTCGATAGGTGCTTGCCTTTTCCTCCCCTCTCCATTATCGCAATCCTTAGGAGGCCGCTTCCGAAACAGGCGCATGAACCGGCTAATTCTTCCCGGCCGGAATCGGCTTTGCATGGGACGGCGAAGTGAATCCGGCATCGTCAAGTTTAAATTCTGTTGAGAATCGGGGCATGGCTGTTGCTCGTGTCCGGTTTCATCTCACTATTTTGGGTTTTATATTTGTCGCGACACTACCTCTGGTCAATCCATTGGTGCATGGCGACGGAGTCGGCTACTACGCTTACCTGCGGGCTCCGGCTATTCAGCACAACTTGCGATTCGAGGAGGATTGGCGGCATGCAAACCTTGGTTTCCTGGAATCACGGCTGAATTCAGACAACCAATTTCACTCCGATCAATACACAAGCACCGGTTACATCGGCAATTTGTTCACAATCGGGCCCGCAATTCTTTGGACCCCATTCTTCCTGCTGGCTCACGTGACGGTTCTACTTGCAAATTGGTTTGGCGCTCAAATCCCCGCCGATGGTTTTTCGTTTCCCTATCGTGCTTTAGTGGCGTTCGGCTCGGCATTTTATGGTTTTTGCGGGCTTTTGCTTTCGTACTTGCTCGCCCAAAAATTTGTGGACCCTTTGTATGCCTTTCTCGCCGCAATCGGCATTTGGGCCGGCGGTTCGTTACCCGTTTACATGTATTTCAACCCTTTTTGGTCGCATGCCCATTCCGCCTTTGTTGCCGCCTTGTTCCTCTGGTATTGGGATCGCACTCGCCCAAACCGAACCCTGCGACAGTGGCTCCTGCTGGGCCTGATTTCCGGTTTACTAGTCGACGTCTATTTTGTGAACGGTGTGTTCTTGCTCATCCCTCTGGTTGAATCCATTCTGGGTTACGTGGAGGATATTCGGTCGAAAGATGCAGTAGCGATTCCGCACCGGCTTGGCAAGAACTTAATGTATCTTGCGGCCTTCGGAATCTTGATCTTGCCGACGCTAATTACGCGCAAAATTATTTTTGGCGGGCTGTTTCGATTCGGGGCCTATACGGTCCTGCCGTGGAACTGGCATGCACCATTCTGGCATTCCATCCTCTTTTCTTCCGATCACGGAATGTTGAGTTGGACTCCTCTTTTGGGGTTTGCCCTCTTGGGTCTATTCCTTCCTTTCGCCGGGGGGGAACAGGTCAAAGCCTATTTTGCTCTGGTAGCGGCAGCTTTTTTCTATGTCATCTCCAGCTATCCCTATTGGGATGGACTTTCATCCTACGGGAATCGCTTTTTTATTTCCTTGACCCCCGTATTTGTTGCGGGACTGGCGTTTCTGTTGGAGCGATTTGGCAGGCTTTTCCGTTCCTTACGGATTGCCTTAATTACGCAAGGTCTCGTGCTTGCGCTTTTTGCGCTGTGGAATCTTGCTTTTATCTTTCAATGGGGCATGCACATGGTCCCGGCGCGCGGAGAGATTTCCTGGAACGCAATGGTCCACAATCAATTCGTGGAAGTTCCGCGGCGGATTACGCATAGCCTGGAAACGTACTTTCTCGACCGCAGCGAAATGATGAAGCACATCGAGCAGGAAGACATCCAGCAGCAACATCTCGAAGGGAAGCGGGGAGAGTAACGAATTTGATGGGAATCTCGCAAACCCAGGTGGCGGCCTCCGTTCGGCCCCTTGAAAGTCCCATCGTGCGGATTGAAGCGCGCCGCGGCTGGCTGGCGCTCGATCTTGCGGAATTGTGGGCCTACCGCGAATTGCTGTATTTTTTCGTCTGGCGCGACATTAAAGTCCGCTACAAGCAAACCGTGATCGGCGCGGCCTGGGCCGTGCTTCAGCCGGTGCTGACCATGCTGGTTTTTAGTTTATTCTTCGGTAAACTGGCCAAAATTCCGTCCCAGGGATTGCCCTACCCCATCTTTTATTACAGCGCGCTTTTGCCCTGGATGTATTTTGCCACCGCCATGCAGGGTGCCACCAGCATCGTTGTGGACAACCAGAGGGTCATCACGAAAATATATTTTCCGCGCGTGGTATTGCCGATTGCCTCCGTACTTTCCGGGCTGCTTGATTTCGGCATTTCCTTCGGCGTTTTTTTGATCATGATGGTGTATTACGGCATGGTCCCCACGGTCGCCGTGGTCTGGCTGCCGGCCTTTTTGCTCCTGGCTATTTTGACCGCTCTCGGGGTGGGCCTGTGGCTCTCGGCGCTGAACGCGCTTTACAGGGATGTGCGCTACGTCGTCCCATTCCTGGTGCAGTTTTGGATGTTTGCCTCGCCGGTCGCGTATCCAAGCTCACTGGTGCCCGCAAAGTGGCGCTGGCTGTATGGGCTGAATCCCATGGCGGGTGTGATCGAAGGATTTCGTTGGGCGCTGACCGGGCACGGCCAGCCGCCTGGGCCGCTGCTGGCGGCTTCATCGGCTGCTGTAATACTTCTGGTGCTCAGCGGGTTGGTTTACTACCGCGCAGTCGAGGGCACCATGGCGGATGTGGTTTAAGATCTTTGGCCCATCCGTTCAAGTTGTTTGCGGTTGCAATCTTTCAATCGCTTCGCCAAATTAGATGTTTGGCAAGATCACTGGAAGAACTTAAACGATGCAAATAGATTTCAAGCATCGCGTGCCGGAGTTGGACGGCCTTCGCGGTTTCGCGATCTTATTTGTAATTCTGGGCCACTATATCGGGGTGTCCGCGCCGCGACTCGTGGAACGAGTTCTGGCCTCATCCGTGGCGCTTAGCTGGACAGGTGTGGATCTTTTTTTTGTGCTCTCCGGATTCCTGATTGGAGGAATCCTTTTGGATGTGCGCGGGGCCGGTAATTATTTTGGCGTGTTTTATGCCAGGCGCTTTTTTAGAATTTTCCCAGTCTATTACGCCTGGTTGGCTCTCTATGTGCTTCTCTTGACCGTCGGCAGGCCATTTCTGCGATCCCATATGGGTTCAGGAATCGTGCCCAGCCTGAACTTCGAGACCTGGAGCCACTTCCTGTATCTTCAGAATTTTGTGGCTGGCGACTACACAGCCATCGCTGCATGGTGTGTTGGCGCCACCTGGTCCTTGGCCGTGGAAGAACAGTTTTACCTAATCGCGCCTTTGGCAGTGCGCTTTCTGAATCGCCGAACGCTCTCCTGGGCCATGATCGCCACGGTTCTGCTGGCGCCTCTGATAAGATTGTTCGTTCGCGCGGGGTTCCCCTACGGACCGGATTTGGCCTACACCTTGACGTTCTGCAGGGCCGATGCGCTGGCGCTCGGGATCCTCGCCGCGCTCGCCGTCCGCGACGAAAAATGGAGAAAGATGATTTTAGGGAATACCCGGATATTGAAAATCGCCTCGGCAATCCTCGCCGTGGGCATGGTCGGGATATGGATTTGGGCTAATAATCCCCGTTTCCTTCCGGCGCAGAGCCTCGGCTATACGTGGATCGCGTTCTTCTATGCCGGCATCCTATTACTAGCAATTAGCTTGCCTGCGGGGCCGATTGCCACAGTCTGCAGGTCCGGATTCCTGCGCGAGTTGGGCCGCGTGTCGTATTGCATGTACATCATTCATCTGCCGGTTCAACTGGCGGTGTCCATGCTGATTAACCGCAGGCCTCCGCAGCTTTTCAACTTGTGGGACGTTTCGGCATTGCTTACGGCATTTGGACTCACCTACGGGATCGCACGAATTTCCTGGGCGCGGTTTGAAAATCCGCTCCTTAAGGTCGGGCATCGCTGGTCATACATCGAGCAAGCGAATGTGCTTTCTCCCGCTTTAAGCCTTAGCCGGAATACATAAGCCGACCTGCGCGCGGGCGGGAACCGTCGGCTGAAGCACGGAATTGCGGCGAAGATCGATTATTCCACGCCGGTAAATGCAGGAGAATTGGATCGACCCGCAAGAATCAGGTTCGGTTTACATAATATGCCTGGGGATTGCAAGGAGGATGCGCTCCGAATCATGAGTCACGTTGCTATCCATGTCGACGCGCTGGGCAAACGCTATCGCATTGGCGCGCGCGAGCGATACTTCACTCTGCGCGACCGGCTTACGAATACGCTGAGTGCTCCTTCGCGCTGGTTTCGCTCGAACGGCGCGGAAACTTCCCGGGGCCAGGCCAGCCACTTTTGGGCTCTGCGAAATGTTTCCTTCGAATTGAAAGAAGGCGAAGTGCTGGGCCTGATCGGCCGCAACGGCGCGGGCAAAACTACACTGCTGAAAATTCTTTCGCGTGTAACTCAACCCACTGAAGGCTCTGCTGAAATTCGCGGCCGCGTGGGCAGCCTGCTGGAAGTGGGTACCGGATTTCACCCGGAGCTGACCGGCCGCGAGAATACCTATCTCAATGGGGCTATTCTCGGCATGGGCAAGAAGGAAATCGCCAGAAAATTCGATGAGATCGTTGCATTTGCGGAAGTTGCCGATTTCATCGATACGCCGTTGAAGCACTACAGTTCAGGGATGCAGATGCGGCTGGCATTCGCAATCGCCGCCCATTTTGAGCCGCAAATTCTCCTGGTGGACGAAGTTCTGGCTGTTGGCGACATTGCATTTCAGAAGAAATGCCTCGGCAAGATGGGCGAGGTGGCGCAGGCCGGACGTACCATCGTACTAGTCAGCCATCAAATGAATCAGATCCGCCGTCTTTGCGAAAAGGCGATCTGGATGGACGGCGGGACGATCCGTCAAACCGGTCTAACCGCGGAAGTTGCTGGTGCTTACGAAGCGGCGGTGAATTCCGGAGCCACAACTAGCGAGGCAAATCGAGGACAGACGGCGCGCTTCCAGAGCTGGGAGATTTTGGATCCGCGCAGTGAATCGCCGCACATGCTAGCTTCACTCGACCCGGTAACGGTAAATTTTGACCTGGAGGTGAACAAAGAAGTGCGGCGTGGTCATCTTGGAGTGGCTCTGTTTAGCATGGATCGCCAACTAATTTGGGCTTCTGCAAAGGATGACGTCCGCCTCGATCCTGGTTTGCATTCACTTGCCTACACGTTCCCGATGCTTCCGCTCCGGCCCGGCGCGTATTGCTGGCAAGTCAGCCTTTGGGAGGACGGGGAATTGTTAGACCTTTGGGACTGTTTGCCGGAACTGAATATCGCCACACCAGTGTTTCAGCATTCGAAGGACGCATGGAATGGAATACTCAATGTCCCATGCGAATTCTCAATAGATCATGACGAAACCAATAAGGCAAAGTCAAACCGTTTTTGATCAGCCGCACTACTTTTCTGTTCGGCGCTGGAGTTAAATAGCGCCCTCTTGGAGCCAGGTTGCTGAATCCTTTCTTTCGACGGTTACTCCTGACGACTTTCGGGGACGAACGTTCCCGCACCTGGCTGGGCGCCGCGGATTACATCTTCCATCGCCAGCAGAGTACCGGATTTGGCGGTCCGCTCAACGGCTCCCCGCCTCGACTGGCCACATTCCAAGAGCTAAAAAAGCTCTGTCCATTCGACGCGGTAATTGAAACAGGCACCTACAGGGGTGAAACCACTATTTTTTTTGCATCCGCCGGATGTCCCGTCTACACCAGCGAAGTCAATCCCAGGTATATGGGTTACGCCAGGGCGCGGCTCTGGCCCCGCTCCAATGTCCATTTTTGTCTCGGGGACAGCAGACAGTTTCTCCGCGGCCTGATTGAAGATTCGAGCGTGCCAAAGGATAGAGTATTCTTTTATCTGGACGCGCACTGGGAAGAAGATCTTCCTCTTCGAGAAGAAGTTGACCTGATTTTTCGCCATTGGACACGGCCTTTGGTGATGGTGGACGATTTTGAAGTGCCGGGAGATTCCGGTTACAAATTTGACGATTATGGCGCGGGAAAGAAACTATCCCTAAACTACTTGGAGCCGGTTGCGCACCTCGGGTTCACTCCTTTCTTTCCGACGCTGCCGTCGTCCGAAGAAGTCGGGTACAAGCGCGGCTGGGTAGTCCTGGCGGGCGATAAATTCTCCGTCAATCAGTTGTGCGGAATCGCCCATCTTCGTGAATGGCGATAGCCCACCGGATCTGCCGGTATTATGTTGCGGAAGGTTTTCTATTAGGGAAGGAGTGCTGCATTGAAGCCCTGGAACGTCCTGGTTACCGGGAGCAGCGGCCTGATTGGCTCTGAGGCCGTCGAGTATTTCGACCGCCACGGCCACAAGGTCACTGGCGTCGATAACAACATGCGCCGCGAATTTTTTGGGCCGCCAGGGGACACCTTATGGAATCTCGAGCGTCTCAAGAACTCCACGCGACAGTTCACTCCCGTGCCGCTCGACATACGCGACCGTGCTGGAGTCATGAAATTATTCTGCGAAAATCGCTTCGACCTGGTCATCCATTGCGCCGCGCAGCCTTCGCATGACAAGGCCGCGGATATTGCCTTTCTGGATTTTGAAGTGAACGCCATGGGCACCGTCCATTTGCTGGAAGCCGCGCGCCAGCATTGCCGTGAGGCCGCGTTCATTTTCATGAGCACCAACAAAGTGTACGGCGACGCGCCCAACGAGAAGCCACTCAACGAAGGCCAGACGCGGTACGACTATTCCGATCCAGCCGACTATGAAGGAATCGATGAAACCTGCCGCATCGACCGCACCATGCACTCGCTCTTCGGCGCTTCCAAAGTCGCGGCGGATATTTATGCGCAGGAATACGGCCGCTATTTCGGAATGCCAGTGGGCATTTTTCGCGGCGGCTGCCTGACGGGTCCGTCTCATTCGGGCGTCGAGCTGCATGGTTTTCTTTCCTACTTGCTCAAGGTAGCGCTGTCCGGCAAAACGTATACGGTGTTTGGTTACAAGGGAAAGCAGGTCCGCGACAACATCCACAGTTTCGATGTGGTGCGTGCATTCGAGGAGTTTGCTCGCAATCCGCGGCCAGGAGAGGTTTACAATCTCGGCGGTGGGCGAGCCAATAGTGTCTCGATGCTGGAAGCCATCTCGCGAATCGAAGCGCTGACCGGCAGGAAAATCAACTGGACGTATTCGGAACAGGCGCGAAAAGGCGATCATATCTGCTACATGTCGAATTTAGCGAAACTAAGAAGCCACTACCCGCAATGGAGCCTGACGCGCGGTCTGGATTCGATCCTGCAAGAGATGGTGACTGCGGCAATGGAACCCGGCCAGAAAGTCGGGATTTAGGTTGAATTAGAATGATTACTTTCTTTACAACGCCAAAGCCGTTTCTGGGACACATTGGGATGATTCAGCGCAATGCCATCGAGAGCTGGAAGCGCGTTCATCCTCAGGCCGAGGTCATTCTATTTGGCGATGACCAGGGCGCGGCAGAGGCTTCGCGCTCGCTGCGGATTCGGCACGTTCCGGACGTGAAACGCAACGAACACGGCACCAAGTTCCTTTCGCCTATTTTCGACGGGGCACAGGATTTGGCCACTCACAATTGCCTTTGCTACATCAATTGCGACATTGTCCTTTTATCGGATTTTGGCCTTGCCCTCGAGCGAGTGCTTGCGCTTGACGGCGGATTCCTGATGGCCGGGCAGCGCTGGGACACGGACATCAACGCGCCGATCAATTTTTCCGCCGCGGATTGGGAAGAGAAAGTTTGGCGGCAAGCGCTGGAAGCCAACCACCGGCGCCCCCCGCAATGGATCGATTACTTCGCGTTTTCGCGCGGCCTTTATTACAAGAATACCCCTCCATTTGTCATTGGCCGCCCTGGTTGGGACAACTGGCTGGTCTGGCATGCGCGACATTCCGGTGCTCGAATGGTGGATGCCACCGCAGTGGTTCACGCCATACACCAGAACCACGACTATTCCTATCATCCCGAAGGCGAGGCTGGCGTCTGGCAGGGAAAGGAGGCGCAGGAGAATTACGCCCTGCTCAAAGGCGGACACTTCGCCACCATGGAAAATGCCACCCACCGCCTCACGCCCGGTGGCCTGCAGACAAATTACTATCATTGGGCTGTTCAGGCGAAGCGCAAAGCTTCAGGCGCCTTCTATGCCATCTGGTTCGGCCTGCTCGATTTGACCAGGCCGCTTCGCCGCCGGCTTGGAATGAGGGAGCGCGACAGCCCCGAATCCCCAAGATAAATGGACCATTGACTTATTGAAAAGCGGCGAATCGGTAAGCGCCTGCATGTTTCGGGCAACGAGATGAGGCAGGAGGTAACCAAGCAATGGAACAATCGACGGAAATGGCGGATGCTTCCCCAGGTCGGGTGCCGCAAATCACATCCTTGGCCACATTGAAACTCGCCAGCCGCTGGCTGAATGAATTTGCGGAAAACAATACTTCGCAGAGCGGAGAGGACGGCCTTATCGCCAAGGCCCTGAGTTTTCTCCCTGATCTGAGTTCTTGGTGTGTGGAATTTGGTGCGTGGGATGGCAAGCATTTAAGTAATACATACAATTTGGTCGCCACCAAGGGTTTCAAAGTGGTACTCATCGAGGGCGATGCGACTAGATACAAAGAACTCCGCGACAACTACCCACACAAAGACCGAGCTATTTTCGAGAATGCCTTTGTCGGCTCGTCTGAAGAGGATGGCTTAGACAAGATTTTGAGCCAGCATCCTGTCCCCATAGAATTTGACCTTCTTTCCGTGGACGTTGATGGGAACGATTACCATATTTGGAGGGCGCTCAAGTCGTATCAGCCAAAATTGGTGTTGATTGAATACAACATTTCCATGGTGAATGGCGTGGAGTTCGTACAGCCGGCAGAAGCAGGCTGTCATCAAGGCAGCAGCCCGGCCTCGCTTGTAAAATTGGGGATTGAAAAAGGTTACGAACTCGTTGCCGTTACCAAGCAAAATCTCTTGTTTGTTCGACGCGAGTATTACCCGCTCTTCAGGATACCTGACAACTCTCTTGAGGTCATGCGCGATGAGGAACCTAATTATGTGTTTTTCGGGTATGACGGAACCGTTCTTCTGCAAGGTAGCTGCTGCCCCAAATGGCACCCAGGTTGGCGGCTGTCCGCTCGAAGCATTCAGCTCTTGCCCGGGATTTTGCGGAGATACCCGCCCAATTACACGTTTGCTCAGAAACAATTGTTGAGGGTCCTTTTCATGCTGAAATATCCAGGCGAGGGCCTCAAGAGAATGAGGAGTTATTTCAAGAGAAACATAAAACTTTGATATACCCAGTGGTCCTGACGCGGCCACTACGGGCACGTTTTGCGGCTTCGCAAATGCGGGCCGATGGCATTGAAAGGTAAGTCGCGCCATTCGGTTTTCTCGATCATTGCGATTGTCTTTACATTGGAGAACGATCTCATTGATCCAAGGCAACTTGCCCATCTGTGCCAACTCTTCTGGCTAGAAGCTGTTGCATAACCTAATACAGGGACTTGAAAAGAAGGTAGTTGAATTTTCTGGGATGAGCGAGAAGGAGAATCAGCAGCGCCCAAGGAGGGCCGATGGCCCGATCGAGTGCATTGCTGAGCGAAGCGCAGTGGCAGAAGATCGCGCCCTTGCTCCCCAAGCCGCCCAAACAACGCCAGGGCGGTCGTCCGTGGATCGAGAACCGCCGTGTGTTGGAAGGGATTCTGTGGATTCTGCGGGGCGGAGCTCGCTGGCAGGGCCTGCCAGAGAAATACCCGCATCCCTCGACCTGCTGGCGGCGACTGCGAGACTGGGAAGAGCGGGGCGTTTGGTTGAACATGTAGCGAGCGTTCTTGAGCGAGTTGAACGAGTGCCAGCAATTGAAGTGGAGCGAATCGTTTCTGGACAGGAGTTTTGCTCCCGCGAAAAAAGGGGCTGCGGAGTCGGAAAAACCAAGCGGGGCAAGGGGACAAAGTGGATGGTGGTGGTTGACGGCGGCGGTCTTCCTCTGGGAAACTCCCTTCACTCTGCATCCCCGGGGGAAGTCACACTCGCGGAAACGACGCTGGAGACGATCCGGGTAGGGCGGCGTCATCGCGCGGGCCGACCTCGGCAGAAGCCGATGCGGGTAATCGCCGACAAAGCCAATGACAGCGATCCGCTGCGGAAACGATTGCAGCAGCGGGGTATCGAATTAATCGTGCCCCATCGCTGCAACCGAAAAAAACCGGCGACGCAAGACGGCCGAGCACTGCGGCGTTACAGGAGGCGATGGATTGTGGAACGCACCAACGCCTGGCTCGGTAACTTCCGGCGTTTGGTCGTGCGCTACGACCGCTCGCTCACAATCTATGGCGCCTTCTTTCACATTGCCTGCTTCATGATCGTCTTGCGGAGGGTTGTGCAATAGCTTCTAGGATAAAATCAGATGGTCGGGCTTTTAGAGCGTTGAGAGGATTGGATGAATATTCTGCTGCTGGTTCGACACAGCCAACTGCCCTTTTACGATTACGGATACCTGCTGGCATTCGCCAAGCGTGGTATGCGCTTGATGTATGTGCCTGAAGACATGCCCTTCGGGGCAACCCTGCCGGAAATACTCTCGACATGTCCCGTGCGACCCTCACTAATCATTGGGACGGAGTGGGGAGGGTTTCCTTTGCCGGAAGGTTTGACCGAAGTGGATATCCCGACCCTCACACTGCAGCAGGATACCTATGCGTACACCCATCGACGGATCCGTTGGTCTATGTTGTTTGACTACGTTGTGGTGTTCCACCCGGGTTTCGAGGAGCAATTCTGCGCGGCGGGTCATCCGCGGGTCTTGACCATGCCGTGGGCAATCCTTGCCGATCGGTACCAAGGGCCGGAACAAGAGCGCGTTTTTGAAGTGGGTTGGGTCGGTCGCGCCGGACCTGTACCTGGCGCTGAGTTTTACCAGGATCGCCAGAGCGTATTGGACATCGTCCGGAAGCACTTCCGCACGAACGCTTTCTGGGAACGCCAACGCCTTATGACCGAGGAAGAAAAGCTCGACGTATATTTTCGCTCAAAGGTAGTAGTCAACGTCTGTCGCGACGATCAACCCTTCGAAGCCAACGAGCGTATGTTCGAAACACTGGCCTCAGGCGCGCTTCTGGTAGTTCGGTACCGTAATGAGCTCAGCGATCTCGGTTTTGAAGAAGATATCCACTTTGTTTCCTATCGAGATGAGTCGGAAATTGTCCCTCTGGTACAAAAGTATCTTGCCGACGAGCCTGCCCGCAGGCGCATTGCCAATGCAGGACGAGAGAAAGTACTTCGCGAGCACACATATGATGTACGTGTTGCGGAGATTGAGCGGATGCTGAAAGAAGATGCAGGCCGATTCTGGGCCCCTGCGCGAAGCTGGCCGAAACACCGTGTGCGCCTGACTTATCTAGATTCCTATGCGGGCTTTG
>Ga0075021_10001592_pt1 | contig 11684 bp, 9 predicted proteins | sample ColStrG_CSR_2012_FD_72749 | JGI IMG/M metagenome (GOLD analysis project Ga0075021, IMG submission 72749) | Freshwater sediment microbial communities in response to fracking from Pennsylvania, USA - Cold Stream Run_MetaG_CSR_2012 | ecosystem: Environmental > Aquatic > Freshwater > Creek >... | reverse complement strand
CCCTCGAGCCTGAGCCAGCCGCGGACCGACGAGCCCGCCAATGCGACCCCGTCGACCGCCTTGTCCGCTGCCGCCATGTCCGTCACCACCGTCGCTCCGATCCGTCTCGCGAACTTCCGCTCCACCTGTGACGGCTACAGTATATAGCCTTGACGGCTAATGTCGATAGCCTATGATGCCACGCATGAGTCCCGCGCCAGCCCGGACGTCCAACTCCGCCATCGTCAGTGCTGCGCGAGCGATCCTCGAGGCCGACGGGCTGTCCGCGCTGACCATGCAGCGGGTCGCCAAAGAGGTCGGGGTCAAGGGGCCGTCGTTGTACAAGCGCGTCCTCGACAGAGAGGCCTTGCTCCGCGCCGTCGCTGACGGCGTCATCGACGAGTTGTCAGCAATCATGGCCAGGGCCCACACGACAGACGACCCACGTGCCGACCTCACCGCGGCAGCCAACGCTTACCGAACATTCGTTCACCGAAACCCGAATGGCTACCTGTTGCTGTTCACCGAGCTGCCATCCGGCGCCAGCCCGGATCCGGCGATACTCGCCGCGCTCGGCGAACCGGTCGTCGTCGCCATGGCTCGATTGACCGGGCAGGCGTCGTCACTCGAGGGCGCCCGGACATTCGTGGCGTGGGCGCACGGATTCGTGTCGATGGAGCTGGCGGGCGCATTCCGGCTCGGGGGCGACCTGGACGTCGCCTACGCGTACGGGGTCGCGGCGATCCTGGCCGGAGTCAGCGGGCGGGCGACCCCAGCATGACGGTGACGATGAAGAGGATGAGGAACAGGCCGACGACGAACGCCAGCGCTCCGATGTCCCTTGGCTGTGCCGATTGCAACGAACGCGCCTCCCCCAGGCCTGATCGCCCCGGATCTGCCGATCGCGGTAGCTGCAGCATAGACGCCTGAGACGCGCTCCGCGTTGCGTGTCGGCACCAACGTCAGTTGCGACGGCGCAACACTCAACCCTGGGGACAGGCCGCCCCATACAGCACGGTGACCGAAGTCAGGGCGCCCGTCGGTTTGACGGTGACCTGGAGCATGCAGCCGTGCGGTGCGCCGGTCATGTCGAGAACGACGCTGCCGTCCTCGAGCGGTTCGGAGGAGCCGACAGCCGTGAACCCGGTCTTCTGGAGCTTGGTCTGCAGGAAGGCCGCGACGTCCTTGGCACCGTGGCCCGTGACGACGAACACCGCCGACGCCGGACCGCCCGCCGCCGCCTGATCCGGCGTCGCGCCCGGATAGAGCGGGAAACCGGACGGCAGGCCGTCCCAGATCCGACCCCAGGCGGTGTCTGTCTGAAGAACCTTCGGGCCAACGCTCGGGGCGTCGGTCCGCACGGCGCTGGCGACCGACGATGCCGAGACGCCGGTCGAGGGAATCGTCGTCGACGAGGCCGTCGACCCGCTCGTGCACGCGGCGAGCGCGAAGACGATGACGATCGACAAACCGAATCGACTCGGAGTTGAATGGCGCGTCGGACCGCGAGCCGCGAAGAAGTCGACGAGCGGTGATGCGAGTCTCACCCGGCCATCCTACCGCCGGACGTGACAAGACCCCGCCACCCCCAAGCAGCGGGGTCCTGTCTGGCCGTTCGAGTCGCTCACCGACTCGTTCGGCTGGTCGGCGACTCGACCGTCGCAGTCGAGTGCCGCCGGGTCGTCCCGAGCCCCCAAGCGCCGAGACGTTCTGTGTTCCCTAGAGGCCGGTCGCCTCCATCTCGAGGATCGCCGGCAGAAGTCCGAGGATCAGCCCCATCGCGAGGACGACCATCGCGCCGATTCGGATGACGGAGAAGGTGATCTGGCGCATCGGTGCATTCATGTCCGTGAGACGCGGTGCCACGGGTTCTTGTTTCGTGTCGAGGAGGCGGTGACGAAGGGAATTTCGTCCGGGGAAATGGACAGGACCGGGCTGGTCAAGACAGAACATTCGTTCTATATTAACGAGCCCCAGTCAGCCGGCTTCCCGACCGGAGCGACCCCGTGGCATTGACCCCCTACGCCGAACTCCATTGCCACACAAACTTCTCGTTCCTCGACGGGGCGTCGGCACCGGACGAGCTGGTCGAGCGGGCCGTCGGGCTCGGGTTGACCGGTCTGGCCGTCACGGATCACAACGGCCTGTACGGTGCGGTCCGTTTCGTCAGCGCGGCCGAGGCGGTCGGGCTCCACCCGGTCGTCGGTCTCGAGATCGAGCTGCTCGACCCGGCCGTCGCGGACCCGGGCAGGATCGTGGTCCCGGCACGCCGGCCGCGACGGCCCGCACGCGGTGCGGACGTCCCGGTCCCCCCCGATGCGACCGAGGGCCTGCCACGTCGCCCTCGCCCGACCCGCGCCCGGCTGCCCGGCCATCGCGAACCGGTCAAGGAGGACTTGCGGGGCATCGGCGAACGGGTCCGCGGCCCGCACCTCGTCCTGCTCGCCCGGTCGCAGGTCGGCTGGCGCAGCCTGTGCCGGCTGGTGTCACGGGCAAACATGGCCGGCACGAAGGGCATGCCGCGCTTCACCCAGGCGCTCCTCGCCGAGCATACCGAGGGACTCGTGGCACTGTCCGGCTGTCGCGACGGGGAGTTGGCCCGGCGGCTCCGGACGGGCGACCTCGATGGCGCCCGCGCCGTCGCCGAGCGCTACGCGACCCTGTTCGGGCGTGGCGACGGAACGGCCAGCAGCGGCTTCTTCATCGAGCTCTCGCATCACCTCCTGCCCGACGACGACTGGCTGGTCGCCGAGGCGGCAGCACTGGCCGAGGCAGCCGGACTGCCGGTCGTGGTCGCCAACGACGTCCACTACGCCGCGCCCGAGGACCGCGAGCTGGCGGATGTCCTGACGGCCATCCGCCACGGCCGGTCGCTCGAGACGCTCGGGGACCTGCGGCGGCCGGATGCCGAGTCGGCGCTGAAGTCGGGCTCGGAGCTGGCGTTGCTCGGGGCGTCGCTCGGAGGCACGACGGCTCGATCGTGGGCGGCGGGGATGTCGACGGCGGTCGAGCTCGCGGCGTCGTGCTCGGTCGATCTCGGATTCGAGCAGTACCGCTTCCCGGGATTCCCGGTGCCGGGCGGGGAGACGCCGTTCAGCTATCTCGTGGAGCTGTGCCAGGCCGGTGCCCGCCGGCGCTATCACCCGCTCACGCCGCCGGTCGTCAAGCGGCTCGCTCATGAACTCGAGGTCATCGAGCGAGCCGGCCTCGCCGAATTCTTCCTCATCTGCTGGGACCTGATGCGTTTCGCGAAGGAGCGGGGGATCCCGGCCCAGGGTCGGGGCAGCGCGACCAGCTCGATCGTGTCGTACACGCTCGGGATCAGCCGGGTCGAGCCGATCGCCCACAACCTGCTGTTCGAGCGGTTCATCAACCCGGGCCGGACGACCTACCCGGACGTCGATATCGACTTTTCGTCCGTGCGGCGTGAGGAGGTCATCCAGTACATCTACCGGCGCTACGGGCCGGAGCACACCGGGATGGTCTGCAATCTCGTCACGTATCGGGCGCGTTCGGCCGTGCGCGAGGTGGGTTACGCGCTGGGTTTCCCGCGGCCGCTGGTCGATCGCGTGGCGAAGGCGCTCGAGACCTACGACTCGGTCATGGTCCGGCGCGACCTCGAGGCCGACGGCGGGTTCGCCGAATTCTTCCGATCGCCGGGCGAGGGGCTGTCTGCCGAGGCAGGTGCAGCCGAGGCCGCCGAAGCAGCCGAGGCTCTTGGCTTCGTCGACGGGATGGGTCAGCTGAACACACGGATGCCGCTCGTCGGGAAGGTGCCACCCTGGCGCCAACCATCCAAACCGGAGGATCCGAACGCACCGCGCCCATTCGCCTGGCCCACGGGACTCCGGCCGGGTGGCCTGACCGATGATGAAGGTGGTCCGGGCGATACCCCGGCCAGCGTTGCCTGGCTGCAGGCCGGCCGCGGGACGGGCTACGAGGCGGACCGCGACCGGCTCGTCGCGCCACCGCTCATCGAGGGTCGCCGAGTCGATCCGGAGAGCGGCCAGCTCGAGCCGCCGCCGCGGGGCACGGACCGCGCGGCGGACAAGCTGGGGCGTCCGACCCGTTGGGACCCGCCCGGCTCTCGCTCGTCGGTCGCCCGGGTCGAACCTGAGGCGCCGCCGCAGGCCCGTGGCGGCTCGACGGTGGGGATGAGCGACTGGGAGCGCTGGCTCGAGTTCTGTGCGCGCATCGACGGTTTCCCGCGCCACCTGTCGATCCATTCGGGCGGGATGCTTGTGACCGCCGCCCCGCTCATCGATATCGCCCCGATCGAACGGGCCACGATGGTCGACCGGGTCGTCGTCCAGTTCGACAAGCGCGATGTCGAGACGCTCAAGCTCATCAAGCTCGATCTGCTCGGGCTCGGGATGCTGGCCGCGATGGACGAGACACTCCAGCTCATCGAGCACGACTGCGCGGTCTGCCTCGACCTCGACCGGCTGCCCGAGGACGTCCCGGAGGTGTTCGAGATGCTCCAGGCTGCCGACACCGTCGGGGTCTTCCAGGTCGAGAGCCGGGCCCAGATGCAGACGCTCCCGAAGTCGCGGCCGAAGAGCCTCGATGACCTCGTGGTCGAGGTCGCGATCATCAGGCCGGGGCCGATCCAGGGCAACGCCGTCCACCCGTTCCTGCGCCGCAAGCAGGGATTGGAGCCGGTGACGTACCTGCACCCGGCGCTCGAGCCCGTGCTCAAGGATTCGATGGGCGTCATCCTCTACCAGGAGCAGGTCATGCGCATCGCGATCGAGGTCGGTGGCTTCACGGCGGCCGAATCGGATGGCTTCCGGCGGGCGATGGGGACGTGGCGCTCGAGCCGAGAGATGGAAAAGCTCCACCAGCAGTTCTTCGACGGCTGCATGCGCCAGCCCGGGATGACCGAGGAGGTCGCCGAGGAGCTGTTCCGCCAGGTCGCCGCCTTCGCGAGCTTCGGGTTCGCGAAGTCGCACGCGGCCGCGTTCGCCCGGACCGCGTACGAATCGGCGTTCCTCAAGCTGTTCTACCCGGCCCAGTTCCTGGTCGGGCTCATCAACGCCCAGCCGATGGGTTTCTACCCGGTCGAGGTCCTGGTCAACGACACCAAGCGCCACGGGGTGGCCGTCCTGCCGGTCGACATCAATGCGTCGTCGTACAGGACCACGACGGAGTGGGTCGGACGGCCCGGCGAGCCGCTGCCGCCCGGTGCCGGGATCGCGGCACGGCCCGAACCGATCCGGTCGCCCGCCTGCGTCGTGCCGTCCGCAGCCTCGCGCGATCACTGGACGCCGGAGGTGACCGCCGGTTGGGGCGTCCGGCTGGGTCTGGGACTCGTGAAGGGGATCGGCGAGCAGCACGAGGCGTTGCTGGACGCGGAACTGGCGCGCGGCCCGTACACGACGCTGGCCGAAGTGGTGGAACGGACTGGGCTGCCGGAGGAGGTCCTGGAACGGCTGATCCGGATCGGGGCGCTGGATTCGCTTGGACGGCCGCGGCGCGAACTGCTGTGGCAGTTGCGAGAAGTCGCCGGGGCGTCACGCGGTCGCGTGGACGGAAAGACGTTGCGCGGACTGGGTCGCGCGGCGGGCAAGAGAGGAGCGGCAGCCGGCCGGCCGATGGACCTCCGGCTCCCCGCGACGGACGCCCCAGTGCTCCCCGAGATCACCGAATCGGAGCGGATCGGCGATGCCTATGCGGTCATCGGGCTGGACGCGCGTCGCCAGGTCGTGACCTTGTTCAGGCCGGCATTGGACCGGCTCGGCGCGGTGACCAATGCAGCGCTGTCGGAGCTGCCGTCAGGCCGGGTCAGGATCGGTGGATTGGTCGTCACTCGGCAGCACCCGATGACGGCCAAGGGCACGGTCTTCCTGGCCCTGGAGGACGAGACCGGGATGGTCAACGTCACGCTCTGGCCGGATGCCTGGGCACGACTGCGGAGCGTGGTCCGGCGGCATGCGCTGCTGCTCGTGGACGGTGACCTCCAGCGCGAGGGCGAGGTGGTGAATGTCATCGCGCGGTCCGTGCGGCCACTCCCCGAGGTGACCGCGGAGGCCGGTGGGCCGGGTCAACCGCCCGGGGTCCGGCAACTCGGGCATGCCGGCATGCGTCGGCTGGGCTGACCCGACAAGGGCGAACGACGGCTCCTGCGAGTCAGGCCGTCCCGCGTAGTTCTGACGCAAGCGTTTGCGCCCGGACCAGGTCCGGCTGCGCTCCCAGGCGTTCGAACGCAGCCGCCGCCGCATCGATCTCCAGGAGGGCCCCGCCACGGTCGCCCGCCGCGAGGCGCGCACGAGCGAGCAGGACGCCGACTCTCGCAGCCTCGAACGGGGCGGGCGTCTCGCGCCACAGGCGCCAGCTCTCACGCAGGTACGCCAGGCTGCTTCGTTCGCCCCGGGCGGCAGCCACGGCACCTTCGGCCCCCAGTGCCGCGGCTCGCAGCGCGACGGTCGGGTAGGCCTCTGCGATCATCCCGAGCTCTGTCGCGGCATCCTGCGCGCTAGCCGCGTCGCCTGCCGCGAGCATGACCTCGACGCGCGCTGGAAGCAACCGCGCCCGGCCCAGCGCGTGACCGGCGATCGACGCCAGGGCGGTCTCGATCGATGCGCATGCAGCACCGACGTCACCCTGCTCGAGCAGGAGGTAGGCGAGACCCGGCTGCGGGGCGAAGCCCAGCTCGTGCGCGCGTCGAAAGGCCTCCGCGGCGGCCGCCAGCTCACCGGCGCGTAGCCGCAGCTCACCGAGCTCGTACCAGGCCGGTCCGGCGTGCGTCAGGTCGACGCGCTCGGTTTCCGCGATGGCGGTCTCGGCCTCGAGGCGCGCCTCGGCCCACTCGCCCCGAACGATGCGGACTGCCACCTGGTGCGTCAGACAGTCGCCCGGGAACCCATGCTGGTCGCGGCCCGGGAGCTTCGCGACCGCGTCGATCCAGTCGTTGGCCCGGTCGTAGTCGAAGAGGTCGAGGCAGGCAGAGATGGTCCGGCAGTAGCTCAGGCCCGTGGCCAGCATCCCGAGGTCGCCAGTCATCGCGGTGGCCATCGCCTCGTCCAGGAGGGCCATGCCGTCCCCGACCCGCCCGAGGCCGATGAGCGCGTGGCCCTGGAACGCCAGCGCCAGCGTCTCCACGTCACGGTCACCGAATCGGCGAGCCACCCTATGCGCGCCTACGGCGTCCGTGAGCGCGGCGTCGAACTGCGCACCGCCGAGCTCCATGAGCGATCGGATCACCAGGTGGAAGCCATGGGCCGGCGACTCCGCCACCCCGTCCAGCAGGCGCGCCGCGCTCGCCATCCAGCCGTTGGCGAGGCTGAAGTTGGTGCGAAGGATCTGGAGGATCGCGAGCCAGACAGCGGCCCGGGCGGCGGACGTCGAGTCGCTCGCATCGACGTACAAGCGGTATGCCCGCTGGCGCGCGTCGAGTGAGACATCGTGGCGTAGGGCCTGGAATGCGGACTCGGCAAGCCGGTCGAGATCCGCGGCATCGAGGGGCGTGCCGACATCTGCAGCGAGGAAGAGGTCGACCGCCTCCGCCCAGCGGTGCCCGGCATGCGCCAGGCGCGCAGCACGAAGCGGCCCGGTCGGCCGAGGGCTGGGCGAAGAGCCAAGGTCACCAAAACCCACGATACCGCGCCGGAGGACCTCGTTCGCCAGCCGCAGCCGGCGCTGCTCGCCCGCGCCGTCGATCGAGAACTTGTCGTACAGGTGCAGCAGATGCTGCTTGACCGCTGCATCGCTGACGACGAGGGCGGCGGCGATCTGCCGGGTGGACGACGGCTCCGCGAACGGCGCGTCGGCGAGGGCGGGTCTGCACAGCTCGACGAGCACTTCGCGCTCGCGGCGCGTCACGTAGACCGTTGCGCCGTCCGTTCCGGTCGGACTCTCCATCGAACGACCTTACCATCCGGTAAGGGAAGTCTCACCGTGCGGGAGATTCCCGTCGGGACCTGGTGCGTTCATCGTTGCCGCAGCGGTCAGACGATCGCCTTGAACGAACGGCACGGAGGCACCACGATGCAGCACGCACGAGTCGCCATCTACACCCTCACGAGCGGCACGATCGGGGAGGTCAGCCGCAAGGCGGAGCAGGGCATGCTTCCGGTCTTCGCGGAGCAGCCGGGCTTCATCCGGTACGGCCTGATCGAGTGCGGTGACCAGGCCGTCTCGATCAGCCTCTGGGAGACCGAGGCGGAGGCGGATGCCGCCAATGCCGTCGCCGCGGCGTGGGTCCGCGACAACATCGCCCAGAACGTGCGTCTGGAGACGACCTTCGTGGGCGACCTGGCGTTCTTCAGCCCGGCCCCGGCACTCGTCTGAACGGCCGGAGGCCGCGAGATCCGGCCTCTCATCGAGACTCCAACGAGCACCGCGCCGAGGCTCACTCGGCGCGGTGCTCTCGGGTCTCACCTTGGCACAACGGCCTGATTCTGGCGTCCCAGGGATTTCCTGGCGCACGCCGGCATGCGGCGGCTGGGCCGATCGCGCGCCGCGCCCCTTGAAGGTAGTGGCCGCCAGTCACGATGCCAGGCCGGTCGGGCGACCATCAGTGTCGCCCCAAGGGGCGGGCGGCGGGCCGCGATGCATGTTCGGCCGTTTGGGCCATACGATGCCCGCCACGCCCAAGGAGGTCGCAACCGATGCAACGCCGTGAGCAACCGTCCGGCCCCGACGATGTGCAGTCCGCAGCGTGGCGCGGGCGGTTCCCCTACAACGAGATCATCTCCCTCCTCGACGTGAACCGACCCTTCAACCTGGCCGAGAGCACGTCGCAGGACCTGACTCTCGGCGATCTCATGGACCTCGCGGATCTCAAGACCCTCCGCGCCGTGAAGCTGGGCTACGGCTCGTCCGCAGGCTCGACGGCGCTGCGCGAGGAGATCTCCCGCTCATGCGGCGTCCCCGTGGAGCAGATCATCACGACCCAGGGCACCGCGCTCGGGCTGTTCCTGCTCGCCTACGAGGTCTGCCGGCCGGGAGACGAGGCCGTCCTCGCCACACCGTGCTTCCCGCCGAGCCGAGACTGCCTCCTGGGGGCCGGAGTGCGCGTCCGCGAGGTCAAGCTGTCGTTCGACACTGGCTACCGCCTGGACCCTGGCAGGATCGCCGCGAGCCTCTCGCCCAAGACGAGGCTTGTCAGCATCGCCTCGCCGCAGAACCCGAGCGGCGTCTCCGCGCCCCGGGCCGCCATCGAAGAGCTGCTCAAGGCGATCGAGTCTGTGTGCCCCGAGGCCGTGCTCTTCGTCGACGAGACCTACCGCGAGGCGACCTACGGCGACGCGGTCGCGGCCGAGAGCGTCGCCGGGCTCCACCCGCGCGTCGTCACAGGGGCCTCCGTGTCCAAGGCGCTGGGCGCGCCCGGCCTGCGAACGGGCTGGCTCACCGTGCCCGACGCCGAGCTCCGGTCGCGCGTCGCCGTCGCCAGGATGAACATCGTGATTTCGGGGTCGGTGCTGGACGAGGCGTTCGCGGCGGTCCTGCTGCTCCACAGGGAGGCCGTGCTCGGGCCGCGAAGGCTGCTTCTCGCCCGAGCCCTGCAGCAGCTCGCGCGGTGGTGCGAGAGCGAGCGCCGCCGCATCGACTGGGTCAGGCCCGACGCCGGCGCCCTGAGCTGCCTGCGCCTGCGCGTCGACGCATTCGACCGGGCGGCCGTCACGCGGTTCTGGGATGTCCTGCCAAGCCACGACGTCCAGCTGGCGCCCGGGACCTGGTTCGGCGAGGGCCCCCGGGTCTTCCGGCTTGGCTTCGGCTACCTGCCGCCCGACAGGTTCGGCCCGGCGCTGGCCGCCCTGTCGGCGGCCCTGGACGCCGCCGTGGCGTGACGGTCGAGGCGGAGTGCGGACAGCGGAATGGCTCCACACCTTCTTCAGGTGGTGAGATGGATCGGGACCTCGTCGTCCCGGCTCGAGCAGGCGATCGCGCCGACGCGCCGATCGGATCGTCCCCGGCCGTGGTGGGCGAGCGGACGTTCGTGCTGTCGAACGACGGCGTCGTCCCCGCACTCGACCCGAAACGGGAACGGTCGAGTGGACGGTCAAGCTCGGGGCGACCACGAGCTCGGCATGCCCGCTGGTCGTCGCAGGATTGATCGTCGCCGGTGACCATTCGGGGGTGGTCAATGCCCTCGACCCGACGCGATGACGACCGTCGCCGAACCCAACCTTGCGCGCCGGCTGGGCTGAGCAGCGATCAGCGCTTGGCGCCGGCCTTCTGCGAGGTTCCGGACCGCGTTCGCCCGTCGCCGGGCTTCGCCTTCGCGGCCTGCGCCGGGCGCCTGTTGCGGTTCGGGCTCGACAGCGCCAGGAAGCGCCGGTACCACGCCGCGCCAGCCGCGAAGAACGACCCGATGACCGGCGACAGCAGGAGCGCCGAGATGGCCACCTGGCTGGCCTGGTCCGCGCTCGGAGGCGCCGCCGGGTAGATGCTGGTCGGGTAGACGAGGACGAGGATCGAGTAGCAGATGGCGGCGATGAAGCCGACGACGGCCCCCAGCAGCCAGCTCGCCCGGGGCGCCAGGAATCCGGCGATGAAGACGCCACCGATGGCCGGCGTCTGGATGAAGTAGGCGAACATGAACTGGCCGATGGTGCCCTGCCCGTTCGTGCCGACGATCACCACCGTGCTGGCGATCGTGATCGCGAGCGGGACCCAGAGGGCGTGGGTGTGGGTCGCGATCCACGGCAGCGAGGCCACGTCCTGGCGGACATGCATCGGGCGGAACGCCAGCCGGAAGGCCTGACTGAAGCCGACCCGGCCGGCGGGGGTCTGGGTGCCTGTCTTGGCCGCCCCGGAGCCGGTCGGCTTGGCCTTCGCCGACGGACCGGCCGGAGTCTCGTCGACGTCGGTCGCGTCGTCGGTGACGGGGGCTGCGGATGCGGCTCGGTAGCGGCGGCGCGCCTCGGCGCGTTCGGTCCTCTTGGCGCGGGCCACGGTGTCTCCTGCGGTGGGGGTCGGGATGGTGTTGCGCATCGTAGTCGAACGTCGCAGCGACCGGGATAAGCCGCAGCGAAGCGACACCTGCTACAACAGACGTCCGCCACCGACCCTTCCCCGCTGCCCCGCCGGGAGGTCACCGATGGCTCGTGCCCGGCGCGCGGCGTCCACCGCGCTCATCGTCGTCGCCCTGGTCACTGCGGTTGCCGGATGGGCCGGAGCCGGCGTGCGTGCCGGTGCCGTCGCCTGGCCGGTATCGACCCTCGTTGTCTCGGAAGTACAGACGGGGGGATCCTCGGCATCGGACGAATTCGTCGAGATCGCGAACCAGGGCGGCACGCCGGTCGATCTCCTCGGCCTCGAGGTCGTGTATGCGACATCTTCCGGGTCGACCATCACTCGCAAGGCGACCTGGATCGCCTCGCTCATCCTCGATCCGGGCAGGCGGATCCTGATCGCAAACTCGTCCGGGACCTACGCGGGCGTGGCCGACGTGACGTATTCAGGCGGGTTTGCCGCCACCGGCGGAGCGATCGCGCTGCGTGTCGTCGGCGGTTCGGTCATCGACGCGATCGGGTGGGGCGATGCGACCAACGGGTTCGTGGAGGGCATCGCGACGGTCGCTCCGCCGGCCGGTTCGAGCCTGGAGCGGACGCCTGGCGGGTCGGGCGGCAATGGGACTGACACGAACCAGAACAGCATCGACTGGTTGGTGCAGGCCGTGCCGTCGCCGCAAGGGTTGGCGGCAGAGCCGGTGCCTGTCCCGAACCAAACGCCGACGCCGACCCCGACCCCGACTCCGG
>Ga0075021_10001589_pt1 | contig 11697 bp, 10 predicted proteins | sample ColStrG_CSR_2012_FD_72749 | JGI IMG/M metagenome (GOLD analysis project Ga0075021, IMG submission 72749) | Freshwater sediment microbial communities in response to fracking from Pennsylvania, USA - Cold Stream Run_MetaG_CSR_2012 | ecosystem: Environmental > Aquatic > Freshwater > Creek >... | reverse complement strand
GTTCCCGATCCTGGAGCTTGGCACCAGCGCCAAGATGCTGTCCATCGTGCCGTTGATGGCCGGCGGCGGCATGTACGAGACGGGGGCGGGCGGCTCGGCGCCCAAGCACGTCCATCAGCTCGTGGAAGAGAACCACCTGCGCTGGGATTCACTCGGCGAGTTCCTCGCGCTGGCTGCCAGCCTGGAAGACCTGGGCACCAAGACCAGCAGCGAGCGGGCAAAGATCCTGGCCAAGACGCTGGACGCGGCTACCGGCAAGCTGCTGGACAACAACAAGAACCCGTCGCGCAAGACCGGCGAGCTCGACAACCGCGGAAGCCAGTTCTACCTAGCCATGTACTGGGCGCAAGAACTTGCCGCGCAGACCGCTGACCAGGAGCTGCGGGAACACTTCAGCACTCTCGCCGATACGTTGACCAAGAACGAAGACACCATTGTGGCCGAACTCAACGCGGTTCAGGGCGACGAAGCGGACATCGGCGGCTACTACGCGCCGGACAGCGAAAAGACCACGGCGGTAATGCGGCCGAGTAAGACGTTCAATGCCGTCCTGGCGGATGCGGAAAGCTGAGGGCTCAAAGCAGCTCGCGAAGCTTTTCGATGAGCTTGATCCGCTCGGCCGGCGTCGCCGCGATGGGTACCACGTTCAGCGTGGTCACGCCCGCTTCGCGGTAGGCCGCCAGGCGTTCCTTGACGAACCCGGGTGAACCGATCAGGTTGACGTCGCGGACGAGTTCGTCGGGCACGACCTTGGCGGCGCCGTCCTTATCGCCGGCCAGATAGAGCTCCTGGATCCGGTCGGCCTGCGGCCCGTAGCCGTAGCTGGTGGCCAGGGTGTGGTAGAAATTCTTGCCCTTGGCGCCCATTCCGCCGATATAAAGCGCCAGCTGCGGCTTGACCGATTCGCGTAGCGGCTCGACGTTTTCGCCGATGGCCAGTGCCGGGCCGGCATACACGTCGAGTTCGCCCAGCGCGGGATCCCGCTTGGCCCGGCCGGCGGCCAACGCCTTGCCCCACACGTCATGCGCCCTCTCGGGCAGGAAGAAGATCGGCTGCCAGCCCTCGCAGATCTCGGCGGCCAGCTCGACGTTCTTCGGACCGAGCGCGGCCACCAGTATCGGAATACGTTCGCGGACAGGTTGATTGATCAATTTCAGCGCCTTGCCAAGCCCGGTGCCCTGCTCGGCGGGCAGCGGAATCGTGTAGTGCTCTCCCCGGTATTCCAGGCGCTCGCGCCGCCATACCTTGCGGCAGATCTCGATCACCTCGCGAGTCCGGGCAATCGGGGCGTCGTAGGGCACTCCGTGGAAACCTTCGATGACCTGCGGGCCCGAGGCCCCCAGACCGAGGATGAAGCGGCCGTCGGAAACGTAATCGAGACCGGCCGCGGTCATCGCGGTCAGGGTGGGTGTTCGCGTATAGAGCTGCAGGATGCCCGAGGCAAGTTCAACCCGTTGCGTGCTGGCCGCCAGGTAGCCGAGCGCACTCACCGCGTCGAATGAATACGCCTCGGGGACAAAGACGATGTCCAACCCGGCGCGCTCGAGGTCGGCCACCTCGGCGGCCACGTCTTTGAAGCCGCCCGCGTAATTGATGCCCAATCCGATCCGCATGATCAGCCCTGCGCCGCGGCGAACGTGCCGGCGAGCTCGAGGGCCTCTTGCTGGATCCGATCGAACTGCGCCCCCATCGCCTCGGACAGTGCCGTCGCGCCCGACAGAGGCCGCACCATCACCGTGAATTCGTCAATCAGACCGTCGTCGTTGAAGTGCAGGAAGTCGCAACCGGTGATCTGTACGCCCGGCGCCCCCGAGATCTTCGTCTCGAACACCAGCGCGTGGTCACGGCCGTTGCTGTCGGCGATTTCGCGGACGTAGTGAAAGTCCTCGAAGATTCGCAACACGCCACGCAGGATCGCCGCGGTGATCGGCTTTCCGACATACGGCTTGAATGCCACCGGGCTGGTGAACACCACGTCGTCGGCCAGCAGCGCCTGGATGGTCGCCTCGTCGCGTTCCTCGACTGCCTTACGGAAGGGATGCTTTGAGCTCACCAGACACCTCGCATTGGTTAATTTGTTGAGTAGGCCTGATTCACGGTAGAGGGCGTCCCGTTTAAGGCGCGTGGCCGGTCAGGTATTGGGTGAGCACTGGTCGCAGCCATTCGATGAGAGTTGCATCAGCCATGCCGACGAGCGCGGGGATGCAAAGTACGTGTCGAGTCAGGGCGAGGAAGTGTAGTCAACAGCTGTTGACATGACTCTTGCTCGCGCCTACCCTTGACGTCAACAGCTGTTGACTAGCGACGAGAGGTCACGGACATGACCGTCACCGCGATCCAGATCGGACTCGACCCCGAGGCGATCGACTACTCCGCACCGGAGTTGGCACAATTCGCCGGCCTGTCCAAGGAGAAGCTGCGGGCCGCCAATGACGACAACGTGGCGGCGATGCGCGCCGCGGGCTATCACGTCGACAACTGCCTGATCGACTTCGGCGAGGCGGGCGTGGACAAAGCCCGTCAGTGGCTGCAGGCCAAGCAATACGATGCGGTGCTGATCGGCGCTGGAGTGCGCCTGGTCGCGAACAACACGCTGCTGTTCGAGTCGATCGTCAACGCCGCCCACACCACGCAGCCTGGCTGCCGTTTTGTCTTCAATCGCGCGGCCGTGCCAACCCCCGACGACATCCGTCGCTGGTACCCGGACCCCGAGGCGGTGGCGTGATGACCGCCGATGACTCTGACGTAGACGTACTCGTCGTCGGCGCCGGTCCGACCGGGCTAACCGCCGCGGGTGACCTGGCACGGGCGGGCCGGTCGGTCACGGTCCTGGAGCGCTGGCCGACGGTAAACCCGGCTGGCCGGGCCTTCGCCACCATGGCCCGTACGCTCGAGGTTCTCGACGCCCGTGGACTCGCCGACGACCTCTTGGCACACGCCCACGCGGCACCCGGAGTCACAATTTTCGGAGGCGCCCGCATCGACCTCACCCACCTCGACTCGCCCTATCGATTCGCGATGATCACTCCGCAGACCAATGTCGATCAAGCGCTGGGCGACTACGCCGTCGAGCAGGGCGCCGAGATCCGGCGCGGCATCGAGGTCATCGGACTCGATCAGGACGCCGACGGCGCGACTGCGACCGTGCGGACGCAGGGCGACCCCACAGACCGTCACACCCGCTGGCGGGCAAAGTACTTGATCGGGTCGGACGGTGCACACAGCACGGTGCGCGGGCTGGTGGGCGCGGATTTTCCAGGCAAGACGATCTTGTCCTCGATCGTTCTCGCCGATGTGAAGCTGGCGCATGGACCATCCGATGGTGGCCTGACGCTCGGCAGCACTCGAAATATTTTCGCGTTCTTGGCCCCCTTCGAAGCCCCCTCTGCCCGGCACGACGCCGACGGCTCGTGGTATCGCACGATGGTGTGGGACCGCGATCACCAGATGCCCGACAGCGAGCCCGTGAGCCAGCAGGAGATCGTCGATATCCTCCGGCGAGCGACGGGGACCGAGCTGGAAGTGCTCGAGGTCGGCTGGAAATCCCGATTCCATTGCGAAGAAAGACAAGTCACGCAATATCGGCACGGTCGCGTGTTTCTCGCCGGCGACGCGGCCCATGTCCATTCCCCCATGGGCGGCCAAGGCATGAACACCGGCATCCAGGACGCGGCAAACCTCGCTTGGAAAATCGACGCGGCACTCGCCGGTGCAGACGACAGTGTGCTCGACAGCTACCACGACGAACGCCATCCGATTGGCAAACGAGTGCTGCTGCAGTCCGGTCTGATGGCGCGTGGCGTTACACTTCATCCGCTAATCGCACGTTCACTGCGAAATCTGCTGGTGCCCAGGTTACTTCGCGTTCCCCGGGTGCGCGACGCGGTGGCCGGAAGCTTCGCTGGAACGACGCTGCGGTACGCACACCGCAACGGCGAGAGCCAGCTGGTAGGCACCCGCGGGACACAGATTCCGTTGCTGCAAGGGGGGCTCACCGAGCTACAACGCGTATTACCCGGCTTCGTTTTCGTCCGCGAGCACGGAGCGAACCCGGTCGATGCCGCCGACCTTGTGCAAGCGGAGCGTGCCGATCCCGGCCCAGCGGTGCTGGTGCGGCCCGACGGCTACATCGCCTGGGCCGGCGATTCGGCCGACCGATCCGGATGGGCCGCGGCACTGGCTTACTGGACGGGCACTTCACCCGCAGCCCTGTGCGGCGTTTCTCGCCTTCACGCCCAATAGCTCTGCCAATTGCGCCGCCGAATAGCGGCCCGGCCCAATGCCGTCCCGGACCTGGGCACGCGCCGCATGTGCCAGCGCGGCATTGAGCGGCGCGGTGATGCCATGCCGGTGAGCCAGCCGGACGATCTCGCCGTTGAGGAAGTCGGTCTCCACGTTGCCGGTCTGGCGGGTCAATGATTGCCAGGTGGAATTGCTCGGACCGGTGTTCCATCCGGGTACCGGGCGTGGTGTCGGTCCGTCCGCCCGCGCCGCGGTGGAAGTCTCGAACGAGATGAATTCGATTCCGGCATGGCGCAACACGCTCTCGCCTTCGGCGTGCACCGCGGCGACCACCTCGCTTAGGTCGGCCGACTCGGCGGACAGGGCGCCCACGGCATTGCCGAGGTTGCTCAATAGCTTGTCGTATTTCCAGGGGGCGACGTCATCGGGAATGCGCACCCGGATACCCGCGGCGCTCCACCTCTGCGCGAGCCGCGTCAACAGATCGGCGTCGCCCTTCGTGCTGACCGAAGCGGGCCAGCGTGCGATATGAAACTGGCCCACTACCGGCCACGACCGCACGATCACCTCACCCGGCTCGAGGTGCACGGCGGGCAGCCAGACGCAGACACCAAACACCCGACGGAAATACCGCAGTGCTTTCTCCTCCGCGGCAACACCGTTGAGCGCGGTCATCGCCGGCAGTCGCTCGCCTGCCGTCCCGAGGACGCCCTCGAGACCATGGACGGGTTGATCCACCCATTCCTGCAGTGCGCCGTCGAGTTGCTGGGTTTTGGTTGCGAAGACCAGCACGTCACGATCGGTCAACCAGATGTCCTCGGGCCGGGCCGCCGCGGTGACTGGGATGCGGAACGTACCGTCGGGGGTTCTTAGCGTCATGCCCGCTGCCGCCAGGACCTCGGCGTGCCGACCCCGGGCAACCAACACTGTCGGCGCTCCGGCCTGCGTCAATACCGCGCCGACGGTCCCGCCTATCGCGCCGGCGCCGACGATCACATATCGGCGGTCATCTGGAGTGGAAAATCCCGCTTCCAATCCCTCCTTCAAAGCCACACCCCTCCGTCGATTCCGGGCCCGCCCGCTATCGCGAGGTTACGTCGCCCCGCGACCCGACACGTCGGTGCGGGAATGAAGTCACGCGCCAATCGGTTATGCGGAGACGGCACCGGCCGGCCGACAAAGGAGTTCACGGACATGACCGCAAGCGCTGATACCGCACCGAGGACCTTCGAGGCAGCGTGGAACCAGTGGCACCGTGAACGCGAGGGCTACTTCGCTGACCCCCTCGGCTGGGTGAGCCTCAACGGTTTGTATTGGCTTAACGAAGAATTCGCCACCGTTGCCGACCTGCCGGGTCGCTGGCGAGCGGATACCACGGCGGTGTATGTCGAAGGGATCGAGGAAACCGAGCGACTGGAGCCGGTCGAGGGCGCGCCGGGGTTGCTCGTCGAGGCAGGGGATCGCCGCATCGAGGTGATTCGCCGAACCGGTTCGGTTGCGCTGCGCGTGCATGATCCGAAATCCCCGCACCTCGCCGCATACAACGGCATCCCCGTCTATCCGCCGAGCGAGCGGTGGCGTGTCGTCGGCACATTCACCCCGTACGCCGAGCCGAGAACCGTCACGACGGGCGCTGTCGTCGAAGGACTTGAACACCACCACCGAGCCGCCGGCGTCATCGACTTCGAACTCGCCGGTTCCGTTGCGCAGTTGGTCGCCTTCGGGGATCCCCTTACCGGATTACGGGTGATGTTCACCGACGCCACCAGCGGTGCGACGACGTACCCCGGTGGCAGATCGCTTTCGATCGACGCGCTGGGAGTCGAGGGGACAGTGACGCTCGATTTCAACCGGGCATCGAACCTGCCGTGCGCGTTCACCGACTACGCGACGTGCCCGGTGGCACCCGCCGAGAACCAGCTGGCGGTCGCCGTCGAAGCCGGCGAGAAGAATCCGCGCTAACCGGCAGTAACCGCGTGAAGCTCGCATTGGTGAAGTTGCAGGCAGCAATCAGTCCCACAGAGGCAACAGCGACCAGCGCTGAAAGCCGGCCCGCCGCATTTTGGATCGCGGCGGCGATCCCGCTGTGCGCGGGGTCAACGGCGGACAAATTTAGGGCGGTCAGCGGTGTGATGGTGAGGACGAGACCACAGGCCAGCACGATCATCCCGGGCAGCAGGTGGGTGACGATGTTGAACCGGTGTGCGGACGGGCGGATGAGCAGCAGCCCGAACCCGGCCAGCAGCGGGCCCGTCGTCACGAAAATCCGCGGTCCGATCCGGGCCGCCAGACCACCGATACGCCTGGCAAACAGAGACGACAGGATCGGGCTGGGCAAGGTGGCCAAACCCGCGACGGTGGCCGAATAACCGGCGACTTCTTGGGTGTACAGAGCGATGGCAAGCGAGCCCATCGTCGGCGCGCCGTACACGAAGGCGGTGGCCAGATTGGCACCGGCGAAGTTGCGGGTCGCAAACAAGCCGAGCGGCGGCATGGGGTGCGGAGCCCGGCGCTCCCATGCCACGAACCCCAGCAAGGCCGCGACTCCCGAAGCCGTCGATGCGATGACCAACGGGTCGTCCCATCCGCGCCGGTGAGACGCGATCAGCCGATAAACCATCGCAGCTAGCCCGGTCGCCGACAACGCGGCACCGGCGATGTCGACACGTGCGTGTTCGGACGGCCCCGGCATCGGGCACAGCCAAAACGTCAAGGCGAAGCCGACGACCATCGGGATCACCGACAGCACATAGATCCATCGCCAACTAAGGAAATCCACGGCCAACCCGCCGAGCAGTGGTCCCAAAGCAAAGGCGCTGGCGGTCCAGGCCGTCCAAGACCCGATCGCCGCCGGTCGGTCTGCGCGGTCGAACGCTGAATTGATCATCGCCGAGGAGCCGGGCACCAAAACGCGCCGCTGTCCAACCCGACGAGCCGCGCCGAGGCTCGGCCGTCCGAACTGGACCAGTGGACCGACGGGCGCGCGCTGATCGCCACCGGGTCACCGTTTGCACCGATAAAACGCAACGGAGTGGAACGACCCATCGCGCAATGCAACAACGTCTATATCTTTCCCGCGATGGGGCTGGCGGTGACCGCCGCCCAGGCGACCCGGGTCACCGACGAGATGATGCGGGTTGCCGCGGCGGCGTTAGGCGATGCGTCGCCCGCTCTCGCCGATCCCGACCAGCCGCTGTTGCCGGCGTGGCCAGATGTGCCCGACATCGCGGTGCGCATCGCCCACGCTGTCGCCGTCCAGGCCGTCGCCGACGGCGTCGCCCACCAACGCAGCGACGTGGAACTCACCCAACGCATCGCCGAGGTGCGCTGGGTTCCGAAATACCCGGGCAACGCCCCGCGGGAATAGTCCCGCCCGACGGGCGCGTTGCCCGACGTATGGCTGCCTTCACCGAGACTCAACGTCAGAAATTCCTCGCCGCCAAGCACGTCGCGGTGCTATCCGTCGCCGCCACCGACGGCAGGCCGCCGGCGAGTGTCCCGATCTGGTACGACTACCTGCCTGGCGGTGCTATCCGGGTCAACACCGGCGCGTCGTCGCGCAAGGCCATGCTCATCGAACAAGCCGGTGCGGTGACGCTGGTCGTCCAGCACGAAGAGCCGCCGTACCAATATGTCGTCGTGGAGGGCACCGTCGTCGAGACCACCAAACCCACTCCGGTGGATGTGCGGGAAGAGATCGCCATCCGGTACCTCGGCGAGGAAGGCGGCCGCGCGTTCGTCCAGAGCATGGACAATCAGACGACGGTGTTGTTCACCATCCGCCCCGACCGCTGGCTCACCGCTGATTTCTCCAGCTAAATCTGGGGTCTTCGTCCCCAAAGCCGATTCAAGGCATTACGAAGACCGGGCCACCGCGTCGCCGGGTTGCTGCTGACCAAGCAGTTCATCCTGACCGATCTCGGGAAGATTTTGACCGGCAGTCAACCCGCCATCCTTCGCCTGCTTTTTCTTCGGCGGCTTCGGCGGCGCAGTGGCGGGCCCGGAAACCGTCGATACCGCGGGACGATGTCCGTTGGAGCTCTTCCCGACAGACTCACCAACCATCTCGATGGCCTTCTCGGTATACACGCGGTAACCGAATTCCGGTAAATAGCCATGTATTTCGGGTGTATCGAGATCACGCATGAACTGCAATATCTCGCGGCTGACCACCTGGCCTGGCACCAGGACCGGAAAGCCCGGGGGGTAGGGCGTCACGAAGGTCGCCGACACGATATCGACCCCCGCGTCGAGTCGCTCATCGATCTGCTCACCGGTGAGGTATTCGCAGTTGTTGTCGTCGTAGGACAGGTAGAACGCCGGACGGACGTCCCCTTCGGGCGTCGGCTCGCTTCCGCTGTGATCCAGGAATGCGGGATGAAAGCCGCTGAAGTCGGGCAGCGGCACCGGTTGTTTGGTCAGCCGGTGTACGGCGCGCTCGAAATGTTCACGCTCACCCAGACTCATCTCGGAGACGTCCTGGTCGAGCTCGCGGGCTATGTTGACAAGCACTTCCACCAGGAATGCGACCGAGCTGCGCGTGGTGCCGATATTGGTCATGAACAGCACGCTGTTACGCGATGTCTTATTGATCTGGATTCCGTAGTGGTCCATCAGCTGTTGGCGTTTGAACGTGTCGCCGTCATACCCAGTACGCCCGATGGACAAGGTGATTCGCGTCGGGTCGAGCACAAACTCGTCCTGCTCCCAGGCCGCCATCATGTTGCGCAGCCCCGAACGCAGCGGCTGGGCGATGGCCGACGGCCGGAAATCTTCCGGGATCAAATTGGCCGTGGTAAGGCAGTTCATGTACTTGCTGAGCAGCGGATGGTTGTCGATCGCGTCACGCAACTGCATCGCGCTTTCGATCTGCCGCTGCACCAGTTCGACGCCTTCCAACGCCACCTGCCGGCGCCCGAGGTCCAGGGACGCGAGGATCTGGTAGTTGGGCGAAGTCGACGTGTGCGCCATATATGCCTCGTGGAACGGCACCGCGACTTTCTGGTCAAAGTCCTGATCGAAGACGTGGATCATCGATCCCTGCCGCAAAGACGTCAGCGTCTTGTGCGTCGACTGGCTGGCATACACGCGCACCCGGGCCCTTGCCGGGTCCGGCATCAGGCGACGGTTCAGGAGCTCTTCGTCGCTGGCCGTCTCGGTGCCCCGATCATGTTGGGCGGCAAGGTATTCCTCGTATTGGCGCTTGTAGTCAGGGTCTTGCAGCTGCTCTCGCAGCGCTTGCGCTGAAGCCATCGCGGTGCGCGTCCGATAGACCGGGTGGAATCCCGCGAAGGCGAACCACGCCTCATCCCACAGGAACACCAGGTCTGGCTTAATGGCGAGGCACTCTTCCATGACACGCTTGACGTCGTAGACGATGCCGTCGAAGGTACAGTTCGTCAACGACATCATCCTGACGCGGTCGAGCTTGCCGGCGCGTCGAAGCGCCAACAATTTCGACTTGATCTCCCGCAACGGCACCGCGCCGTACATTGAGTAGTCGTTGAGCGGGTAGGCTTCCAGATAAACGACTTTCGCGCCGGCCATCATCATCCCGTAGTGATGCGACTGGTGGCAGTTGCGGTCCAGCAGCACGATGTCGCCGGGCGCCACTAACGCCTGGGTGACGATTTTGTTGGCCGTCGACGTTCCGTTGGTGACGAAGTAGGTGTGCCGTGACCCGTACGCCTGCGCCGCGAGCTTTTGTGATTCCCGCAGCGGTCCGGTCGGCTCAAGCAGTGAGTCCAGGCCGCCGCACGTTGCCGACGTCTCGGCCATAAACACTTCCAGGCCGTAGAAGCTGACCATGTCCTTGATCCAGTGCGAGTTAACAATCGACTTGCCTTGCGAAATCGGCAAGGCGTGAAAGACACCCGTGGGCCGGTGGCTGTACTCCTTGAGCGCGCTGAAGAACGGCGTGCGGTAGCGCGCAGCCACACCTTGCAAAATCGACAGGTGCAGTTCGAGCATGCCCTCTCGGGCATGAAATACCCTGCGGAAGTACCGGCCCAGCCGCCCTGCGATCTCCTCCACCTCGATCTCGGTCATGAGGTAGACGTCGAGTTCGGGCCGCAGCTTGGCTATGGAAACAGCGAGTATCTGCGCGCGTTCTTCAGGCGACTGGTGATCGGCCAGCTCATGCGACACCGCGTCATCGACGAACTCCTCCAGGCTGGACAAATCCCGGGTTGATCGGTGCGAAAAGCGCCGCCGGATCACCACGGCCTGCAGGTTTACATTGAGACGCGCCGCGATAAGCGCCTCGTCTCCGCTGGCCACCACGACGAGCTCGTAGACGAATTCGTCGTCGGGACGTCGCCATTTGCGCACCTCGTTCCGCAGCGCCCGTTCCTGGGCCTCGGTCATCTTTTCGACGATGAGTACTTCAAAGTAGGGCCTGTCACTCTGTGACGCGGGCTGGTGCTCGAGCTGACGCGGGTCAGCGGGGAACATGTCCAGTTCGTCGGCACCGGCGTTGTCCACGTCCCCCGAGCGGTACGACTCGGTGGATAGCGCGCGGTTGACCCGACCAACTTCCTGAGCGAACTTGTCGTAGTTGCCGGCGGCGAAAAGTCTTTGAATTCGGGCGAATTGAGGCGAGCCAGGATAGGCCCAGTAGGGCTCCAGTGTGCTCAACCGTGCCAGTTGTTCCTGGCAAGCAGCCACGCATTTGTCTTTCACCTCACCCGCGGTGGTGGGGCGCGTCAGCCGGTCCGCGGCTTCCTCCAACCTGCACCATGAGTCACTGCGGACCTGCCACAGACTGTTGTAAGCGCGCAGGTGTTCCGTCATGGCGGGCCTTCCCTCTTGTTTCCCTCGTCGCGACGACTCGTCCGTCCCGGTTCGTCCGGTCAAGGTTCGCAGACCGAATCCGCCCGTCGGTGACCAGAAGACAAACAGTGCACGTCCTTCGGGTGACGGCGCGAACAGGCCAAAGTATGTGGTCAGGCTCGGCGAGGTCGCGGCCGATCTCCTGGTCTGCGCGGAAGACCACTGACATCCTCTCGAAGTGTGACCGCTCGCTAAGGGCGATCCGCCTAACGCTGCCAATGGTCAACGTCGTTCTTCCAAGACAACCACCCGCCGAGTCCGTGCCTACTTCCAGGCGAACACCGGTTGTTCCAGCTCGTCGACCGGGTCATGGCGGCCTTCCAGGCACAGCCACCGCAGCTGCAAAAGCACAGCACCCGTGGGCGCGTGGATGAGGTCGTTCCCCAACGGTATTTGTACGACCGGATGCGGGCTCTCCGGAATGGTGATGAAGCGCGGCGAATCCTCGCGTTGCAGTTGGTGTAACCCAACCCGGTAGACCGCCACCACCTCGGCGGGTGCAGGACGGGGATCAAGCTTGCCGCCGCCCCAGATCACCACCGGCGTGATGACGTATCCCGACCGTGTCGGGTAATCATCGAGCATCCCCAACACGGTCGAGTCGGCCAGCCTGATGCCCACCTC
>Ga0075021_10001588_pt1 | contig 11700 bp, 10 predicted proteins | sample ColStrG_CSR_2012_FD_72749 | JGI IMG/M metagenome (GOLD analysis project Ga0075021, IMG submission 72749) | Freshwater sediment microbial communities in response to fracking from Pennsylvania, USA - Cold Stream Run_MetaG_CSR_2012 | ecosystem: Environmental > Aquatic > Freshwater > Creek >... | reverse complement strand
TCGTTCCCGGCCCGGGCTTTCGGATTCCACAATCTGCACACGCCCGGCGATCTCAATCGGCTTGGAAGACTTCTCGGCGCCGCCGCCTTCTCCCTTGAGAAAATCGCCGATTCGATCCGACCCAGCGACCAGGACAAGGCACGTCAGAGCAATGTCTAGTGCGGGGTGTCCTGCCAGGTTCAACGCGTTCAAGATCCGAATCTCCGGGAACCAGTCCACGGCCAAAAATACGAGAGCACCAGCCAGGATGAAGTAGGCAAGTTTGTTTTTCCTTTTTGCCTGCGAGCTTTTCCCAACGTCGACCAGGGTGTCGGGATCGGGAAATTCTGCCTGCCAGCGCATCCAGAACGACAGCAAAAACAAAATGCCCGTCGTCACTCGTTCGACCGCGAACGCCGCCAGGGCCAGCATCGCCGTTACGCTTACTCCGTCATGTCTCATAGCACACCCCACGGAAGGTGCAAACTGCCCCGTCCGGCTCTTCCCGTGCTCCTCGCGGATTCCCGGCAAGGCGCACCTTCTGCTGAATAGTGGTGGGGGCGAATGAAGCGTTTCAACGAGGCAGAAGGGAGCAGGCGCTCCCCGCCAGCGGAGCGGGTGCGCGTTGGAGGCGGTTGTCCCGTCCCTATAGTGACTGGCAACAGGTACCGGGTCGTGGCGTCTCCTCCCCGGTTGGGCGGGGACGTGCTTGTTCGGTTGAGTGCAGGCTTACTCCGTTAGCTGGCTCTAATTCCTGGCTTGTGGGGGGGCCCGGAACGTCCGGAGATGGGGCTTCCTGAATGCGGCCTGGGGCGCGGGCAGTCTGGATCGGGCGCGACCAGGCGGACCGGGAAAACTGCAGGGAAGGGTTTGGAAAACATGCCACCGGTTCGGGTGCTGATCGTAGACGATTCCGCAGTGATCCGGAAGTTCCTAAGCGACTTGCTGGCGGCGGACCCGGACATTGCAGTAGCGGGCACGGCGGGCAACGGCAAGCTGGCGCTCGCCAGGATTCCGGAGGTGAAGCCGGATCTGATCACTCTGGATATTGAGATGCCGGGCATGGACGGACTGGAGACGATTACGGAAATCCGGAAGACGTATCCGAAATTGCCGGTCATCATGTTCAGCAGCTTAACGGAACGAGGGGCGGCGGCGACGCTGGATGCGCTGGCCCGAGGCGCGAGCGACTATGTCACCAAAGCGGCAAGTGCCAGCACCCCCGAGGACGCGCGCGTGCGCGTGCGGGACGAACTGATTCCGAAGATCAAGTCGCTGTGCGCGGTGCGTCGAGAGTTTCCGCAACTGGTGGCACCACGTCCGGTGGCGGCGCCTGCCCGTGCACCGGCGAAGATCGATATTGTCGCGATCGGCACATCGACGGGCGGGCCGAATGCGCTGGCGGAAGTGATTCCGCAGTTTCCGGCGGACTTTCCCGTGCCGATCGTGATCGTGCAGCACATGCCGCCACTGTTTACGCGCTTGCTGGCGGAGCGCCTGAACGGGCGCACCCGGCTGGAGGTTCAGGAAGGCGAAGAGGGAAAGAAGGTCGAGAGTGGGCAGGTTTGGATTGCGCCGGGAGACCGGCACATGACGGTGACGCGCAAAGGACGCGACATGGTGCTGGCGATGACGCAAGAGCCTCCCGAGCATTCCTGCCGGCCGGCGGTGGATGTGCTGTTCCGTTCGGTAGCCCAGGCGTACGGCGCCAACACGCTGGCGGTGGTGCTCACGGGCATGGGGGCGGATGGAACGCGGGGAGCACGCGCAATCCGGGACGCGGGCGGAGAAGTGATTGTGCAGGATGAAGCCAGTTCGGTGGTGTGGGGAATGCCAGGGAGCGTGGTGGCGGCGAGTCTGGCGGACCGCATATGTCCGCTCGCCAATATTGTTCCGGAAGTGGTGCGCCGCGTGACATTCCGGCGAATGATGAACAATGCCGCATACGCCGCGCGCGGGAAGTGAGCAGTGAACTTTCATAACCTTGAACGGGCTTGAGGCCCGGCGAAAGATCAGACGATGACAATCGGAGCCGCGACAGGCGTGGCAGGACGAGGACCCGAGCCCGTGCCCACCGATCCCGCCTTTCTTAAGATTCGAGATCTGATCTACCGGATCTCAGGCATTTACCAGTCGGAAGAGAAGCTGTATCTGCTGACTTCGCGCTGTGGCCGCCGCATGACCGCGGTGGGAGCCAAGAGTGCGGCGGAGTATCTGGAGCACCTTACCACGCGCGGCAACCGCGACGCTGAGTTGCGCCTGCTTCTGAACGAAATCACCATCGGGGAAACCTACATGTTCCGCCATCTGCCGCAATTGGAGGCGATGCGCAACGTGATTCTGCCCCAGGTCATGCAGACCAAGGGAGCAATGGGATTCAAGCGCCTGCGCTTCTGGAGCGCGGGGTGCTCAACCGGGGAGGAACCCTACACGCTGGCAATGTTTCTGCTGGAAGAAAGCGCCAAACAACTGGCGGGCTGGACTTTCGACATTTTGGCAACGGACCTGAACGACAATTCGCTCGAAACCGCCCGCGCCGGTATTTACGGAGAGTACGCACTGCGCAATACGAGCGAGACGCTGCGCAAGAAATACTTCAAGGTCCACGGCGAAAAGACCCTCCAGGCTTCCGATCAGCTCAAATCACAGATCCGCTTTGAGCGGGTCAACCTGAGTGACGGCACGAAAATGCTTTTTCTGAAGGGCATCGACGTCATTTTCTGCTGCAACGTGCTCATTTATTTCGACCTAGCCTCGAAGCGGCGGGTAGTGCAGCACTTTTATTCCAACCTGATGCCCGGCGGCTATTTCTTCCTGGGGCATGCGGAATCGCTGTTTCAGGTGGACGACACGTTCCGGCTGATTCATTTCCCTGGGACCACGGCGTACTGGAAGGCGCCAGCAGGTAAGACCGGTGGAGGCAAGAAGTGACCGCGGACAAACACCAGCAACTCCAAGCCCAGATCAAAAAACTCGATTCGATTTCGACCGCGCCCGCCATCTTGAAGCCGCTGCTCGACATCCTGCGCCAGCCGGCGGAGAACGTTCCTTTCGACAAAGTGGTTGAGCTGGCTTCGTACGATGGAGCGATTGCTGCGCAATGCCTACGGCTGGCGAATTCCCCGCTGGTCGGAAGCCGCCAGATTGAGACGGTGCGGACGGCGATTGCGGCTCTCGGCATCGAGCGAGTACGTTCGATGTTATTCGGCGTGTGCGTAAACCAGGTGATCCCGAAGGAAAAATGGGTGCTCGATCCCGTCGCCTTCTGGCGGCATTCCCTGGGATGCGCGCTGGTCACACAACGAATGGCGAAAGGGATCGGATATCCGGAACCTGACAAGGCGTATTTGGCTGGCCTTCTGCACGATCTCGGGTTTCTGGTCAACTCGATTCTCTACAATGAGGACTTTCGAAAGTGCCTGAAACTGGCATTGGACCGGCGCTCAGCGCTGGGTCTGTGCGAGACAGAGATTCTGGGCTTTACTCATTGCGAGAGTGGACAACTCCTTGCTGAGCATTGGGGACTCCCTCACGAGCTATCCGAAACCGCTCGCTACCACCACGACGTCACCGAGTTGAAGAACGCTGGCCCTCTGGTCTGCCTGGTGCACTTAAGCGATCTTTTGTGCCGGGTTTGCAACCTGGGCTATGGTTACGAAGAGATATTGAGCGTTGAACTGGGCAGGGACTCGGCGTGGATACCGCTAGTGACCGCCTATCCGGCGCTGTCCGAGGTCGATCTGGTGCGCTTCACGCTCGATATCGAGGGCGCCATGGATCAGATCGTAACCACCGTGGATTCTGTATTTGGAAAGACTGCCGCTGCGGGCAAGAGCTGAGGCAGAGCGCGTCCGGATCGAGCCAAAGAAAAAGCGCCCTGAGCGGTGAAGCTCAGGACGCCTTCGGCAGCCCTCCCCCAGAACTGCCAAACCACGTGCACATCCTATGGCCACTTGGGCGGACTGTAAATGTCACTTCCGTAATAAGGCCGGAGTAAGAGAGTACTTAGAGAAATGTGAACGAAGGTAACCAGGGGTTGGTTATTTCTTTTCCCAAGTTTTGCCGCCGTCCGCGCTGCTCCACGATTGACTATCACCGGTGAAGAGTACGACTTGCGAGGGGCTGTAAACGTCAATGCTAGTTATGTCTTCAGCCAGAGTTAGTTCCTGTGCGGAAGGATGGACTTGGGTCCACGTCACTCCGCCGTTCGCGGAATGGAACAGGTCGCCCGTCTTACCTCCGACCCAGACTTCGTTGCCGCCCGTGCCGTAGCAAAGGAGCGCGCGATCCGAATGCAGGACCGTTTTCCAGGCCGCGCCTGAATTCAGCGAGCGCTGCAGATCGTTGCCGTGAATGGCCCATTGTGCGGGATACTGTGCTGGTTGAGGGAAATCGGATTTGCCGGCCGTCAGACGCGAATTGGCCACCACCGCGTTCATGTTTGCGACCGCGCGTTGTCGCCGAGCGGGTGTGTCGGTCGCCGACTGTTGTTTGTCGAGGTCTTCCGATGGTTGCGGAGACGGCGGTGCATTCGATTCGGTCTTGGCTGCCTTAGCCTTGCTAATGGTCTTCAGATCGGAGACTTGTGTCCCGGTTAGTGCGAGGTCGTTTCGCGCTTCCGCCGCCATGACCGGTCCCGATGCGGCCGGGACCACGGCCATCTCGGAGGTGGAGGGGGCCTGCGGTGCGAGGCCACTTGGCGCTACGCCAACCACCTTACCCGACGCCAGGTCCTTAAATGCAGTACGCGACTCGCTTTGAGCCTGCGCAATCAGCGCTCTTTCGGCGGGAGGCGCAGGGTGCGCGAGCCCTGACTCTTTGTCGCGCCCGAACGAACGCACAGCCGGTGCCGATTTCTTTTCCAACCTGATTGCATCGAGAGCGCTGTCAGGCGCGGGGGCTTGTTGCTTCGCGATGATCTGTTCTTTCGGAGTGCTAACTGTGTTTGTCGATTGCTGCGTGGCTTCCCGCACCGAATTCGGGTTGCCCGGATGGATCAGTAAGATGCCGCCCGCCACTGCGATGACCGCTGCCAGAGCGGCCCAGCGCAAGGAACGCCACGCAAACCAAGACCTCTGCCCGCGAGTTGCACGCGAACTGATCGCTCCCGCCGAAACCGTCGATTCATCCTCCGGTGCCGCAATCGGTCGAGAATCACCCTCCATGGGCGGAATGCTCAAGGCCACCGCTTCTCGGCAGTCCCCGCAGGCCGTCAAGTGCTGCAACACGCTCTCACGCTCCGCCGTTGAAAGAGCTTGTTCGGCAAACGCCGTCAGCTGGTTTGGATCGGGATGCGCCGTCTCCTGCCCGGTACCCTCCGGCAACCCGGCGCGCAGGCGGTCGTGCACGATTTTCGGCACCTCAGGCATGGTTTCCGTCACCGGCCGCGTCTTTCGCGGAGACCTTCCTTATAGAGAACGATTGCGGCTTGGAATCTTGCGTCAGGCGCCGACGGAGATCCAACTGCACGTCCCGCACATCCGTTTCGAGCGCCTCAGTGGCCTGACCGTGGCTCATGCCCCGCTCGCGCAGTCCGGCTAGAATGCGCTTGCGCAGCCCGTCCGACACGCGATCGAGTCGCCGGCTGATGCTCGATTCATGTAGCCCGAGCGTGCGCGCAATCTCAGCCAGCGTCCGGCCATCCAGATAATACGACGCCAGCACATAGCGATCCTCCGACGAAAGCTCCGCCAGTGCCTGATCCGTTGCCGATTCCAAGCGCTGGTCGGGCGTGCACACTGGCTCCGGTTCCGCCGCCGCGAACTGTGCACCTTCCTCCGTTTGCTCTTCCAGGCTGACCATGCGCTTTTGTTTGCGATAGCGATTGATGAACTCCTGCGCCAACACGGTGCGCAGCCAGCCTTCGAGCGAACCTCGGCCGGTGTAGAAAATCAGCTTGGAGCGGCGAACGTGCACGCCATCGGCCCCCGGTTCGCAATGGTCGCTGCGAAGGTTCAGCCCGTACAGATCGGCAAACAGCGAATCGGCCAGCTCAGAAGCATGCCCGCCATCACGAGTGATATGCAGCGCCATGCTGTGCAGCTTGTGCCGGTAGCGGCTGATGAAGTCCTCCCAGGCGCGTTCGTGGCCACCGGCGCAGGCGCGCGCCAGCGCCAGTTCTTCCAAGCGCAAGTTCGCGCAGAATGCACCTGCCTGCTCGGTGGAAGCACCGGGCTGATACTTGCGTTGAATTTCCTCGAGGATCGCCGCAAACTGCCCGGCACTGATGTCATACGTCGCTGCGCCGCTGCGCTTGTAAAGACTCTGCGCGACATCCTCTTCGCGGCCGGATTGGGTGGACCCTGGCATGTCCCTGTGAGAATGCTAGCAATTTTTTAGACGCAAGTCCGTGGAAATCGTACGTTCTCCGAGCAGCGAGCAACCAAACCCTCTCCTGGGAGACTCGCGGGCTGAGTCCCCCGGCACGGGCCGTTGAGACGTGCCGGGGAAAAACGGGGGAACGCACGCGGGCGGATTGGTGTCTTCAGTATCGGAGGCTCATTATGCGGCTAGTGATGGCATTTGCGGGAATCTCTCTGTTGGCGCTGGCAACGGTCGTCGTTCCTTGCCTGTTACAGGCAGGCGAAGCCGCGCCAGGATCGAACTATACACTCCTCAGCCCCATCCGCAGTGGCAACCTTACAGTGTTTCCAGTTGCCGCGAGTAAGTCGTTCGATACGGGAGAATTCCTTACCCTCGACGAGGGCCTTCGCGCGGGAGATGTTGTTGTGACCGAAGCCGGACAGGCACGCGGACTGATTCGTCGCCGTCTAGGTAGACCTGACGTTATCCATCCAGTTGGAGGCGCGGAAGTCAACCGGCTGGTGTTGGTCAATAACTCCAAGCGTCCTTTGTTACTTCTCGCAGGTGAGATTGTAACCGGAGGTAAGCAGGATCGAGTAATCGGCAAGGACCGCATCGTCCCTGCCGAGAGCGACCCGGTGGACCTCAGCGTGTTCTGCGTGGAGCCGGGGCGCTGGGTAGCGGCGAGCGGAAAAGACGAATTCAGCAGTGGCCGCGCCAGTGTCGCGGTCTTCGCTTCGCCCGGCGTGCGCGGAAGTGCGATGGCGGCCAAGAATCAGCAACAGGTCTGGGACAACGTGGGAAGATCGAAGCAGGCAATGGCGCTGGCCGTTCCGGCTCCGGCCGCTGCAGAAGTAAATTCGACCACTTCCTATGCCCGCGTCATGGACAACAAGGAAGTTCAGAAACAAGTTGATTCCGTCGCCGAACCCATCCAGCGCAACTACGAAAGCATAATTCGCCAGCTCCGCGAAAAGAACGCGGTTGGAATCGTGGTGGCCGTGAATGGTGAAGTGGTCTGGGCCGATATTTTCGCGAGCACTCAGCTGCTCCAGAAGTACTGGCCGAAGCTCGTCCGCTCGTACGCAACTGAGGCGGTTGTAACTCGCGCCAAAGGTGGAGAGGCCAGCATCAAGCAAGCCCAGAAGTTCCTCGACGACTTCCAGGGACGTCACGAGAGCGCCGACACCGAACCCGGAGTCTATCGCCAGACCGAAATCACTGGGGATGGCTTCAAGGTGTTCGAACTGACATCGCTATTGCCGAGGACGGGTTTCCCGGTGCACGTGGCAAAGATGGCGGACTGATCAGCCATCATCAAAGTGGAGCGACGGCGCCCGCCCGTCCTTCCAACTCTTCGTGCTTTCGGCGCTATTGCGTGTCAATCGGTGGGCATCGACCGCTCGAGCCCCTTGCGTACCACATCGCTTGCGTCGTAAGCGAGATTCAGTGCCGGCAATTCCTGACGCGTGAACCACCGCGCCTCGGCCGCGTCGCTTCCCGCCTTCAGATTACCTGCGACCGGGCGGCACAGGAAGTCAATCAGAACATAGTGGTACCGCACTCGCCCATCGTCCCCGTGGATCACGCGCTCGTATACGCCCAGCATGTCGCCGGTTTCCACTGTCAGTCCCGTTTCTTCCCCGACCTCGCGAACCGTCGCCTCCCGCAGAGCCTCGCCGCATTCGAGCACGCCGCCGGGCAGCGACCACTCTCCAAGCAGGGGCGGCTGTCCGCGCCGGATCAGTAGCACTCGTCCATCTTGTACGATCACCGCACCGACGCCGATTAAAGGAACCTCGGGATATTCGCGGTTCATGGAGATGGATTCCCTGCCGTTCCGTTCATTCCTCGGAAACCGCAACAGTATACGGCCCTTGCGTTGCCATGCTGCGGTGGTTGAAACTCAAACGACAAACCAGAAGCCAGCAACTAGCAACTACAATACACACCATGTCGCTTGACGAATACAAACGAAAGCGGCGCTTCGAGGGAACTCCCGAGCCTCCGCCCACACTCGAAAAGCAGTCGCAGAATCGTTTCGTAGTCCAACGCCACGACGCGACGCGCCTGCACTATGACTTTCGCCTGGAAATAAAAGGCGTGCTGAAATCATGGGCCGTCCCCAAAGGTCCGTCGCTCGATCCTGCCGACAAACGGCTCGCCATGCAGGTGGAAGATCATCCTGTCTCGTACTTCGATTTTGAAGGCACGATCCCCGAGGGCAACTATGGCGCCGGCACGGTCATGGTCTGGGACGTGGGCAAATGGGAACCGCTCTCCCCGATTCCGGTAAAAGGCGAGTATCTCCCGGGCACGGAAAAAGAAGCCATCGCCATGCTCACGAAGGGTGATCTCAAATTTCGACTGAAGGGAAAGCGGCTCAACGGCGACTTTGCCCTTGTCCACATCAAAGGCCGCCGCCCAGATAGCAAGGGCACCGAGTGGCTTCTGATCAAAAAAAAAGACGATCACGTCGTCGCCGGATTCGATGTCGATTCATATGAGACCTCAGTCCTCACCAATCGCACCATGGCGCAGATCGCCGGCGACGAAGGCTCCGCACAATGGAAAGCGAGCCGCCCCGCAACGCGAGGCAAACTGAAAGCAGCCTGGCTCGCCGACGCCGTAGCCCGCTCCGACCGCAAGAAAAAATCTCTTACCACTGAGGCCACAGAGGGCACAGAGGTAGGCAAGATCAAGAAGAAGGAATCGCAATCACGCGCCGCAGACGCTGACGGCTATCCGGCCAACCAATCAGAGAATCAGAAGGCCTCTGTGTTCTCTGTGCCCTCTGTGGTGAAGACTCTTTCCGGCACCCGCTCAAGATCGATGCCCGCCACAATCCGCCCCATGCTCGCGACCGCTGCCGCCGAGCCCTTCGATGACCCCAACTGGCTGTTCGAAATCAAATGGGACGGCTACCGTGCCATCGCCTTCATCGACGATGGAGACCTGCGATTGGTCTCGCGCAGCCAAAACGACCTCACGGTGCAATTTCCCGAACTCCGCGACTTGCCGAAATTCGTAAAAGCCAGGCGCGCCATCCTCGACGGAGAAATTGTCGCCCTCGACGATCAGGGACGTCCCTCGTTCAGTCTGATGCAACAGCGCACTGGATTCCGACCCGGCAAACGTCGTCTTCCAGGCCGCGAAGGTGTTCCAGTCATCTATTACGCGTTCGATCTGCTCTACCTCGACGTCTTTGACATGCGCCGAGTCGGCCTGGAGAAACGCAAACAGCAATTGGAGTCCGTGATCGAGAACAGCGCTATCGTTCATTTTTCCGATCACTATCTCGAAAAAGGGATCGCCCTTTTCGAAGCGGCCCGGCAGCGCGGCCTGGAAGGTATCGTCGCCAAGAAACGCAGCAGTACCTACGATGAGAAGCGCTCCAGCGAGTGGTTGAAAATCAAAATCACCGCCCGCCAGGAGTGCGTGGTCGGAGGTTACACCGATCCCGAAGGTAGCCGCGAACACTTCGGCGCGCTCGTTCTGGGTTTGTACGACAAGCAGGACCACCTCATTCACGTCGGCCAGGTGGGTACTGGCTTCGACCAGGGAAGTTTGAAAGGGATCGGTGCGCGCCTACAGCGACTCCAAACGAAAAAAAATCCGTTCTCCGGAGAAGTCGCGGCGCTGCGCACCGTTCATTTCGTGCGCCCGGAACTCGTCGCCGAAATCAAGTTCTCCGAATGGACGCATGAAACCGCCGAGGCCGGCATGAAACTTCGGGCGCCCGTGTTCATGGGCCTGCGCACAGATAAATCTCACAAGGACTGCAGGCTGGAAGAAGACGCACCCAATTAGGACATCATTCGCCCGCGTTCATGGTCTCCCGGAACTGAATGATCCTGCGGCGATCTCGCTTGGACGGTCGGCCCGCGGGCAACACTTCAAATTGCTTCATCGCTTTGCGCTCGGCTGCCACCTTCAGGCGCAACTCCCGGCTCGCCTCCGTCTCTCGGTAAAGCGTTTGCGCAACCGCAGCCGGGCCGCGCACCTCGCTCAGAAGCAGGACTTCCACTTCAAAATCGCCGCCAGCGTTGGTCACCCGCAACATATTTCCAATCCTTACTTCGCGGGCAGCCTTGGCGTGCTGTCCGTTGGATTGAATCCTGCCGAGCTCACAGGCCCGCGCGGCCAACGCTCGCGTTTTGAAGAATCTGGCGCTCCACAGCCACTTATCCATTCGCACAGAGGTCATAATCTATTTTCCTACACCCGCACTTGCTGATGGTGGGGAAACGGTACAGAATCTGCTCTACGCTGCAAGCAATCCACCAACTTGGACTCACAGCCAGTCTGCGAGCGAGGCACAGGCACAACTGTTTTGTGGGCTTCCGTTCCCCCTCCGTAAAGAATCTGTAAATGGGGCTACCGTTTGGCCCCCTCGCGCATCTTACAGGGTAGGCAGAACTGCAGTCTTCCACCCCCGACAATGGGCTGCATGCACGGCGGCCCTGGGGGTGGGAGGCTGCCGTTAATTATTTCTAGATTCGATGCGGCCCCCTCGCTCTATTACACTATCAACCATGAGACTTCGCTCCCGCCGTGCTCGTCTGACTCTTTCTTTGTTGCTGTCGTTCTGTTCCCTGGCCTTGATCTTTCAATCTGCGGCCGCGCGTGCGCAGGAAGGGGCACTAGACAAGGCCGACCCGAAGGGCATCACGGTGGAAGAAATCATCAAGCGTTTCGCCGCGAAAGAAAGAGAATTCAGAGAGGCGCGCGATCAGTACACCTACCGGCAGGACGTTAAGGTCATGACGCTGGACGGGGACACTCCAGACGGCAATTACCAGCAAGTCTTCGATGTCACCTTCGACGACAAGGGACACAAGATTAAGAACGTGGTCTTCGCACCTCAGCCGACGCTGCAGCGCATAGCGATGACCGAAGAAGACATTGATGACATCGAGAACCGGCTGCCGTTCGTGCTGACCTCCGATGAGATCGGCGAGTATGACATCCTGTACATCGGGCAGCAGAAACAGGACGAGTTGAGCACTTATGTTTTCGATATCGCACCCAAACAGATCGTGGGGAAGAAGCGGTATTTCCAGGGACGCATCTGGGTCGACGATCATGATTTTCAGGTCGTAAAGACATTCGGCAAGACCGTGCCCGACATCAGGAAGAAGAAAGGCAACGAGAATCTATTCCCCAAGTTCACCACCTGGCGCGAACAGATTGACGGACAGTACTGGTTCCCCACCTACACGCGGGCCGAAGATACGCTGAAGTTTTCGATCGGCGACGTGAAGATCCGCGAGATTGTGAAGTACACGAATTACAAGCGGTTTGGATCGAAGGTGAAGATTACGTTCGAAGGAAAAGACGTACAGAAGACCGAAGAAAAACCACCCGAGAAGCCGCAGTAGGAAGGCTTCGAGCGGATAGCAAAATAGAGAGTCCCGA
>Ga0075021_10001587_pt1 | contig 11704 bp, 4 predicted proteins | sample ColStrG_CSR_2012_FD_72749 | JGI IMG/M metagenome (GOLD analysis project Ga0075021, IMG submission 72749) | Freshwater sediment microbial communities in response to fracking from Pennsylvania, USA - Cold Stream Run_MetaG_CSR_2012 | ecosystem: Environmental > Aquatic > Freshwater > Creek >... | reverse complement strand
CTCGGCTACTGGTACTTCTACGGCACCGACCGGGCAGGTCCGTGGACCCAGACCTCGGTGGCCTACACCCAGAACATCGCGCTCATCATCTGGAGTTTCAGCGTCCCCGTCCTCGCCTTCCTGGCCGCCTTCCTGGCCCGCTGGCGGTACCGGACCTACTTCATCCTCATCACCGTGGTCGGCATGGTCATGGCCGTCGGTCCCAATCCGTACGACCACCCCTCGAGCATTGGCTCGGTGATCAAGAAGATCATGGTGGACACCACCGCGGGCCTGGCCATGCGGTCGACCGACCGGGCATCGCCCATCATCATCTTGTCCATGGCTCTCTTTCTGGGAGCCGGGGTCAGCGCTCTGAGCTTCCGTTTCCGCAGATCGGGTCTGGCCATCGGAGCACTGGCCGTGGTCGCCGTGGCCGGGGCCTCGTCACCCCTGTGGACGGGCCAGATCCTGGCCAACGGATTCAACCAGCCAGCCGTGCCTCCCGCGTACACCCGGGCCGCGGCCGCCGCCCTCGACAAGGCGCACCCCGGCACCCGGCTCTATGCCATTCCCGGCAACAACTTCGGCGCCCAGCGTTGGGGCGACACCATCGACACCGTCTATCCCGGCCTGATGAGCCGGCCGTTCACCACCCACGAGCAGCAGATAATGGGATCCCTACCCACGGCGGATGTCCTGGAAGCAGTGGACGGGCCGCTGCAGAACGGGGTCATGGACTGGAGTGCCCTCGGCCCGATGTCTTCGCTGCTCAGCGCAGGCGACGTCCTTGTCCAGTACGACCAGGCCTACGAGCGCTACGACACGCCGGATCCCCAGACCGTGGCCGCCCATCTGGCCACGACCCCCGCCGGGCTGACCGACCCCGTTTCCTACGGCACGCCACTGCCGAATGTCCCGCTGGTACCTCACTTCAGCGAGGGATCGCTGGCCCTTCCGGCCAATCCGGGATGGCCGGCGCCGCTGGTGTCCTACACGGTGACGAATCCCCGGCCCATCGTCCGCACCGAGTCGACGGCGACCCCGCTGGTGGTGGCCGGCGACGCCAACGGAGTGGTGGCCGCAGCTTCGGTCGGCCTGCTGTCGGGCAATCCGATGATCCTCTACTCGGGGACACTCGATACCAACGCCGCACTCAAGCGGGCGACCCTGGCAAAACCCGCCAATCTGGTGGTGACCGACACCAACCGCAAACGGGGATTCCGGTGGAATTCGCTCAATGAGAACACCGGCTACACCGAGACAACCGCCCAGGGTCCCGACAAGGCCGACCCGAGCAACGCACCGCTCGACCTGTTTCCGGGAGCACCGGCAACGGCGCGTACGACCACGGTGCTCAACGGAGTGTCCTCGGTGACGGCCTCGTCCTACGGCTCCTCCATCACCTACCTGCCCGAGGACCGACCGGCCGCCGCCCTCGACGGGAATCCTCAGACGGCCTGGCTCACCAACTCGTTCACCGACCAGATCGGTCAGTGGTGGCAGGTCGTCCTCGACAAACCCCGCACCGAACACCAACTGCTGCTCGCCCAGCCGCAGACCGGCGACCCCGATCGGCACATCACCCAGGTCACGCTCACGTTCGACGGCGGACACCCGGTCACCATCCCGCTGGCGCTGGCCTCCCGCTCGGCCACGGGCCAGGTCGTCACGTTCCCGGAACGGATGTTCACCACGTTGCGGATCACCCTGAGCGGCGTGTCGGTCGACAATGCGAAGTCCCCGGTCGGATCGCGCAGTTCGGTCGGTTTCGCCGAAGTGGGCATCCCGGGGGTGGCGGTCGACGAGACCGTGTCCATGCCCCAGGATCTGCTCCGGGCCGCTGGAAAAGCATCGCAGGCCGATCGCCTGACTCTGACCATGACCCGGCTGCGGTCGAGGGGCACTCCTCCCCGGGCCGACGTCGAACACTCGCTGAAGCGGACGTTCTGGCTGCCGACTTCCCGGACATTCTCCCTGGTGGGCCAGGCCCGGATCTCTCCACTGATTCCGGACGACGCCATCGACCGGGTGGTAGGGCGACCGGGTTCGGACTATACCGGCACCGTTGCCTACTCCCTCGGTCGTCTCCCCAATGATCTGCGGTCCAATGCCATGGCCACCCTCGACCACGATCCGGCCACGGTTTGGCAGCCGGGATTCGGCGGTGCCCATCAGTCCGGTCAGTGGCTGCAGTACCACTTCGCCCGACCGATCGACTTCGGTCACCTCGACCTGCAGATCGTGGCCGACGGCCGGCACTCCGTCCCCACCCAGTTGACCATCAGTGCGGACAGCGGACAGCGGACGGTGGCACTTCCACCACTGGCCAACTCCTCAGTAGCCGGCTCGGTGGTCGACGTGCCGATCGACTTCCCCGCCCTCCACGGTAAGAGTGTCCGGATCACCGTCGACAACGTCCAGATCCACAAGACATTGGACTACTACTCGCAGACACCCATCGCCCTGCCGATCGGCATCGCCACCGTCGACTTTCCCGGCATTTCGGCCTCACCGTTGCCGACCGACGTCCCTTCGTCGTGTCGCAGCGATCTCCTCACCGTCGACGGCAACCCGGTGTGGGTGCAGGTGACCGGTACCACTGCGGACGCCCTCGACCGCAAACCGCTCAGCGTCTCCCTCTGCGGACCCGATAGCCGGGGGCTGACGTTGAGTCCTGGTGACCACACCCTCCAGTCCGCGCTGGGCCAGACCGCCTCCTACGACGTCGATCAACTCGTCCTCGATTCGGCCCCGGGCGGCGGGACCATGCCCCTGGCTTCGGCAACGTCGGTGACAGCACCGACGGTGGAGCACTCCCCCACCGTGGTCGTGTCCTCCCAGACGGCCACCGTCATCCACACCTCCATCAGCGGTCTCGACACTTCCGCGGGGGCCACGCCATTCGATCTGATCCTGGGTGAGTCGATCAACCGGGGATGGACGGCGACGGTCAACGGTGGGCCCGGCCTCGGCAAGCCGGTGCTGATCGACTCGTTCGCCAACGGATGGCGCATCGACCCGGCGTCGATGGCTCCGTACGTCCACCAGGGCCAGTTGGCCGTCACATTGAGCTGGGCGCCCCAGAAGACGGCCAACTGGGCCGTACTGGTGTCGTTGGTAGGCATCATCGGCTGCGTGGTGCTCGCTGTCTGGCCGGTTCGTCGCAGAAGGCGTCGGACCGGTGCTCAAGGGCCTGGCATCCTGTCCACCACCGTGTCGGCGGACACATCGGCGCAGGTTGTCGAGGATGCTGCCACGGAACAGGCAGTCGTCGATGATCAACGCCCGCATCTCCAGATCCCGTTCGGATCGGAAGGACCGGCTGCGTCGATGGTGGTGGCCGTCGTGGCCGCCGGGATCGCCGGTCTGGTGGCCGGGGCGATCGCCTCACCGGTGGCCGGCCTCGGGGTGGGTGGCGGCACACTGTTGGTCCTGCTGGTGCCTCGACTCCGGTTCCTGATCGGAATTGCGGCTGTAGCGTGCGTGGCTGGGGCCGGCATCTACGTTGCCGTCCATCAGAACCAGAACCCCGTGCCGGACAACGGTGCCTGGCCGCAGTCATTCGGGGAGGCCAGCAAGTGGGCGTGGGCCGGAGTGGTTCTGCTGGGCGCCGACGGTGTGGTTGATGGTGTTTTGCGGGCCCGGCTGCGACGCAACGAACGCCGGCGGACCGGAACCGACCGGACTGACTGAACCGAACGGACTGACTGAACCGACCGGACTGAGTGAACCGAACGGGGCGCCCCGACCAAGCGGCGAGGCCAGTTACCGCACCCGGCTCGCCAGATTAGGGATGGCGGACGGCAGTTCTGGGTAGAACGCCGCCTGATCAAGTCGGATGGGCGAGTGCCTCCGAGCCGAGTGCGGCCAACGTTCCACGGGCGGTGGCGTCCCACGTGAGTCTGGCGGCATGGTCGAGCGCCCCTCGTCCCAGCCGGCGACGCAGTAGTTCGTCGCGCAGGACGGAGTCCAGTGCTGCCACCATCTCCTCGGTCCCATCCACGAGGATGCCCGATACTCCGTCATCCACGGCATCCTCATGTCCACCGATCCGGGTGGCCACCGACGGGGTACCGCAGGCACCGGCCTCGGTGACGGTCATCCCCCATCCTTCACGCAGCGACGACGATGCGACGACCCAGGCGGAACGATAGAGATCGACCAGGGCGTCGTCGTCGACGTAGCCGGGCAGTTCGATCCACGCTTCGGCACCATGGGCGCGCAGCAGGGCCTCGAGGGCTGGGCGTTCGTAGCCTTCACCGGCCAATACGGCTCTCAGTTCCGGCAGGGCGGATTTGAGGCGAACCAGCGCTTCGATGAGCAGGGGGAGCCGCTTGACCGGTACCAGCCGGCCGACGGCCACCACCAGAGGTACCGCTGATCGTTCTCCACCGGGGGTGAACCGGGGTTCGACACCTGGCGGCGTCACCGTGATCTTCTCCGGAGACAGGTGGAGGCGCTCGACGATCTCGGCTTTGGACGAGTGGGACAACGTGACGACGCGGCTGTTGCGGTAGAAGGGCGGGGCCAGCCGGTGCTCGATCAGGTGACCGAACTCCGCCAGACCGCGCGGGAGTACCAATTTCCACATCTCCGCGTGCACATGGTGGAGGAACGTGATCTGGGGGCTTCGGGACCAGAGCGGACTGAAGAACGGCATGCCGTTCCAGATCTCGACCATCCCGTCGCCCCTGCCGATCCGGCCGACGGCGCCGGACAGGATCGACCGGGGGAAGACCGAGTACCGACCGGCTCGTCGGATCACCCGGTAGCCATCCCTTCGAACCACTCGGCGACCGCCGGGCACGGAGGACGTCGTCATGGCCACGTCCAGGCCGGCCTTGGACCAGGCCGCGATGATCCGGTGGGCGTGGAGCTCGCTGCCACCCGCCTCCGGGTCATCGAAGTCCCGCCAGGCCAGCACGTCGATCCTCTTGAGCCCCGAGCGCTCGGCGATCTCACCGAGCGGCATGCCGGCGAACATCGGCACCGGACCCCGCATCGGATCGGATGGCGCGTTGCGGCGGGCAGAAGGGTGTTCCGCCGCTGTGCCTGCCCCGTCCACCAGTGCTTCCCGCGCTGCGCGCATCGGGGTGACGGAACCGTCAGTCGGTCTTCCGACCACAGCGTGGGACCCATGACGGACCGACGTCATCGGCCCGACTCCCCCGTAGATCCCTCTGGGTGCAGCATGTCGGGAGTGTACCGGACACCGGAACGTGGAACCCGAACATCGCCCACCTCGCCATGCGGCTCTTCCGGTCTCGTTGCCCACGTCGTCTTCGAGGACCGACTCACGTCTCTCCCAGCGCCGGCCGTCGTTGCCATCCGAACCGCTTCGACCAGTGTTGGCCCCGATGACGGATATGGATGGCCAGGAATGCCACTCCCATCCCGAAGGCCAGAAGAGCCTGAACGATCAGGTCAGCCCATGCGGTGGCGGCTGGGCGACCGTCGGCCATGGTGACGAGCACTACCGCCAGTCCGGAACCACCGGCGAGCAACAGCACGATCCACCGTGATCCGGTGCCGAACAGATAGTTGGTGGTCAGGACGGTGAACGACAGACACATCATGGCCAGAACCAGTGGAGCGAACGCGTCCGCCGCTGTGGCCAGCCGCGCCGAGAAGACCAACGTCAGGAACTGGCGCGGCACGAATACGGCGATGCCCAGCAGCGCGATAGACGGCACGGCGAGAAAGAGCAGGGTCACCCCTAGCTGGCGGACGGCATGTCCACCCTCGTTCCATCGGATCGTGGCCTCCGGGAGGAGATAGGCGCCGAGAGCAAGCGCACCGAAGACCAGGCCCTTGGATGCTACGGAGATAGCGGCATACGGCCCCACTTGGGCATGGTTGAGCCGGCCCAGCAGGATCACGTCGATGTTCTGCAGAAGGCCCAACAGGGCGAGCCCGACGAAGGCCGCCGATACGTCGGCCAGCAGTCTGCGTCGGGCGAGCAGTTCCTCGGGCGGGCGGGCCGCCGGCGACTGACCACTGGTGCCGGCATGGACCACCGGTGCGGCAGCCGAGCCCGCCCAGGCCCGGTTGGCCAACCAGTGTGCGTGTGCAGTCGCCGCCACTTCGGTGAGGAAGATTCCCAGGGCGTAGCCGACGACTCCCATGCCACCGGCCACCAGAACCAGCACCAGTACCGTACGGATTCCGCCTTCGACGAGGAGGTTTGCCGCCAGGGGGCGGTAACTCCGATGGGCCTGGAGGAGTCCCCGGTCGACACTCAGAAGGATCCAGATACCGGCGGCCATCAATATCAGGACGACGCCTTGCCCGTTGGGCAGACCCAGCCAACGGGCGATCACACCCTGGAGGGCGAGCACGAGCACGAGTTCGACCCCTATGGCCACGAGGCAGATCCGGTGGACCCGGGCCACCCAGTTCCGCACGAGATGTGGTTGGCCGCTGGTGGTGAGGCCGGTAACCCGGCGCACCACGCCGACCAGGATGGCCGACCCCGGCATCGACAGGATGAAGAAGAGGCCGAGCAGCTGGGCGATCTCGCCGTAGGAACGGGAGGACATGAGGTGGGCGACGACTACGACGACCAGGGCGGCGGACAGATTCACGGCGATGCCGGCGATGGCCACCGGGCCGGCGGCCAGGAGACCGGCCTTGACGGTATTGTCCGAGCCGACCGGTCCTGGAGCCACCTCGTCCGGAGGCATCTGCACCAGGGTTCCACCGGCCACCGCGATGCCAACGGTGGGACCGAAGGCGGTGGCTTCGGCGATGGGGTCGACGGCCGACTCGACCTCCTCGAGAATCAGTTCGAGGACCGGCTCACCGGCAGGATCGCCTGGTTTGGCGTGGTCGTCGGGAGGACCCGGGGTGGCAGCAGCGCCTCCCATGGAACCCGAGTCGTCGCTCAACCGCCGCGTCGCGGCAGAATCGGCGCGTCCCGACCGGTGGAGCCGCGGTCGCCGGCAACCGTCGGTCCGCGATCGGCTGTTTCGTGGTACTCCTCCTCGACGTTCACCGACCAGATGTCGTGGCTGGCGCCGTGGATGTTCTCCACGGTGAGCATCGCCGTATACATCGAATGATCCTGATTGTTGTATTTGTGCATACCGTTGCGGCCCACTGGATGGACGTTCGGGGCATGTTCCTCGAACCAACGGCGGATGACGTCGACGTTGTCCCGGTAAGCGTCGTCATACACCGGGTAGGCCTTCGGCATCCGTACCACGTAGCCCGCCTCGACGTCCGAGGGGTCGACGAGTCCGATGGCGGCCAACTCCTTGGTACCCAGGGTGATGAGGTCGTCGTCACTCATCGTCCAGACCTCATCACCCTCGAACACGAAGTACTCCATGCCGAGGCAGGTGCGACCATCCTTCACCAGGTACGGCGACCACGACCCGAAGTTCTGGATGCGACCGACCTTCACGTCGGGCGAGTGGATGTAGATCCAGTTGTCGGGAAACCCCCGGTCCTCCGGTACCACGAGGGCCACGGTCAGGAAGTCCCGGTAGTGCAGATCGTCGGCCGCCTGCAGCACCTCGGCCGGCACCGGTGGGTCCACCACCCGGGCCAGGGCGGTGAAGGGCATCGAGGAGATGACGTGCTCGACGGGCAACCGTTCGGTGCTGCCTCCATGGTCGACGGTTACGGCCACTGCTCGGCCGTCCTCCACGTGCACGGCGGTGGCCGACGTCTCCATGCGGACCTCGCCCCCCAGCCCGACGACCATCTCGGCACAGCGCTCCCACATCATTCCCGGTCCGAACTTCGGGTACTGGAACTCCTCGATGAGACTGGTCATCTGCTTCGACTTGTCCCGGCGGCTGCCGAGTGATGCACGGATGGGCTCCCACACCGCGTTCCACAATGACATGCCCTTGATCCGCTGGGCGCCCCAGTCGGCCGAGAGCTCGGAGGCGGAAACGCCCCATACCTTCTCGTTGTAGGTCTTGAAGAAATGGTGATAGAGCCGCCAGCCGTAGTTGGAGACGATGTACCCCTCCAGGGTCGACAGATCCTTCGGCGGACGGACCCGCACCCAAAGGAACGAGAGCCCGCAGCGGACGGCTTCCACGATCCCGAGGTTGGAGAGGGCGTTTCCGAGCTTGATCGGGTAGTCGTAGTATTTGCCGCCGTAGAAGATACGGCTCATGCGGGGCCGCAGCAGGAAATCCTCATCGGGCAGGATCTCGTGCCAGAACTCCTCGACCGGAACCACCTTGGTGAAGAACCGGTGGCCGCCGATGTCAAAACGCCAACCGTCGCGCTCCACGGTGCGGCTGATTCCTCCGAGCACGTTGTCCTGCTCTACCACGACCACGGGGTCGCCAGACTGGGCGAGTCGGTAGGCGGCCGTGAGGCCGGCAGGGCCACCGCCGATCACAACCACCGGGGCGTCCGCCCGATCCGCAGTTACGTCTTCAGGCCCGATATCAGAGTTGTGCGGCAATGCCATGCGATGTGATCCGTTTCTTCAGTTTCCGGGGGCCGGGGGCCGGGCGGAGCATTGCGCCGTCTATGGCCCGATTGTGTGAAGTGGCAGTTGCCCGAGTGCAACTTGTGGGCCGACCGAACACCCGCCTCCCACGGGTTCCCTCCTGCTCGAAGAGACGAGGGACGTCGGTAACTGTCTGCGCACGGCAGGATAGTGGGTCAGTCGGTGCCCCCGGGAGGAATTGCGAGTTCACTCCCCCGCATGGCGGTAGCGGAACCGGTTGGTCGGGCCCGTTCACGGGAAGCTCCAGCCAGACGGCTGCCTCCAGCCAGTCGGCGACCTAGGGCACCACGCTGCCGAGGAAGCTCAACGTGGCGTAGCCGACCATGGCGATAGCCGAGGTCACCAGGATCGCCAGCTCCACCGGGCGCCGGGACGTGAAGGTCGATGCCGCCACTACCAGGGGGAAGGCTCCGAGGGCATAGCGCTCGAACGAATCCAGGTTGCTACTACTGAGCGACACCACGAGCACGGCCACACAGAACACGGCATAGGACCTCGGTAGTCGTCGCCAGGCGACGATGGCGAGGGCCACACACACCGCCACCCAGGGGATGTGCAGGGCGCTGCCGAGGTGATGGCCATGGAGCGCGTCGATGGCGTCGTGCCACATGGCCTCGAAGGGAGCGGCGAGTCGGCCGCGATGGCCGGACTGCTGCTGGACGGTGAAGGGCAACCAGGCGTTCCCGAAGACGTGGCCAACCCAGGCCAGATAGGCCGCCACTCCGACGAGCGGCGCACCCAGGGCGGCAATCCCCCGGGTCCACTGGCGTGCGCCTGTCCAGCGCTGGCGGTGTGACCACAGCTCGACGGCCACCGGAACGACCAGGAGTACGCCTACCGGTCGGGCGGCGCCGGCGGCCAGGCCGGCGGCCACAGCCCACGACCACCGTTCGGTGCGGATCCCGAGGAAGACGACCACCACGCAGAGGAGTAGGACGGCATCGGCGTAGGCCAGGACGAGAGCGAACGCCGACGGGGCCAGCGCGAGCAACCACACGGACCGACGCTCCAGGCCAGGATCGCCGCCGCGGATGTCGATCCTGTCATGGCGCACCAGTAGCAGTAGCCCGGCCATGGCCAGCAGTGAAGCCATGTTTGCCACCACGATCAGTGCCACCCCGGAGCCGATACCGGGCACGTGGCCGAGCGTCCGGCCCAGGATCGGATAGAGCGGGAAGAAGCGCAGCGACTGATGGCCGGCGACGGAATAGCCGTGGTCGGCGATGGACCGATACCAACCGGCGTCCCAACCCAGCAGTCCGTCGTGCACCCGCTGGAGAGCAGTCGGGTTACCGGGTCGCACGGAGTGGACGGCCAGGTGGGCCACGACGAGACATCCGCCGACCAGGACACGGGCCACCATCCACGCGGGCAGGACCTCGACGACCGCCCCGCCGAGAGTAGACATGGTTCGACGGAACCCGGACGGTGGGACGGCGGCGCCCGGTTCGGACTGCCTGTCCGACACCCGTTGTGGCACCTGGGTCAGGACCCGATCGGGGTCAGACGGACCAACGACATCGGCTGGTAGAAGGTCTTGTCGTTGCCGACCACCAGGCCGGTCGAGTGGTAGTAGAGGTTGCCGTGGAGATCGAGGCTGCCTTGCAAGGTCTGGACCACGCCCTCGCACTTCGTCCCGAACGCCTGGTAACCCGAAGCCCACACTATGAAGATCTGATGGCCTCGTGCGGCCCACTTCTCCACCTGTTGGGAGAACGCCACCGGCGAGGCAGCCCGAACGGCGGCGGCGTAGTCCACCCAATTGACGAAGGCCGGACCCGAGCCGCGCGGGAAGCTCACCTGGCGGAAGCGGCCGGCAGGTAGCAGGCGGTCGACCGCCGGACCGAGCTGATCCGGGCAGTAGGCGATGACGTCGCCCGGTTTGGCGGTGGCGTTGATCGCTGCCGCCACCTGGCCGGCCTGGGTTCGATTGGTGATGACGTTGGGAACCGATGCGGCCAGTCCCAGGGCCATGGCCAGGGCCAACACGGACACCCGGACATGGCGGTCCTGGAATACGGTGAGTCCGAGCGAGACCATCAAGATCAGCGGGATGAACACCACCGAGGCGTAGCGGGCATCGAACGCACTGTTCGAGGCGAGGCCGCCGATGATGGCGGCGACCAGGGTGCCGGTCACCACCACTGCCAGTGGGCGCCCGGTGCGCCTTGTGCGGATGTCGAGGTCGATATGGAGCCGGTCGGTGGCCATTCCGAACAGGCCGAGACCGGTGAGAGCGAAGAAGAGGAGTGCGAGCGCCCGACCTTGACTGGTGCTCCCCCCGGCGAATGACGCCACCGCGTTGACCATGGCGGCGAAACTGGCCGGGGTGGCCCACGGCGTCCCGGTGTGTTTCGACTGGAACAGGAATATCGGCACCCATGGCAGGAACGTGACGCAGCCGACTGCAGCCGCCGCCAGTGCCGAGCGTGCGCCCCGGCGCCATTCCGGTCGACCCCGCCAGGCCTGGAATCCCAACCACACCAGGGTGGTGCCCAACAGGTAGATGGACCAGTAATGGGTGTAGAGCAGCAGGCCGGTGACGGCGGCCACGGCGACCAGATTCCCGGCCCGGGGGTTGCGCAGTGTTCGGTCGAGGGCGAGAAAGCCCAGCACGGTGAGCAGGGCGACCAACGAGTACATCCGAGCTTCGGTGTCGTAGTGGACGGCGAAGGGAGATGTGCCCACCAGGAGCATTGCGGCCCAGGCCGCAGTGCGTCCGCCGAGTCGTTGACCGGCCAACCAGGCCAACGGGATGGTGGCGATGCCGAAGACCCCGGCCAACGACCGCACCGCCATGTCCGAGGTGCCGAATGCGCCGGTCCAGTAGTGGAGGAGCACGTAGTACAGGGGCGGCGCGCCGTCACGCTTCAGGTACGCCGGTATCTCGTGGACGGGAAGGCGGGCGATATTCACGGTCAACGCTTCGTCGAGCCACAGGTCCGAGCGGGTCCAGAAACGCAGGACCATTCCCACAGCCACGGCGAGGACGGCACCGACGCCTATGAGGATGAGTGTGGTGGGTGCGAACGGCGGCCCCTCCGGGTCGCCGGCTCCGATCACGGAGGGGTCGTCGGTAGTGCCGGTCTGACCGCCCGACCCGACCACGACGCCGATCGACGTGGTTGGGCAAGTGGAGTCGACACCGGTACTGGTCTCGTCCGTCGCATTCATCGACGCGCTCTGGTCAGGGGGTGCCACTTCCATGGCTGGCATGGTACCCAGGACGCCGCCGCGAACCGACCC
>Ga0075021_10001586_pt1 | contig 11712 bp, 10 predicted proteins | sample ColStrG_CSR_2012_FD_72749 | JGI IMG/M metagenome (GOLD analysis project Ga0075021, IMG submission 72749) | Freshwater sediment microbial communities in response to fracking from Pennsylvania, USA - Cold Stream Run_MetaG_CSR_2012 | ecosystem: Environmental > Aquatic > Freshwater > Creek >... | reverse complement strand
TGCTCGGGCCAGCCGAAGGTGATCACGTTGCCGACATCGAAATGCCAGCCGATAGCGCTGCTCTCGAATTCGTCGATATAGCGCGTCGCCTCGAGCGGGCTCATCAAAAAATGGTTCCAGACGTTTTCGACGGCGACCTTGACGCCTAGTTCCTGCGCCAAAGGGAGCACTTTGCGAATCTCGATTTGCGAGCGCGTGTACGCGTCCTCATATGAGACCTGCTTATTCACCACCGCCGGAACCAAGAGAACGGAAGTGGCGCCGTAAGCTTTGGCATCGCGCAATGCCTGCTCCAAGCCGCGCAATCCAATGCCGCGCACCTCGGCGCTTGGGTCGGAAAGCGGATTCTTCCAATGCGTTTCGCAACACACGCTGGCCGCCGCCAGCCCGGTCTCTTTGAATGCCTCGATGACTTCCGCTTGCGGCATGTGGCTCATCGGCTCGACACCGTCAAACCCCGCCGCCTTCACCGCCTTGAATTTATCGAGCACGCTCCCGTTCAGTTTGATGGTGGCGTACATGATGGCTTTGCGGATCTTGCGCGCGCCTGGCGTATCCGCAAAAACGTTGTTGTTTGCGAGGGCGGCAATCGCGCTACTGGCTTTTACGAACGTGCGTCGATTCATGAAAGTTATGGTAGCGGCTCAATCTCAGGCTCGCGCCAACGCCGGCAGCAGCGGCATCGATCGGATACGCAGGCCGGTTGCGCTGAAAATCGCGTTGGCAATGGCCGGGGCAATAGCAACAATAGGCGTTTCGCCCGCCCCCGCCGACGGAACATCGCGCCGGTCGATCAAAATCACCTCGATTTTCGGTATGTCGCTGAAGCGTGGCACGCGGTATTGCGAGAGGCGCGGATTAGAAATTCGTCCGTTCGCGTGTTCGATTTCTTCAAAGAGCGCGCCGCCCAGGCCCATCACAATCGCGCCTTCCACCTGATTGCGCAGGTGGTTGGGATTTACAATCGCGCCGCAATCCCACGCCGCAACGACGCGTTCCACTTTGAGCTGGCGGCTCGGGCCAAGAGATACTTCAACGCAGCAGGCGATATGGCCGCCCTTATCAACTCCGCACGCCAGCCCGAATCCACGGTTGGGGTTGGACTTGTGCTTGGACCACTCGAAGCGTTCGGCGGCGGCTTCGAGAACGGTCCGCAGGCGCTCGTTCTTGAGATTGTTGAGACGGAACGCCAGCGGGTCGCTGCCGGTCTTGGCGGCGATTTCGTCGATGTGAGACTCGCGCGCAAAGTGGTTGGCGGTAGAGGCCAGACCGCGGTAAGAACCCTCGCGCAACGGCGAATGGCCCGGGACAAACTGTTCTTCTCGAAAAGTAAGAGCGGCGTCGTAGGGCGTTTTAAGGCCCGCAGGTCCGGAAGAATAGTTGACGAACCGCCAGGCGACAATTTTTCCGCCGGCATCCAAGGCGCTTTCTACTTTGATTGAACCAGCGGGACGGAAATAGGCCCAGGTGAATTCTTCTTCGCGGGTCCAAATCAGCTTGACAGGTTTGCCGGCGCCCTTGGCAAGACGCGCGGCTTCCACAGCGTATTCGCCGGAATGCTTGCCGCCATAGCCGGAACCGGTATCGGGCATCAGCACGCGAATGTCGGTTTCGGGCAAGCTAAAGGCACTAGCGAGTTCGGAGCGTACGCCGAAGGGTCGCTGCGTTCCGGCGGAAACGGTCAGCTTGTTGCCGTTCCATTGAGCAACGGCGGCGCGCGGTTCCAGCGGTACGTGCGCGATATAGGCGGCCCCATAGTTGCTCTCAAGAGTAGTGGCGCCCTTCGGCGTTGGAAATGCTAATGGAATAGACGCTGCTTGAGCAAGCTGAGCAACAACATTCGGAAGTGACCATTTCGCGTCGATGCTGGCGAGCGCTTTTTCCGCCGTTCGTTCGTCGATTGCCGCAACACCCACGAAATCGCCATCGCGCACCACTGTGACGCCGAACATCTTCGCGGCGGCGGTGGTATCGACAGAGTTCAGTTTCGCGCCGAATTCAGGCGACCGCAAGACCCGCCCGTACAGCACGCCGGGCAGTTTGTGGTCCGACACGAACTTGTGCTTGCCGGTGACCATCTCGCGGGCGTTAATCTTAGGCAGGCTCGTGCCGGCAACTTGCCACTTCGTGGGCGCAGTGACGAGATCGGCGTTACCGATTACGTTGACCCAATCGATCTTGCCGGCGAGTTCGCCATACGGAAGGCGGCGCGAAGACCTGCTATCGCTAATGAAACCGTTTTCGGCTCGCAGTTGTTCACTCGCAACGTTCCACTGTTTGGCGGCGGCGGTAAGCAGCGACTCGCGGGCGGTGGCGGCCATCTTGTGCATTTCGGGCGCCATCGTGGGCGTCGTGAGACTTCCAAAAGTACCCATGTCCCAAGGTGTGAGATCCGTGTCGCCCATCACCAGCGAGACGGCGGAAGGAGTGCAACGCAGTTCGTCGGCCACCGCTTGAGTGAGCGATGTGCGAATGTTCTGGCCCACTTCCACCTTGCCGGTAAAAGCGGTGACTTTGCCATCGGGAGCAATGTGCAGCCAAGCGGCCACATTGGCCGGGCGCTCTTGCGCGGATCGGCGGCCACCGCCCGATTCCTGAGCCGGGAGTTCGCCATCGGAGGCGAGCAGAACAAGCAGTCCGCCACCCAGTGCCTGTAGAAATTGACGCCGCTCGAAGTCAGGCATGATGGTGCTCCTTGTTCTCGGCATTGCTGGCGAGGACGGCTTTGTGAACCGCCTCGACAATGCGGTTATAGGCGCCACAACGGCAAATGTTGCCGTCGAGCTTCTGCTTGATTTCGGCGTCCGATGGACTGGGAGACTTACGAAGTAAGGCGACCGTCGCAAGAATCATGCCCGAGGTGCAGTAGCCGCACTGCATCGCATCGCAATCGACGAAGGCTTGCTGGACCGGATGGAGGCGTTCGCCGTCCGCCAAACCCTCAACGGTAGTGATCGCGCGGCCGGCCACAGTGTAGACCGGCGTGATGCAGGAACGATGCGCCACGCCGTCAACCAGCACCGTACATACGCCGCACTGGCCCTCGCCGCAGCCGTACTTGGCGCCGGTGAGATCCAGTTCGTTGCGGAGAACCCAGAGCAGAGGCCGCTCGGGGTCGGATTGAACGGTTAAGCGCTGGCCGTTGACGGAGAGATCCATGCCATTATTTTACGGGAGAATGCTGGGCGCAAAATCGACGATGTCTTTTCCTTGAATCGCCAATGGGGTTGGCGCGGCTTCATAACGTTCGTTCTGAGCCGGTGCCGATACCCTGCGCAGAAGCCGCACTTGGCTGCGATGAACGCGCCGCTTTCTATCTATTTTGTGGGCACGGGCCCGATCTCCAGTTCGCAAAGACATGTAGACTCCTTTATTTGAGAGAGCGCCGCATAGGCAGCGCTTTAAGTGAGTATGGAAAATTCGCGCGCCGGCCTTAGTAGCGACGAACGGACGGCTCACGAAGATTAGGTAAGCCGCCTTGAGTATACCCTTCCCCGCGTTTGTCCAAGTCCGGCGTTTCTTCTCCCCCTGCTGCGATACCCTGTTATTTACTCCTGCTATATCGGTGTAAAAAATCTCAAAAAAGTAAACGGCTGCCTGCGGGCGGTCCATCTACTTACTTAGGTAGGAAATCGAAACTATGGCTACCACCGTCATTGGCGCTCGCCAAGCTCGCCCCGCGCGTTTTCTGGCTTCCACCAACGGCAAAAAAATCGTTATGGCCGTGACCGGCGTCATTCTGTTCGCCTTCATCATCGGCCACATGCTGGGCAATCTGCAAATCTACGAGGGCCCCGCCAAAATCAACGCCTACGGCCGTTTCCTCAAGAGCATTCCTGAACTGCTGTGGGCTGTTCGCGGAACGCTTCTACTGGCCGTTTGCCTGCACATCTGGGCCACCATCGGTCTCGCGGTGCGCAACAATCAAGCCCGCCCCAAAGGCTATGCCCGCACAAAGAGCGTCGCCTCCAGCTATGCCTCGCGCACCATGTATTGGAGCGGCCCCATCCTCTTCTGCTTTATCGTCTATCACTTGCTGCACTTCACCGCGGGTATCGTCCATCCTGGTTCCGATTTCGTCGAAGGCGATGTTTATCACAACATGGTCACCAGCTTCTCTGTCTGGTACGTTTCCGCCTGGTACATCCTCTCTATGATTCTGCTTGGTCTGCACATTCGCCATGGCGCTTGGAGTTTTCTGCAATCGCTCGGATTTAACCATCCGCGGCACACGCCCGTCATCAAAAAGTTAGCAGCGGTGATTGCCTTCCTTCTCGTCGCGGGGTTCATCTCCATCCCCATCAGCGTTATGGCAGGTCTGGTCAAGTAAATGGAACTCAACTCACGCATTCCGTCAGGCCCGATTGAGCACCTTTGGGATCAGGCGCGCTTTGAAATGAAGCTGGTCAATCCGGCCAACAAGCGCAAATATTCGGTCATCGTGGTGGGCTCCGGTCTTGCCGGCGCGTCCGCCGCGGCCAGCCTGGGCGAACTCGGCTACAAGGTCAAGTGCTTTTGCTTTCAAGATTCGCCGCGGCGCGCACACTCTATCGCCGCGCAAGGCGGTATCAACGCCGCCAAAAACTACCAGAACGACGGCGATAGCATTTACCGCCTCTTCTACGACACCGTCAAAGGCGGCGATTTCCGCGCGCGCGAGGCCAACGTCTACCGCCTGGCGCAAATCAGCGTGCAAATTATCGACCAGTGTGTGGCGCAAGGCGTCCCTTTCGCCCGCGAATATGGCGGCGCGCTATCCAACCGTTCTTTCGGCGGCGCGCAGGTGTCGCGTACTTTCTATGCGCGCGGCCAGACGGGCCAGCAGCTTCTCCTCGGCGCCTATCAGGCTCTCGAACGCCAAGTCGAAGCGGGCGCCGTCACCATGTACCCGCGCTCTGAAATGCTCGACCTCATCGTCGTCGATGGCGTGGCGCGCGGCATCGTCAGCCGCAATCTGGTCACTGGCAAAATCGACGCGCATATTGCAGACGTCGTCATTCTCGGCACCGGTGGCTACGGCAACGTCTACTTCCTCTCGACGAATGCCAAGGGATCCAATGTCACCGCCATTTGGCGCGCCCATAAACGCGGCGCTCTCTTTGCCAATCCCTGCTTCACGCAAATCCATCCCACCTGCATCCCGGTCTCCGGCGATTATCAATCCAAGCTCACGCTCATGAGCGAATCGCTGCGCAACGACGGCCGCATCTGGGTGCCGCGCAAAGCCGGCGACAAGCGATCGCCCGACACCATTCCCGAAGCCGAGCGCGATTACTATCTCGAACGCCGCTATCCCAGCTTCGGCAACTTAGTGCCGCGTGACGTGGCTTCCCGCAACGCCAAGGCAGTTTGCGACGATGGCCGCGGCGTGGGCGAAACCGGCCTTGGCGTCTATCTCGATTTCACCGATTCCGTCAACCGCCTCGGCAAAAGCGTCATTGAAGAACGCTACGGCAACCTCTTTGAGATGTACCAGCGCATCACCGATGAAGATCCCTACAAAGTGCCCATGCGCATCTATCCCGCCATCCACTACACCATGGGCGGCTTGTGGGTCGATTATCATCTGCAAAGCACCATCGCGGGTTTGTTCGTTATCGGCGAAGCCAATTTTTCCGATCACGGCGCCAACCGCCTCGGCGCCAGCGCTTTGATGCAGGGCTTGAGCGACGGCTATTTCGTGGTTCCTTACACGGTGGGCCACTATCTCGCATCGAACAAACTCGGCGCCATCACCGATTCGCATGCCGATGTGCGCAACGCACTCACCGCCGCCCAACAATCGGTGCAGCGCCTGCTATCCATCGAAGGCAAGCGCACGGTCGATTCCTTCCACAAAGCCCTTGGCAAAATTGTTTGGGAATTTTGCGGCATGTCGCGGACTGCCGAAGGGCTGACCAACGCCATCAGCCAGATCCGCCAGTTGCGCGAGGAATTCTGGAGCAACCTGAACGTGCCCGGCAGCGCCGAAGACCTGAATCAGAGCCTGGAGAAAGCCGGCCGCGTCGCCGATTTCTTTGAGCTTGCCGAGTTGATGTGCATTGACGCCCGCGAGCGCAACGAATCCTGCGGCGGCCACTTCCGTGAGGAACATCAAACGCCCGAAGGCGAGGCGCAGCGCGACGACGAGCGCTATTCTTACGTCGCCGCCTGGGGTTATCGCGGCTACGGCAATTTCCCGGAACTCTCCAAAGAGCCTCTCGAATTCGCCTATGTTCATCCCAGCCAGAGGAGTTACAAGTAAATGCAAATCAAACTGAAAATCTGGCGTCAGAAAAACCCAAGCGACAAGGGCCGTTTCGCATCGTATTCAGTGGACGCCAACCCCGATATGTCGATGCTCGAATGCCTCGACGTTTTGAACGAAGGGCTGAGTGAGCAGGGCGAGGAACCCGTCGCCTTCGAGCACGATTGCCGGGAAGGCATCTGCGGTTCATGCGGCTTCATGATTGACGGCGTGGCGCATGGCCCGCTGCCCGCTACCACCGTCTGCCAGCTCACCATGCGCCATTTCAAAGAGGGCCAGCAACTGATTCTGGAACCTTGGCGCGCCAGAGCGTTTCCGCCGATCAAAGATCTCATCGTCGACCGGCGCGCCTTCGACCGCATCATTGCCGCCGGCGGCTACATCTCCGTTCCTACCGGCAGCGCGCCCGATGGCAACGCCATTCCCGTCTCGAAGGAAATGTCCGACCAGGCGATGGACGCCGCCGCTTGCATCGGCTGTGGCGCTTGCGTGGCCGCTTGTCCTAACGCCGCCGCCGCGCTCTTCACCGGCGCCAAAATCACTCACCTCAGCCACTTGCCGCAAGGCGAGCCTGAGCGCAGCCTGCGCGCCATCCGCATGGTGACGCAAATGAACCTCGAAGGATTTGGCGGCTGTACCAACATTGGCGAGTGCACTGGCGTGTGCCCCAAAGCCATTCCACTCGAAGTCATCGCCAACATGAATGCCGATTATCTGCGCGGCAGTTGGACCGAGCGCAGCAAAACCGTGAACGTCGTCACGCCCGTTTCGGATTGGAGCTAATGTCGAAGACGGAATCGGCCATGCTGGCATTGGGAACGCCGGCTCCGGGCTTCGCACTGCCCGATGTTGTCAGTGGACAGACCATTTCACTCGCGACCTTTGCGGACAAAGACGTTTTGCTGGTGATGTTCATCTGTCCGCATTGCCCGTACGTGATTCACGTGCAGGAAGGCATCGCCCAACTGGGACGCGATTACTTCGCGCGGCCGGTCGGCATCGTCGCCATTTCATCGAACGATGCCGAAGCCTATCCCAGTGATTCGCCCGAAGGAATGCGACGGCAGGCGTCGACGCTTGGCTTTCAGTTTCCTTATTGTTATGACGAAAGCCAGGATGTAGCACGCGCCTACAACGCGCTGGCTACTCCGGAGTTTTATCTCTTTGACCGTGAACGCCGCCTTGTTTACCGCGGCCGGCTTGACGATAGCCGCCGCCACACCACCATACCGGTTACTGGCAAAGAGGTCCGCGCCGCGCTTGAGAATACGCTCGCGGGCCGCGCCATCGAGGCGGATCAAAGACCCAGCATCGGTTGCAGCATCAAATGGCGATCCTTTTAACGCCGCCGGACTTCCGCATTCTTGATGCGCTCTTCCCTCTATCGCTACCTGCTTCTCCACGGCCTGTTAAAATTGCGTTTCGGGCCCTTAGCTCAGCGGTTAGAGCAGTGGACTCATAATCCATTGGTCGTAGGTTCAAATCCTACAGGGCCCACCACATTTCCGCCATGAAAAAACTTACTCTCTCGCTCATTGCGGCGGCCTCTTTGATCGCGTCATCCGGCGCCGTCGATAGCTATTCCCCCAAAGACCTCGCCGCCATCAAAGACAAGCTGTCCGCCGCCCACCCCACGTTCAAATCCGAGCAGCTTAAGCAGTACAAAGGGCACTACACGATGGTGGCCCACCGCGAAGGCACCGGCTCGTCTGAAGTGCACGAGCACGAAGCCGATATTTTCGTCATTCAGGATGGCGAAGGCACGCTGGTCACCGGCGGCAAGCTCGTAAATTCGCACGTCGAAAAGCCCGGCGAACTGCGCGGCACCGCGATCACTGGCGGCGAAGACATTCACTACGCGCCCGGCGATATTATTCACATCCCCGCCGGCGTGCCCCATCAACTGTTGGTCGAGAAGGGCAGGGAAGTCACCTATTTCGTGGTGAAAGTTACCGGCCAGTAAATGGCGGTTGCTTTACTTCTCACCTGCCTTGCAATGGCGGGTGTGATGGCTGGCGCGCTGCTCGAACGGAGTATTTCACATCACCTTGCCGCCGCCGGCGGGCTGCTTCTTTTCGGCGTCGCCTCCATCTGGATCGTTCCCGAGATAGCCGAATCTTGGAGCTGGCCTTGGGCCGTCCTCGCCGTCACGCTGGTCGCCGTTCTTCTGGCACTGCTTGACGGTGCGCTGGTACGGCTCGGCCATTCTCCGCGGCACGGCGTCATTGCTCCGCTGCTGGCGGCTACCGCCATTCATAGTCTGCTCGATGGCTGGAGCATCCGCACCCTCGCCACGCACCCGCTCACTGAAATCTTCGTGCCCACCGGCCTGGCCCTACACAAGATTCCGGAAGGCCTCGCTCTCGGCTGGGTGTTGCGCCGCTCGGTGTCTTCGCCTTGGCGTGCCGTATTCTTCGGCATCTCGGCCGAACTGTTCACGCTGCTGGGCGCGCTCCTGCGGCCTTCGGCGAATCGGCTGGGTCTCGAACGCTTCGGGCCGTCTTGGACGCCCGCCGTTCTAGCTGTGATCGCCGGAGCGTTTGTTTTTCTTGCTTGCCATGCCTTGCTGCCGTACTTTGCGCGCGAGCGCTAGTCCCAAGTTGCAACTGTGGTGCGGGCTCTCGGCCTGCGCGGGGACCCTCAGCCCCGCTTCCGACCCGCGCGTCTATAGCCGAAACCCTTCGCGTCAAAGCGGCAGCATCACAGCCTTAGCATCGCCGTCAAGACATTCCGTCTCGTAGGTGATTTGCGCACCTGGCTTCTGGATATTGCCGGCATGATGCGTTCTCACGCCATAAGTCGTGAAGTTTTGCGATTTACTGGCGCCCAGAACCACCGGCGGAAGGAAAAGCGAAAACGTCAGCGATCCGGCGTCGGCTTGCGGCTTCAACACGACCGATAGAAGCTTGCCAAGCGGCGTATCTTCCTGAGCAACTTGCGGACCGCGGAAGTCCAAATCGCCTTCAGGACCTTTGTATTGAAACAAGGGACCCACGGCACGGCCTTGCACGATCGGGCCGGGAGCGAATGGATAGTACGTAATTTTTGTTTTGCCGGAATGGGTGGCGAATTCAAACAGATTGGCGCTCGGCTGAGGAGCGGGTACGGGGACACTCGACATTTTTGTTACCTCCGGTGAGCGAATTTCAAAGGTTGCTCACCGTTTTCGTAGTGATATAAAACGTCCGGGCGTTTCAATCAAAACCACATATACGATCCTGGAAGTAACCAAGCAACCACATGGCCATTCTGGAAGCCCGTAGTGTCGGCAAACTCTATCGCACCGAGGGCTCAACCGTCGCCGCTCTCGCCGATGTATCGCTCGCCGTCGAGCCCGGCCACTTTATTGCCCTCGTCGGCCGTAGCGGCTGCGGCAAATCCACGCTGCTCAACCTGTGCGGCGCTATGGATTTTCCCACCTCCGGCGAAATTCGCATCGACGGCCAATCCACCAGCGCCCTTAATGACGCCGCCCTCACCCGCCTGCGCCGCCAAAAAGTCGGCTTCATTTTTCAATCTTTTCAACTCCTTCACACCCTCACCGCCATCGAAAATGTAGAACTTCCTTTGCTGCTCGCTCACCAACCTTCCGCCCGCCAAACCGCCGCGGAACGCCTGCGCTGGGTGGAGATGGACGGCCTGGCGGACCGTTTCCCGCATCAACTCTCCGGCGGCCAGCAGCAGCGCATCGCCATAGCCCGCGCCCTTGCCCACAATCCGCTCCTCATTCTTGCCGACGAACCAACTGGCAACCTCGATACCATCACCGGCGATCTCGTCCTCGATCTCCTGCGCCGCACGGCCACGGAGTTTTCCGTCGCCGTCATCATGGCCACTCACTCCGCCGAAAGCGCATCCATGGTGGATCGTGTGGTCAAGATGCGCGACGGCCGCCTGGAATCATGACCTCCGCCCTTCGCCTCTTCGCGCGGCTCATTCTTCGCCCCCTCGTCCGCGAACCCATCCGCACCGCCCTCACCGTCTTTGCGGTGGCTCTCGGGGTCGCCGTCGTCGTCGCCATCGATCTCGCCGGCCAAGCCGCTGCCGGCAGCTTCCACTCCTCGCTGGAATCGCTCACCGGGAAAACCGATTTGCTTCTCTCCTCCACCGGCGGTCTGGACGAAAAGCACCTCGCCGCTTTAAGCCAACTCTCCTACCCGCTCGATTTCGCTCCGCGCATCGAAGACTTCGCCTCAATAGAAGGCAAGGGTGAAGCCATCCCCTTCATAGGCCTCGACCTCGTCGGCCACCACCTGGCTCAGTTCTCTGAACAGAATCCCGAACAAGCTGCCCTACTGCTTTCCGCGCCTAATCCCATCTGGGTCGGCGCGCGCCTTCGCCTGGAGCCAGGCGCGCGCGTACGCCTCTTGATTAACGATGTCCGGCGCGAATTCACCGTCGCCGGTGTTCTCAAACCTCCACCCGGCGAAGTAGCCGAGCAAAACGTAATCGTCGCCGACATCGGCCTCGCGCAGCTTGTCACCGGCAAAACCGGCAAACTCGATAGCGTCGATGTTCGCGTTCCCGCCGCGGAGTCGACTGACTATTGGCGTAAGCTCGTCTCCGCACACGTCCCGGCCTCGGTCGATGTCGAACCCCAGGGCGCCCGCACCGATGAAAACCGCAAAATGCTCTCCGCATTCCGCTGGAACCTCCGCGTGCTTAGCTACATCGCGTTGGTCGTGGGCGCTTTTCTCATTTATAACACCATCTCCGTGTCTGTCGTACGGCGCCGCAATGAAATCGGCGTTCTGCGCGCCCTTGGCGCAACCCGTGCGTTCATTGCCCTCGGTTTCCTCGCGGAATCGCTCTTCTTCGCCCTGGCGGGTAGCGCTCTTGGCTTGCTGCTGGGCCGGATCATGGCCGTTGGCGCGGTCGCTCTCATCGGCAAGACCGTTCAATCCCTCTATGTCAGCAGCGAACCTTCTCCCATCCATCTCACAGTCCAGTCAGTTGCTGCCGGAGTTGGGCTTGGAATCGTCGTCTCTCTTCTCGCCGCCCTAGCCCCAGCCGTTGAAGCGACCCGTGTCGCGCCGGTCGAAGCCATGGCTCGCGGCCGCGAAGAATACAACGCCGCCCAGCGTTCCCGCACAACACTTTGGTGGTCTGTCGTCATGCTCGCCGTAGCCGCCGTTCTTACGCAACTCCCCGCCGTTCATGGCCAGCCGTTCGCAGCGTATCTCGCGGTTCTTTTGCTTATCGCTGGAACTTCTTCGGCCATTCCCGCGCTTGTTTCCCTATTTGCCCGCCTGGCCGCGCTAGCCATCCAGCGCCTTCTCGGTACCGAAGCCATGCTTGCCCTCCGTTCCCTTCGCGCCTCTCTCGGCCGCACATCGGTCTTAACCGCGGCTCTGACTACCGCCGTCGCCATGACGGCCAGCGTCGGCATCATGGTCGGCAGCTTTCGCCAAACCGTCGCCGTTTGGATGGACAACCAACTCAAAGCCGATTTCTATCTCCGCCCC
>Ga0075021_10001585_pt1 | contig 11722 bp, 10 predicted proteins | sample ColStrG_CSR_2012_FD_72749 | JGI IMG/M metagenome (GOLD analysis project Ga0075021, IMG submission 72749) | Freshwater sediment microbial communities in response to fracking from Pennsylvania, USA - Cold Stream Run_MetaG_CSR_2012 | ecosystem: Environmental > Aquatic > Freshwater > Creek >... | reverse complement strand
GGCGCACTTCAGCGCTGGCTGGATCAGTTCTGCGGTGAGGCGCTCGCAGCGTTCAAACAGGAAATCGAATCGCCCGATGTGAACCGACCGCCGCCCAGCGCGCGGCACCGGAAAAAAACTTGAATCGAACGATATTCAGCGCGCCGGTGCGCAAACTATGATCGTTCAAACCACGCCGGAGCGCGCATTCGACGCATTCACCGCGCGGATTGATGATGGCGGCACTGCGGGAAAATGGATCCCGGTAGCGTCTTTCCGCGGTCGCGCCCGGCACCCTGCAATCGCCCCAGCATCTGGCGATGCATCCTTTCGGCAAGGTGTCGGCCATGGATCACGGCAGCTTCCGGCTTCATGAGGTCGGGGTGATCGTCCGCTACGTCAGGAGCGGCCGGCCGCATGGATCAATTGATGCACATCAATGACCGGTACCTTTTCCACGGCGCGGTTAAAGATACTCCAACCGTCCCGGACCTTAATTTCGGGGCGATACCGATTGCACCAAGGACACAATCAAGCCGCTCAATCCCCCGATGATCAGCATCGCTCCGATGAACACGGGCAGACGCCCGGCCGTGGGTTCGTGCTCGGCGAGTCCTGTCCAGATCACACCGACGAACATCGTCGCGAGGAAAAGCAGCGCCCGCCACCGGATCTCCTTCGCGGAGAGCGGAACCGCTGCGACATAAGAATGCGCGTATTGAATATCGGCCAATTGAGAGATTGGAAAGCCGCAGCCGACGCAGGCAACCGCCTTGCTGCTCACCGCCCTTCCGCATTCGCTGCACGTGATCAACGCCATGGAGAGACTCCTATCGAGACCAAACCGGATCACCGTCACAAGGCCGTGAGCCGAGTATAGGCACAAGCCATTGGCTTTTGCAGCGGAAAATGCAGCTGATATCGCAGCTGCAACAATCATGTCTGAAATGCATCCAGAGCGGACCTTGGGAACGCCGCGCTCAATCGGAATGTTCGAGGTCTCCACCGATCGAAACCCAATCATGCCGGCTGACTTCGACGACTGAAACCTTCGGAGCGGGAAATTGCGGGTCCGCGCATACGCCGTCCGCGACTGGCTTGCGAGGCAACGACACGCCTAAGATTCGCACCGAATCGCCGGACGTCTCGATCCGCAATTTTCCGCACCCGCAGGATGCACGGCGATGGGGCACGTCAGCTCCTCACTTGCGCGGCACCGCCCGTCCGCACGCTGCGTTTGACGGCGTCGATCATCCGCGCGATATCCAGAGATTCCATCGGAGTTGCGCCGCGCCAATGCCGGATTCCCCGGTTGATGAGATCGCAGAATGATTCCGCTTCGGCCAAAAAACCGTTCATCGCAGGCTCACACAGGCTTTCCGGTCGATGTGCGGCGTCCCAGCTCGTACCGCGGCGGATCTGCATCGTTGCCGGCCGGTCGGTCGGCGGATTGTTGAAGTAATTCGTTTCGATGATGCCGCGCGCGCCGGCAATCAGCGCAAATCGGTGCACAGCCGTTCCAAAGCTGCACGAAATCTGTGCAACCAGACCGTTCGCAAATTCAAGGGTTGCGGCCGTCGACTTGTCGACCCCGGGCGATACCCAATTCGACATTGCATGGACTCGAATCGGGCATTCTCCGGCGATGACCCGGACCAAGCTGATCGGGTAACAACCCGCGTCCAACAGCGCGCCTCCACCGAGCTTCGCTTCCAGGCGGATATTCGCGGACGATGGCATTGGGAACCCAAAACTCGCCTGAATCAACTCGATCGCACCGATTTCGCCCGCCGCCAGCAGCTGCCGCAATTTGACGGTCAGCGGCTGCGCCAGATACGGATATGCCTCGACGAGGTGCCGGCCCGCTTTCGCTGCCGCATCGAACATCCTGCCAACCTCATCGGCACTCAACCCCAACGGCTTTTCGCACAACACGTGCTTGCCGGATTCCAGCGCCTTGATGGACCATTCCGCGTGCAGGGCATTCGGCAGCGGATTGTAGACGGCCTGAACTTCGGGATCGGCGAGCAGCGCCTCGTAAGAATCGTACGCATTCGCGATTCCGTGCTCGCGAGCGAATCGTTTGGAGCGCGCCGCATCGCGACTGGCGACCGCCGGCACGGCGATTCTTCTCGATGGCTTCACGCCGCGCATGAATTCACCCGCGATCTTCGCGGTGCTGAGAATTCCGATTCGAAGCGTGGAAGTGTCGCGGGTCAATTCATGTTCTCCGCGCAGGATCACCGGCGCTTGATGTCCACCGCCAGATGCCGGGCCATCGCGTCGAGCACCTCGTACGGCCGCTCCGCCATCAGCATATGACCGGCGCCGATCAGCTCGACATATGCGGAACCGGAAATCGCCTTCGCGAGTGCCCGGCCGTTTTTCGACGGCGTCATCACATCCTTCTCACCGCAGATCAACATCGTCGGCGCGGTGATTTTCGCCGCCGCCGCCAGCCCGTCACGGTAGGCGTTGCAGGCGGCAAGATCCGCGTGGAGCACGCCGGGCTTGGCGCGTTCGAGAATGCGTTCACCCGACCCGACCATCCACACGCCCGGCGCGCAGCTGCCGCCGATGCCGGCGTCGAAGCCATAACCCCAAAGGTTGACCATGTCGATGGCCGCGTGATCATTGGCGGCGGCCGCATTCAGCAAGTCGGCGTGCACGGGCATGCCGGCGGCGGTGCCGATCAAAATGAGTTTCTTGACGCGGCCGGAATGATTCGCCGCCGCATCGAGGGCTACCAGAGAACCCATGGAATGACCGATCAAGGTTGCCGCCTCGGCGGCGGCGGCCATGATCAGGGAAACGGCCCAGGACGACAAAGAACCGATGTCCGCCAATGGCGCGCCTGCGGTTCGCCCGTGGCCCGGCAAATCCACAGCCAGGACGTTCCAGCCGTGGAATGCGAGCCAGCGGCTCTGCAACGCCCAGACGGTATGATCGAGCCCGGCGCCGTGGATGAACAGCGCAAGGGGCCGCCCGGTTTCGTGCGCGCGCCCGCCGGTGGCGGCAAATACCGACCTGCCATCAATCGTTAGCTGCATTCGTCCTTGCCTATTACGTCTTCACCGCCGCGCGCATGGCCTGGCCGAGGTCGGCGATGATGTCTTCAACCGACTCGATTCCAACCGACAGCCGGATCATGTCCTCGCTGATGCCCGCGATGGCGAGTTGCGCTTCGCTCAATTGCTGATGAGTCGTGCTCGCCGGATGAATCACGAGGGTCTTTGCGTCCCCGACGTTTGCGAGATGACTCGCAAGCCGCAGCGTCTCGATGAATTTGGCCCCTGCAGCGCGGCCGCCCTTGATGCCGAAACTGATCATAGACCCCGCACCTCGAGGCAGCAGCCGGGCGGCGAGATCATGGTCCGGGTGGCTCGGCAGATTCGGATGCAACACCCAGGCGACCGCATCGTTGCCCTGGAGGAACTTGAGAATCGCCGCGGTGTTCTGCATGTGACGCTGCATGCGCAGGCTCAAGGTCTCCACGCCTTGCAGAAGATAAAACGCATTCATCGGCGACAGACATACGCCGAACTGGCGCAGACCTTCGGTGCGCGCCCGCATCACGAATGCGGCGGGCCCGAATTGCTCTGTGAACACGATGCCTTGATAACCCGCGACCGGCTGACTCAAAGTCGGGTACTTTCCCGATGCATCCCAATCGAAGCGGCCGCCGTCGATGACCGCACCGCCGATCGCGACGCCATGCCCTCCGATCCACTTCGTGATGGAATGCATGACGAGATCGGCGCCCAGATCCAACGGCCTGCACAGGTACGGAGTCGCGAACGTGCTGTCGATCAGCAAGGGGATGCCGGCCGTATGCGCGATGCCGGCGATCGCCGGGATGTCGAGCACTTCCAGACCCGGATTGCCGATCGTTTCGCCGATGATCAACCGCGTGTTCGGCTGCAGCGCCGTTCGAAAGCCGTCCACATCGCGCGGCTTGACGAAAGTCGTCGTGATGCCAAAGCGCGGCAAGGTGTGCGACAACAGGTTGACGGTTCCGCCGTACAGCGAAGCGGAGGCGACGATGTGGTCACCGGCTCCAAGCAGCGTCGCGATCGCAATGTGCATCGCCGCCATCCCGCTCGCGGTGCAAACCGCCCCCACTCCGCCTTCCAGCGCCGCGAGGCGCTCCTCGAGCACAGCGACCGTGGGATTCGATATCCGGCTGTAGACGTAGCCCGGCCGTTCCAGATTGAACAGCGAGGCGGCCTGGTCCGTGTCGTCGAAAACGTAGGACGTAGTCTGGAAGATTGGAACGGCTCGTGCGCCGTTCACCGGATCCGGGTGCTGCCCGGCGTGAAGGCTCAAGGTCTCAAAACCGGGCGGTCGGGGTGCGGCCATGAATCAAGTCCGTAAGAAGAGGAGCGACATCTTAGCTTGCGGTCTTGCCCAAGACACGCCCGGCATCGTAATCGGCGCTGTAGGCGATCCAGGCTTTGCTCAAATTCGCGGCGGACGCGCGCGCCAGCGCATCGGCCTGCGCATGCCATCGCGAATTCCTGACATAGGATTGCAGGACATCGACGGGCGCGGCGCCATGCCGGCCGCAGCCGCGCAAATGCGCCCAGGCGGCGATGGAGCCCATCGTTTCGACGACCCGATCGAGGCGCCGGATTTTCGCGCTCAAGGCTTCCAGGTCCAGACGGTCGAGCAGCGGCTGCAGTTCCTTCAGCACAAAATGCCGGCCCTCGAACCTGACCGCGCTCAGCAACGCGGGCGAAATCGCCTGATTGATCCCTTGAAGAACGACGATCCGCTCAGCCTCGCTCTTCCAGTCAGGCTGCTTGAGCCCCGCCCACCGGGCCGTCGCCGAGCGGTCCGCGAACTTCAAATCCAGAAGAAAATTACCGTCCGGTGAACCGCGTCCCGTAACCAGCATCATAAAGCGCGGAATCCCGAGACTGCCGTTGCCGGCCACCCGGCGCGCAGCATCGAGCATATGGAAGAAGGATTTCTTCAACGCTTCCGCCTGCAATCCATCGCACAACCCGGCGATTGCTTTCCGCTCCGCGCGCTTCGCGGCAAACATGCGCACATCGTCGATCCTGAACGCGCGCTGCCTGCGCCGGACACGGCAATAGCGGTCGAGCAGACTGGTCCGGGTGCGGCGGATCGCGCGCCTCAACAGCACGCGGATCGCGCCGTCGGCGACCGACCGCTCGAGCCAGCGCGGTTTTCCTGATTCAATCGCGGACTGGTATCCGCGCAAAAAGGATCGGGCTAAGATAGAGGCGTCGGAACCTTTGAGCTTGAAATCCGGCGCGGCGAGATACAAACCGGTCAGGAACCGGACAATTTCGACGGTAAAGGGCGCAAGGCAAGCCTCATCGAAATCGTTGATGTCGAAATAGCACAAACGATTGTCGCCCTTGTACGTGCCGAAATTTTCGAGATGCAGATCGCCGCAGATCAGGGCGCCGGGGGCTCGAAACAACGGGTGCGAACGCGGCAGCTGCTTCAGAAACAGATGGTTGGTGCCGCGAAAAAATGCGAATGGGCTTTCGCGCAGATGTTTGAACTTCAGCTGCAATCGCGCGGGATCTCGCCCCGTGTTGTGCGCAATGATTTCGCGTGTGATTCTTTGAGTCATGCTTGAGGACCTCGAATGACGGAACTCAGTCCGGATGTCGGCTACAACGCGGCACTGTGGTTGCTACTGGCTGTGAGCCTGGGAGCCATGGTGGGTCTGGAGCGGCGCTTGCGGGGCCATCCCGCGGGTCTGCATACGAATTCCCTGGTGGCCTTGGGTTCGGCCGCCTTCGTGATCTCCGGATTCGCCGCGGGCGCCGACCACACGCGCGTCGCCGGTCAGGTCGTCACCGGCGTCGGATTTCTGTGCGCAGGCGTGATTTTTCACCAGGGCGCCACCGTACGCGGATTGAACACGGCAGCCACGGTATGGTGCGCCTCGGCGATCGGCGTCCTGGCCGGCATCGGTCGCCCCATTCTGGCCTGCGTGCTCGCGTTCTTGGTTCTGTTGGTTAACATCGTCTTGCATTACATCGAGCATTCTATTCTCAAACAGGACCCGATAAATCCGGCCGACGATCAAGACGCATCATCGGCTGGATCATGATGATCGGACGGACCGGCATCGCGTCGCCGCGCTCGGCCGGCCTGGCCGCGGCGGCGATGCTCACCGCCATGCTCGGTTTTGCAGCAAATGCCGGCTTCGCCGCGGATGCTGCGACGGCGGCCGCGCCGCGCGTTGAAGCTCGTTCGAAGAGCTTCCTGGCGGTCGGCGTCATCCAACGCGGCCATATGAGGATTCATCTGAGCCGCCTGCTCGACAATGCGCCGGTGCACGATGCATCCATCGTAGTTGCGATGCGCGCGCTCAAACTCGACGCCATCGCCCAAACCGACGGCAGCTATTCCGTCAGCAGCCCGGAACTTGCGGCGCCCGGCCCCGCCGTCGTCGCCTTCACCGTGACGCACGCCGGTACGACCGAGATGATGTCCGGCAATCTGGAAATGCCGGCCGTCGGGAAAAAGCTCGAGGACAACGGCCAGGCGCGGCAGTTGCTGTGGTGGGTTCTGAATTTCGGCGTCTGCATCGGATTTCTCGTGCTGTATTCCCGGCGCAGCAAAGCCGCCGCAGCCCGCGGCGAAGACTAAAAACTTTCCTTCGTGCCGACGATGACCTGGAGTTTGCGAATGCCCGGGCCGTTGTTGAGCGGATAGGCGAAATCGATGTGCAGCACGTTGCCGAGGCCCGAACGCGTGTTGCCGAACCGTAAGCCGGCCCCGATGTCGGACAGCATGCCGGGGTCGCTGTTGCCGATGACGCCGCGGCCCCAGGTGCGGCCCACGTCGGCGAAAATCGCGGCGCCGAACCGGGCGAGCCGGAACGGATACCACTCGGTGAAAAAGCGCTGCTCGACGGTCAGCAGCATTCTCGAGGTTCCTGATTCATAGCGCAGAGGATATCCTCGCAAGCCGCTGTCGCCGCCGATCACCAGCTGGGAGTCCGGATCCAGCGATTTGGTGGTCGTGCCGTTCAGAGACAGATAGAACACCTTGTCCGGCTGCATGCGCCAATAGTAGGTGGCAACGCCGTCCAAGATCAGATTCCGGACATCGCTTCCCTCGACCCGGCTCGTAAAGGTCGAGGTCAGGAACAGCTGCGTGGTCGGCGTGAGCTGAAATCCCTTCAAGGCATTGGCGTTGATGATCGCGGCATTGCGGCTCGCGCCGAACGCACTGTTGGAAAATCCCAATTCAACGCCGGCCTGGGTTCCGAAATACAAATCCTCAGTCCGTCCGATCTGGTTCTGATCGCCAACCTTGCGATAGTCGTCCTGAACCACGTTGAATCCGACGTACGGGTAGGAGACGGCGCGCTTCGACGGCAGGACCGCAGCCGGGAAATCGGTCACGACCTGGGAGTATTTGTTGTCGTCGTAGCGGACGCCGGCCGTCCAGCGCTTCGTCCAGCCATCGATCAGGCCGCTGGAGAGCCCGCCGCTCATCTCGTAGTAGCTTTCATTGCGCTGGAATTGATCGACGATCTCGCCGAGGTTGTAGCGCGACACGGTGCGCCGGTATTTGCGCGCTTTCAGCGTGACGCTCCAGGGCGTGTCGAGCGAATAGAACGGCATGCCGCTGGAGAAATTGCGATCCGAGCCATCGCTGGAGTGCGCGTAATACGCGCCGAGGGTCCAGCGGGATCCAAACAAATTCGCATCCTCATAGTCGATCGCATTGGTGGTTCGGTCGACGTTCGCGCCGTGCGAAACCTGGATCGTCTTGCCCCAGCCGAATAGATTGTGCTCCTCGATTTCGAGGCGCGTGTTGTTGGTGCCGCCCGAGCGGCCGAACGATACGCCGGGACTCAGGGTCCAAACGTCCTTGGTGATGACCTTGACGTCGACCTTGCCGCCTTCGTACTTGACCGGAACGACACGGGCATCGTAAATGTAGCGCAATGTCCGCAGATTGCGCTCGGTCTCGGCGAGCTTCTTCGGATCGTAGCGGTCTCCAACCCGAAAAAGGAGCTGGGCCGCGATCGTCGGTTCCTTGGTCTTCATGTGAAGATCATTGGCGAGGAGGAATAGATCGTTGTTTTCGCGGCGATCCTGCTCGTTGAAAATCTGCCGGATGTCCAGATCGACGCGGCCTATTACCGCCCCGTCGGCGACCATCTGTTCGTCGCTGGCCAGGCCTGCGGGCCGGGGCTCATCGATGCGCGTCTTTTCGGTGTCGGTCAGTTTTGCGCCAAGGGCCGCATCCGCACAAAGCAGCGCAAGAACCACCATTGGAACGGGAAATGACCGCAAAATGCCGCCCAGCCTCATCCTTCAAGGCTACTCGTTATGTTGAACCGAAGTCCCAGGCAAGTTCAAGGAATGAGAACGGTGCACCCTGTAGTGCGACGGCCCTCCAGGTCGCGGTGCGCCTTTGCCGCATCGGCCAATGCGTACCGCTGCCCGATCGGGATCTTGACGCGCCCGGTCGCAACAACCGCGAACAGTTCACGGGCCGCATTGGCGAGCGCCCGCGGTGTGGAAACGTAGTGAAACAGGGCTGGCCGCGTCAGAAACAAGGATCCGCGTTTGGTGAGTTCCAACGGCGAAATCGGCGCCACGGGCCCGGTTGAATTTCCGTAGGTCACCATCATTCCCAAGGGCGCCAGGCAATCGAGCGAGGCCATGAACGTGTCCCGTCCGACCGAATCGTAAACGACCCGGACTCCCTTGCCCTTGGTGATTTCCTTGACCCGGGTGAGCAGATCCTCGCGCTCGGTCACGATGAGGTGATCGCAACCCAGTTCGCGGGCGATTGTCGCCTTGGAATCGCTGCCAACCACACCGATGATGTGAGCGCCCAACACCCGCGCCCATTGAACGGCGATCGATCCGACGCCGCCGGCGGCCGCGTGAATGATGATGGTCTCTCCCCGCTTGACTCGATGCGTCGTGCGCAGCAGATACTGCGCCGTGAGCCCCTTCAACAGCATGGCGGCGGCCTGTTCATCGCTGACGCCGTCCGGAATGCCGACCATGCGATCCGCAGGTACGTTGCGCAGCTCGCAGTAGGATCCGGGATAGTTGAGTGCATAGGCGACCCGGTCGCCGATCCGCAGCGTCTTGACCTTGCCGCCGACCGCGGTCACGAGGCCCGCGGCCTCACGTCCCAGTACGCCGGGGAGCGGCATGGAATAAAGCCCGGTACGGTCGTAAACGTCGATGAAGTTCAGGCCGATCGCCGTATGGCGGATCGTCACTTCCTTGGCGGCAGGCGGGGGGACTTCCACGTCTTCGTAGCGCAGATTCTCCGGACCACCGGATTGATGCAAACGAATGGCTTTTGGCATGGCTTGACTCCCTTCAAGCCAATGTTAGCCGAATCTCAAAAAATAGTCGGCCGGGGAGGCCCTACAACGCGGCGTTGTCGGTCTCGCCGGTCCGGATCCGCAAGACACGCTGGATATCGGTGATGAAAATCTTTCCATCGCCGACCTTTCCCGTCTTGGAGGCGCCCACGATCGCCTCCACGACTTGATCAACGAGTTCGTTCTTTACGGCGACTTCCACCCGTGTCTTCGGAACGAAATCCACGACGTACTCCGCGCCACGGTACAACTCGGTGTGCCCGCGTTGCCGGCCAAACCCTTTGACTTCCGTGACCGTCATTCCTGATACGCCTATTTCCGAGAGAGCCGTCCGGACGTCGTCCAGCTTGAACGGTTTGATGATGGCAGTGATCAGTTTCATCGCTAACTCCAACAGATTTGGCCTAGGACCCAGACAATAATGATCTGCATCATTCGTGCCCGTCATTACATCGATACAGTATCAGAGACTTAAGGAATTGGCCGCACGAGTATTCTTCCCGCATGCACCACACCAATGCGCGCCGCGAAGATTGATGCTCCCCGATGGTGCAAAATCACGCATTATCCAATCACGACCAGCAAATCCTTGGTGTCGATCTGCTGGCCCGGAGCCACCAGCACCTCCTGCACCACACCATCGCGCTCGGCGCGCACCGTCGTTTCCATTTTCATCGCCTCGAGCGTCAACAAGGCATCGCCGCGCGCGAGCTTCTGACCGGCATGCACGGCGACGGTTGCGATCGCGCCCGGCATGGGTGCTCCGACATGACCCGGATTCCCGGGTTCCGCTTTGCGCGGCGGCGGGCGTTTTGCGACCTGGCTCCGGTCCGGGATCCGCACCGAACGCGGCTGACCATTCAATTCGAAAAACACGCTGCGCGTGCCATCATCGTGGGGGTCGCTGGTCGCCACGTATCGCACGATCAAGGTCTTGCCTCGCTCCAGGTCCACGCTGACTTCCTGGCCGGACTCCATTCCGTAGAAAAACACGGACGTCGGCAAGGTGCTCAAATCGCCGTAGGTCGCGCGGTCGGCGGCGTAGTCGAGAAAGACCTTCGGATACATCAAATAAGATGCAAGATCGCAATCGCCGAGCTTCCGGCCGGTCTTCTGGGACGCCGTGGCGCGGGCCGCCTCCAGATCGGTCGCCCGCAGCAGTTCGCCCGGACGAACGCTCAGCGGCGCCTTGCCTTGCAGCACTTTGCTTTGCAGGCCTTGCGGAAATCCCCCATACGCCTGGCCGAGGTCGCCGTGCAGCAACTGCACCAGGGACTCCGGAAAGGCGATCTCCACGTCGGGATTCAAAACCGCCTCGCGCGTAAGTCCGCTCGTGACCATCATGATCGCCATGTCGCCGACGACCTTGGAGGTGGGCGTGACCTTCACGATGTCGCCCAACATGTCGTTCACGTCCGCATAGGCATGGGCCACTTCAGGCCAGCGGTGGTCGTCGATCCCCAAGGAACGCGCTTGTTCCCGCAAATTCGTATATTGGCCGCCGGGCATGCCGTGGACGTAGACCTCCGATGCACCGGATCGGATGTCGCTTTCGAACGCGACGTAGCCATGGCGGACCTGTTCCCAGTAGCCGGAGATCAACCGCAGATGCGCAGGATCGAGGCCGGAATCGCGATCGCCGTGGCGCAGCGCCTCGACGATCGAGCCCAGGTTCGGCTGGGAGGTCAATCCCGACATCGAATCGATCGCCGCATCCACCGCATCGGCGCCCGCATCGATCGCGGCCAGCACGCTGGCGGCGGCGATGCCGCTGGTGTCGTGCGTGTGGAAGTGGATGGGCAAACCGATCTGTTCTTTCAGCGCGTGCACCAGCGTGGCCGCGGCGCGTGGCTGACACAGGCCGGCCATGTCCTTGATGCCGATGACATTGGCGCCCATCGCCTTGAGTTCAGCCGCAAGCTTCAGGTAGTAGGCGAGATCGTATTTGGTCCGTTTTGGGTCGCTCAAGTTGCCGGTGTAGCAAATCGCCGCTTCGCACAGCCGACCGGTGCCCACAACGGCCTCGATCGCAACCCGCATGTTTCCGGTCCAGTTCAGACAATCGAAAACGCGAAATACGTCGATGCCGGCTTTGGCGGCCTGTTCGACGAAATAGCGTACGACGTTGTCCGGATAATTCGTGTAGCCGACCGCGTTGGCCGAACGGAGAAGCATCTGCAGCAACAGATTGGGCATCGCTTCGCGAAACGCCGCGAGGCGCACCCAGGGGTCCTCCTTGAGAAACCGCATCGCCACATCGAACGTTGCACCGCCCCAGCATTCCATCGAGAAGAGCTGCGGCAGCAGGGATGCGTAATGAGGTGCTATCGCCACCAGGTCGTGGGAGCGCACGCGCGTCGCGAGCAGCGATTGGTGCGCGTCGCGCATCGT
>Ga0075021_10001584_pt1 | contig 11722 bp, 8 predicted proteins | sample ColStrG_CSR_2012_FD_72749 | JGI IMG/M metagenome (GOLD analysis project Ga0075021, IMG submission 72749) | Freshwater sediment microbial communities in response to fracking from Pennsylvania, USA - Cold Stream Run_MetaG_CSR_2012 | ecosystem: Environmental > Aquatic > Freshwater > Creek >... | reverse complement strand
CCCACTCAGCCGCGAATTCGATCGACTCGACATCCTCATCCAGGACATCACCAGACAGCGCAAGCTCATCGCGTGAAAGTTGACTCACAAAGACAAGATCAGAACGCCAAGCCCTCTAGTGCCGAAGTCTCCGTTCCAAGTCCGGTTCCATCGATCGATCGCGCAGCGGAGCACAAGGACACGGCGGACGTGCAGAGCTCACCGACCGATGCCACTCGGCTGGTTCTGGGGCTTTCGGTGCTGGCGGCCGCCGGGTTGCTCACGGAGGTGGCGCTGCGCCGCCGTCGCCAGCAGCGGGTGCGGCAATTGGGACAGCGCCTGGCGGTGCCCGAGGAGGGGACAGCGAAAGCCGAGGCCCAACTGCGCACCGCTGCGGACCCGATCGGACTCGGAACGATCCAGAACTCCCTTCGAGCAATTGCTCGTGCTTGCAGCACACAGGGGCGAGACCTACCGCGTGTCATCGCCTTGACCTTCTCGCCGACCGAGGTGACGTTGCTGCTTGGTGAAGACTCGGATGCCCTCGAGCCTTTCGTCGGCGTGAACCCGCGCACATGGCGACTGACGTCGGATACCGCGCTGGAGCACGACGAGGGACTTGATGAGTTCGATCCGTACCCTGCGCTGGTCACCTTGGGGGTCACCGAGGACTCGATCGTTATGGTCAACTTGGAGGCCGCCGGCCAGTTGGCCCTCGTCGGCGAGGCCGAAGTAGTGCGAGACGTGACGTGGGCGCTGGCGATGGAGCTGGCCACAAGCCCACTTGCTGCGCGCTCCGTGTTGGTGATTCCGGAGTTGATGTCGGCGCTGGCCGGAGTGACAGATCGCAACCGGGTCACCGTGGCGAACGAGGATGCCGCGGAGCGGCGGGCAACCGCTCACGTTGCCAGCGTCGGGGCAATCTTGGCGAGCGCTGATGTGAGCGATCTCCACGAGGCCCGTTCGCGGGGAACCTCTGCGGATACTTGGGTTCCCGAGGTCATGATCACGGACGGTCCGACCGGTGCGCCGCCCTGGTCGGGTGTCGTCTCCATCCACGCGAATCCGCTCGAAGGGCCCGGATGGACGATCGAAGTGGCCCCGAGCGGGCTGGGGCGGGTGGTAGCCCTGGGTCTGGATGTTGACCTCCAACGCCTTGGCGAGCAGGACCGTGCCCGGTTGTTGGACCTGCTCCGCACGGCCAGCGTGCACCCTGAGCCGCAGGCTGTGGTCGTGGAGGAGGAACCTCCGGCGAGCTCGCCTGTGAGTGGTGCTGATGTGGTGCGGCTCGCGCTCGAAGCGCTACCCCGACCAGCAACTGTCCGAGTGATCGATGCGTCCGCGACAGGTGACTTGCCTGCGCACCCCAAGGTCCTGGTCTTGGGCCGCGTCGAGATAGAAGGCATGAGCGAAGGCGAGGGGAGCGGTCGTCGTGCTCGGGCTTCCGAACTGCTTGCTTATCTTGCTCTGCATCCTGGGGCCACCGCCCACGAGTTGGACGAGGCCCTCTGGCCCGGAAGGCGCGTCCCCAAGGAGACGAGGAACCCGTTCGTCTCCCGAGTGCGTCACTGGCTGGGCGTGGACGAGCAGGGCCAGCCCTATCTCCCCCTCGTAGGAGAGCACGGGGACTACCGGCTCAGCCCCGCGGTCGCGTGCGATTGGCATGACTTCCTGAGGCTCGCCAGGGCGGGACTCGAGCGCGGACTCCACGGGTCAGAGCTCCTTGCAGAGGCGCTCGCGCTCGTCCGTGGCCGGCCCTTCCTCGGTGTCGATCCGTCGAGCTACACCTGGGCGGAGCGGGACACGCAAGACATGATCAGTTCCATCGTCGATGTTGCGCACAGCCTCGCCGTCCTCCGGCTGAGTCAGGGCGACGGTCGCGGAGCTCAGCTTGCTGCGGCGATAGGCCTGCTGGTCGAACCGTGCTCTGAGCCGCTTCACCGCGATGCGATCTCGGGCGCACGAATCGCTGGCGATCCTGAAGCTGCCAGCTCGCTGATCCAGCGACTGCGTGCCTCGCTCAGCGAGCTCGACCCAGACGCCGAGCCGGAACCGGAAACCATGGACTTGATCGCTGCCGTCGGTGACTGGTCCGCGAACGGGTCTTCGGCATCCGAGCCGACGTGACCGGCCACTGTCACGGAAAGGGCATGCGACTGGAGTGCTGTCGACCTGGCTGGCGTAGCGTTTGACCCCAGAACTGGCGTCGGGGAGGGCGGATGAGGCTCGTGGGCAGCGTCCAGGGTGCCTGACCCGGAGTGGTGGTCGCGACTCGGTCTGCTGGGCATCAGGTGAACGGCGCACTGTGTCGACGGAGTTGCCGCGGTAGTGGGTGAGCCATCTCCAAACAGAGCTACGGACCGGGGGCCAGTGGACCTCTTGCGTGCCCTCGAACGCACCAGGGGTAGACGATCGCGGTGATCTGACACACGCGCCACCCAAACGCCTTGTCGGTCCCTCCCAGCAGTATCACGACATGGTCAAATACCGCGGAGCGCAGCGCCCTCCCCGGCGGTGCGCTACTGCCAAGCCCGCCCCGAGTCGCTGGCTTGCCGAATGCGGCGTGTCAATCTCCGACACGTCCTCGCGCAGGGCATAGCGTGCGTGCTATGACTTCGCAGGCGGAGCGGGACGGTGCCCTGCACCGTCTGATGTGGGAATGTCCGAGCCGCAGCGGGACTCCAACCACTGACTCAAGCTTCGGGGGGCTGCTACGGCAGATGAGGCTTCGTGCACGACTCAGCCAGCGTCAGCTCGCTGACCGGTTGGGCACGACACAGTCCGCCGTCGCCAGGCTGGAGGCGGGTGTGGTTCAACCAAAGCTGGCAACGCTCGAGAAGTTGGCTGAAGCGCTTGGTGAGGATCTACTCGTGCACGTGAGCGGGGGGGTCCAGGGATGAACGACGTCACCTACCTTGACAACAACGCCACGACTGCGCTCGATGAGCGAGTCTTCGCGTCGATGCTGCCAGCTCTGCGCCACGCGGGAAACGCATCCAGCACGCACGCTGCGGGTCAATGGGCGCGCGAGGCAGTCGAGACAGCTCGTGGACAGGTTGCGGACCTCCTCGCCGCGAACCGCCAGGAGATCATTTTCACGAGTGGCGCCACCGAAGCGAACAATCTCGCGATCAACGGAATCGTCGGCGCCGGAGGCCGGACTGAGATCGTCAGCTGCACGACCGAGCACGCGGCCGTGCTTGAGCCACTCGAGCAGCTGCGGCGTAGTGGTCGGCGAGTGACACTCGTGCCGGTCGATGTCGACGGGATGATAGATCTCGCCGCTCTCGCCGCCGCGGTGACTGAGCGAACTCTCCTGATTAGTGTCATGGCCGCCAACAACGAGACAGGCGTGCTCACTCCGTTGTCGGATGTCGCTGGGCTTGCGCAAGCAAAAGGCGCACTTGTCCACACCGACGCGACTCAGCTCATCGCCTGGGGTGGGGTGGACACTTCAGTCGTCCCCGTGGATCTACTCTCGCTCTCGGCACACAAGTTCCACGGGCCTACAGGCGTTGGCGCCCTATACGTAAGACGAGCGGTCCAGCAACAAATGCTCCCCATCGTTCACGGTGGGGGCCACGAGCGCGGGCTCCGCAGTGGGACGCTGAACACGGCCGGCATCGTCGGTTTGGGCGCGGCAGCCGAGATCTCGCGCATGGAGGGATTCTCTGCGGGCGAAGCGACGCGCGATCGGCGAGATCGCCTATACGCGTTGCTCCGCAACGAGTTCGGGCCGCTGGAGCTACAGCTGAACGGGCATGCGACGCTACGAGCCCCAGGCACCCTCAACATCAGCCTGTTGGGCCTCGAAGCGGACGCAGTCCTTGCTGCTGCGCCATCCGTAGCCATGTCGACGGGGAGCGCCTGCAGCACAGGAGTCCCAGGGCCTTCGCACGTACTTACGGCGATGGGCTTCGGTCGCGATCGGGCGGAAGGAGCCATCCGTATCAGCCTTTCGAGGGACACAAGCGAGGCCGATATCCTCGTTGCTGGCAAGGCGCTGATCGCAGGTATCCGTCAGGTGCAGACTCAAACCGCCTTGGTCGGTGCGCGGTGAGTGGTCTCATGCTTGCGATGTCTGCCGAACCGGCTTTTGCACGGCACGAAACGTTCCATCCAAGGTTTGGCTGGCTTCGGAAGGCCGTCAGCCAGGCCGGGGACGGCACCGTCTTCTCCGATGCGGAAGCCACCGTCAAACTGGGCGTTGGCAAGAACATGGTCAACGCGATCCGCTACTGGGGATTGGCCTACAAGGTTCTCGAACAGCGACCCAACCCGTCCAGACCGAGGCTACCGCTGATCATGCCTTCAGCTTTCGGTGAGGCATTGCTTGGGGACAGTGGCTGGGACCCCTATCTCGAGGATCCTGCCAGTCTGTGGCTGCTTCATTGGAAGCTGCTAGCCGCGCCATGTGTGGCACCAACGTGGTGGGTGGCATTCAACGACTTCGCGGCTACCCAGTTCAACGAGTCGCAGCTGACCGCCCACGTTGTTCAACTGGCCGCCGCCGCGGGTTGGCCCACCGTAGTCGAGGCTTCGGTCAAGAAGGATGTCGACTGCCTGATTCGTACTTACACGGTTCGACGTCAGGGGCGGCAGTCACTCGATGATGTGTTGGACTGCCCATTTCGCGAACTCAACCTTATGGAGGTTGCGGCGGGGGACGAGGGGCGTGCGTGGCGCTTCGTGGTAGGTGATAAGGCAACGCTTCCCGACGACCTCATCGCCTTCGCGTCCCTCGAGTTCGCGGCTGCCGCAGGTGACGGTGCCAAGTCCATCAGCGTCGCTCGCCTTGCACATGACCCGGGGAGCCCGGGCCAGGTCTTCCGACTCACGGAAACTGGACTGTTCGACTCGCTGACCAGGTTTGGCGCAACCAGGGAAGAGCTGACGGTTGTGGAGCCGGCCGGCTTGCGGCAGCTGCTGTTCACCGCCGACCCCGCTGAACTTGCCGAAAAGATCCTTTCCGGTTACTTCTCGATCGACGCAGGCGAGGAGGCGCGTTCGGCATGACCACGGGCATCCCTACCCTCCGCTCGGAGCTTGACGTGCGTCAGCACTACCTGCGATCGGCGCATATCGAGCATCACGAAGGCCAGACAGCCACTGGTTACATACCAACAGCGCGTGCTCTCGAAGTTATTCACCGCATCACCCGAGCGATGACGACCCAAGACGTGGGACGGGCTTGGTCCCTCACCGGGCCGTACGGTGCAGGCAAGTCGAGTTTCGGTCTCTTCCTGCACGCGTTGCTGGGTCCGGACCGCGACGCGACCCGGATAAGTGCCTTGGCGAACCTGGCGCAGTCTGATCCTGGACTTGCGGACCTCTTGGAGGATGGGCGTCGGTGCGTCGGAGCTAACGGCCCGGGCTTCATCCGGGCGGCAGCCACGGCGCAACGTGAACCCATCACGGACACCGTCTTGCGCGCGCTGCGGGCAGGCGCAAGGTCCCGATGGAAGACGCGCATGCCGGACGCCGTGAAAGCGGCGTTGAGTCGGGCCGAGGAATCACGCAACGCGCGGGCCGTTTGCCTTGCTCTTGAGGCGTTGTCGAATCATGCCCCGGTCCTGCTGATCATTGATGAGTTCGGCAAGAACCTCGAGCACTTTGCAGATGAACCCGACACGGCAGATCTCTTCGTTCTTCAGGAACTGGCCGAGCGGTGCACCGGCGAGGATGGCTTGCCCGCCTTCGTGGTCACCCTGCAACACCTCGCGTTTGACGACTACGTGCGTGGTGCGAGCGCGGCGCAACGTCGCGAATGGGGCAAGATTCAGGGGCGGTTCGAAGACATCCCATTCATCGACGGCGCCGAGCAGGCCGCCAGGCTCGTGGCGGGAGCGTTCACGTCTGGAAACGCTAGCCCTCGCTTCACGAAGTGGCGGAAATCCTGGGCAAGTCGACAGGCCGGGAGCTGCGATGAACTCGGCTTGTTGCGCATGGTTCCTGGTGGAGAAACCACACTCGCCAGTTGCTATCCGCTCCATTCCCTGACGCTCCTGACGTTGCCGGGTATGTGTGCTGGCTTCGGTCAACATGGCCGAACTCTGTTTAGCTTTCTCACCGGACGTGAGCCCCACTCCGTTGTGGAGTTCCTTGACGCAAGTCCAGTAAGGGCTGCATTGCCCAGCGTTGGTGTCGATCAGCTCTTCGATTTCTTTGTTGACTCAGGCGGCGGGGTTAGTGCTCAACACAATGCACGGCTGACTGAGATCAACGTAACCATTCGCGAAGCAACGGGACTTCAGCCGGACGAGATCCGACTGCTAAAGGTTGTCGGCGTCTTGAACCTGCTGTCGCAGGGTGGTCCGTTGAGGGCATCCCCTGCCGTTATCGAGTTCGCACTCAGTGCCACGGGTGAGCCTGGTTCGCCAGAGCGCACGATCAAGGCACTCGAACAGCGCGGGCTGTTGACCTATCGCGCATTCGCGGACGAGTACCGACTGTGGCGAGGGAGCGATCTTGACCTGCCGATGATCGTAAGCCAAGCAAGAGAGGAAATCGGCTCCGCGTCGCCTGCGGCACTCCTCGCCGCTGAGCACAAGATGCCCCCGGCGATCGCGGGTCGTCACAGCCAGCGCGTCGGAATGCTGCGCTATTTCGACACCAGCTTCGCGGACGGCAGCACCAGATCCGTGACGCGGCCGACTGTCGCCGACGCTGCCGATGGTCTTGTCGTCTACTACCTAGGGTCGCCCGGCGACGCAGCGCGGCTCAGTGTCAGCGCGGGTGAGAAGCCAGTGCTGATCGTGAGCACGGAGCACCACGCCGCATTGATTGAAGCAGTTTTTGAGCTAGTTGCCGTGCAGCATGCGCTGCGGCGGGATGACGTTCGCAACGATCACGTCAGCAGGCGCGAGCTGCAGGACCGGGCCGCCGATGCCCAACGACGGCTAACGGACCGGATCGCCACCCACCTCCGTCCAGACGCGGAGGGTGTCCAATTCCGACTCCACGGCACGGATAAAGTCCTGCCTTCGGCGCGGGCGCTCTCGCGGCTGCTCTCCGTCATCTGCGACGATGTCTATTCGTCAAGCCCAGAAATTCGCAACGAAATGCTTGGCCGTCGAGAACTCACATCACAAGCCGCCAAAGCGCGTCGTGAGCTGCTTGAAGCCATGGTTGTTCATCAGGATGAGGAATGGCTGGGTTTCACCGGCTATGGGCCGGAGAAGGCCATGTACGCAGCCTTGCTTCGGCACACCGAGATCCACGACGACACGGGGGAAGGCTTCGAATTCCAACCACCAAGAGGTAGTCATCTCGGGCTGGCATTTGCTTGGCGCGCGGCCGATCGGATCATTACATCGGCGACCGACAACCCCGTCACACTGGACACCGTCTATACAGCGCTGATGGAGCCGCCAATTGGGCTCAAGGAGGGGCCCATTCCGGTCCTCATCACAGCGATTCTTCTCTATCATGGAGAAGATGTGGCGATATATCAGGAGGGCACCTATCAGCCGATCATCACGCCGGATCTGTTGGAAAGGCTCGTCAAGAGCCCAGAACGATTCTCGGTCAAACATTTCGCCGTCGGCGGTGCTCACGGCCGTATCTTGGCGGCCATTGCGGGCGCGGTCGAGCACACAACTGGGCGCCGCATCGTGGCAACGGCGAGTCGAAACGGTGGGCGGCGAAACCTAGCGCTGCTGGCAGTCGCGGGGCCGTTGCTCACGTTCGCGAGAGGATTGCCGGAATACACGCTACGCACGGCGCGACTATCTAGCGATGCCGAAGCGGTGCGCGACGCGCTCCTGGAAACACGTGAGCCGGAGGCGCTGCTCTTCGATGCCCTGCCCAAAGCCTGCGGTCTCGCGCCTTTCCACGGCTCAATGCGCGGCCGAACCCCCGATATCGAGCGATTCGAGAGCCGTCTCACAACGGCACTCGCCGAGTTGAGTGCGGCGTACACCGAGCTTCTGACCGAGTGCGTGGAAACTCTCGCAGTTGAGCTGCGCCTCAGTGACAGCCTGGACGGCCTCCGACTCGAGCTTCGAGCACAGGCTGCGCCTCTGGCTGAAACGCTGCTCGAGCCTCGGCTCCGCTCGTTTGTGCTGTTAGCAGCACAGGCAGAGCTCGACGACACGTCGTGGCTCGAAGCGATTGCCAACAACGTCACAGCCAAACCCGCGGTGACATGGCGGGACGAGGATGTTGTCCGCTATGAGGTTGAGGTACGGGGACTGGCGGGCTCATATCGACGAGTCCTCTCTCTGCACTATGACGCCATGGCTGCGGAGCGTGCCGGATTCGATGCGCACCGGGTCACAGTGACGCGCCCTGATGGCAATGAACAGAGCACAGTTGTTTGGGTGGATCATGCCGTCAAACCGCGTGTTGAGAAGGTCGTTCGCGACGCGAGGGCAGCAGTCGAGGGGTTCCTCGGCGCACGCGGCGGCGAGGCACTGCTAGCGCTGCTCGCAGAGAGTGTTCTGGGCCATAGCGAAGAGTCGGTTGAGCCCGCCATCATTCCAGTCGCCAAGCGCAGGGAAGCGAAACATGTCTGATTCCACAAGAAGCGGCAGCGCCGGGGTCTCGCGTCCGGGCGCCCGGCACGTCATGGGCATCTCTGGCGGGAAGGACAGTTCTGCATTAGCCGTCTACATGCGCAACCGTGTACCCGAAATGGAGTACTTCTTCTGCGACACGGGCAGCGAGCTTCCCGAGACCTATGAGTACCTGCAGCGGCTCGAGACGGCGCTGGGCAAACCCATCGCGCGCCTCAACGCAGACCGGAACTTTGACCACTGGCTTTGGGTGTATCAAGGCGCACTGCCCAGCCCACAGATGCGTTGGTGCACAAAGACTCTCAAGATAAAGCCCCTCGAAGAGTGGATCGGGGACAACGAGACGTACAGCTACGTCGCGATACGCGCGGACGAACATCGTGATGGGTACGTGTCACACAAGCCAAACATTCATGCGGTCTACCCCTTCAAGGAGGACGGCATCGACAAGGAGGGCGTGATGCGGATCCTTGACGAAGCCGGCATCGGGTTGCCTGCCTACTACGAGTGGCGAACGCGGTCGGGGTGTTACTTCTGCTTCTTCCAGCGTAAGGCGGAATGGGTTGGTCTCGCGGACCGTCATCCAGACCTGTTCGAGAAGGCGATCGCTTACGAGGACAAGGTGAACTACGAGTCGCAGGCCATGCAGGGGCGCCAGTACACATGGACCAACGGAGAGACGCTTCGGCAACTACTGGAACGGCGCGACGAGATCATGGTCAAGCACGAGGAGTCCATGGCCAAGGCCGCGTCTCGTCGCCGTAATCTTCCACTGATTGAGGTGCTCGGCGAAGCCCTCGATGAAGACGATGACACGCAACCATGCCAAGTGTGCACGCTCTAGCACATCAAGGACGAGACCAACTAGCCAATGGCCGATGCGATGTCTGATCCTCTAGTCCGACTCGTTCATAGACACCGGGACGAGCCGAGTCCGACGCTGCCCGCTGAATGGGCGCTGCTCAGATTGCTGGACCGTGTCGGCACCGAGGCGCTCACCGGCGACCTGAGCAATGTGGGTGATCCCTGGGAGGCATACGAGGCCACCGAGCGCCTCTGGGAGATGCTGCCAGAGAAACCTGGGCTGTACATGTTCGTTTGGAGGCCCTGGTTCAGGTTTGACGTGGCCGAGACGAGCGTGACTGCTGGTCCGCCGAAGCCAGGCAGCGTTTCGCAGATCCTCTACATCGGGCAAGCTGGCGCGTCGGACGACAGTCAGGGGAACACGCTGAAGCAGAGATACAAGGGCTACGGTCGCTACATCCGGGCTGACCCGAAGGTTCTCTGGACGCCGTCACAACCCATGACTCGCCCGCAACTGTCACGATACTTGGCGCTCCGGCCCCTTGAGTACTGGTTCACGGTGGTAGACGACCGGTCGGAGATCAAGCGCCTCGAGTCCCGCTTGCTTGCAATGTTCAATCCGCCCATGAACAAGAACGAACTGCCGAAGATCAGATCGCGATTCAAGAGTCCGCAGCCCGCCTTTGCCACCAACTAGTTCCGTCAGTGAGGACACGTCATGCCGTCGAAGACCTTTGTTCCCGCCTTCAAGGCCCACGTCGGTGACTGGGAGTACTACTTGTGTCTGATGAGCTACGCGCAGGTGGCCCGAGAAATCAACTTCGCCTACGAGCTCGGAGGAAACAAGGATCTGGGCACCATGATCCAGCGAGGCATCGGTGACCGCACAGAGCAGATCACCCAGTACTTGCTTACGAACCAGCACCGATTCCTAGGTTCACTCGTCGTGGCGGCCTGGGGTGGCCATCCCGAGTACATCCCACTGGAGATGGACGACAGTGCCGAGCAAGGAATGCTCGCGGGAGTTGACCGGGAGTTCGGCGTGCTGACCTTCGATGGGACACATCAGTTCTTCGCGCTTGATGGTCAGCACCGCCTCCGTGCTATCAAAGACGCCATCAAGAAGGACCCAGATCTGGCCAGCGAGGACATCGGCGTTATCGTCGTTCCACACTTTGACAACGAGCAGGGCCGCGTTGCCACTCGTCGGCTGTTCACAAACATCAACCGCAACGCCGTCAAGACCAATCAGCAGGAGAACATTGCGCTTGACGAGGATGACGGCTTCGCCATCCTGACCCGCCGGTTCCTTGATGAGCATCCATTCCTCGGCAAGGAAGGGGTCGTTCAAGTCTTTAGCAAGAGGGGCGACGAAGGGGAGTTGCGGCTCGCCACACGGCAGGTTCCCGTTGGCGGTGCAGCGTGGACGACCATCGGAGTCCTCTACGACGTCCTCCGTACGCTGGGCTTCGACCTCGACGGGACCATGCACAAACTCACGCAGCGCGCCACGGACGAGGTCCTGGACTCCAGCTACGACATCCTCTCGACGCGGATAGACGGGCTGCTCGCCGCCGCGGGTGACGTGAGGACCCGATACGAGGCGGCCCCGAGCCCGAAGGAACTGAGGGCGCCGAAGGGTCACGAGGGCGATGGCCACCCGTTCATGCGCCCCGTGGTGCAGGTTCAGGTCGTTCGTGCGCTTCACCACGTGATTGATCAGAAGCTGCTCACATGGGATGAAGCGTTGGCTCGTCTGAGCAAGCTGGACTGGCGTTTGGCCTCCGCACCGTTTGTGTCCGTCTGGACTGAGACGCCAGAGGCGAAGAGCAAGGGCAAGATGGCCACGAGCAAGGACAACGCGACCCTGTTAATGAGTCTGCTCGTCGCGCATCTAGCACCCACAACCAAGGCTCAGATCGAACGGGCGTTGAAGGACTACCGAGCCTTGAAGGGCAAGACCTACCCGTTTAAGACGGAAGACCTCATTGGCCAGCTAACACAGCCCCCCGCCGCGCCGGTCGGAGCCGAAGACGTCGAGGTTTCAGCATCGGAGGAGGTCCTCGCCCCGGGTGGCCCTGAGGACATCGACGAGATCGCAGATGTCGAACCGGGAGATGCCGAGGAGATCTGATGGCTGAAGACGTGCAACCACTGTCGGGATGACTCGGGGCGTCTACGTCACCACAGTCGAACGCAATCGCGGCGGCGGCGGCGATCCTGATCGACGATTGGGTAGCCCGGGTGGATGGCGATGAGCTCGACCACCCGTTCACCGTTGTTCAGGCGCTGACCCAAGCGGTCTAGCCTGCGTCTTTCACGCGGATGTGCTTGACACGGGTCGTGAATGCACGGAAGTGCCTGTCCTGTAAGGGAAACTTGGGCTTGCGACGGTCCAAGAAACCCGAAGAGGAAGGCACTCC
>Ga0075021_10001581_pt1 | contig 11731 bp, 11 predicted proteins | sample ColStrG_CSR_2012_FD_72749 | JGI IMG/M metagenome (GOLD analysis project Ga0075021, IMG submission 72749) | Freshwater sediment microbial communities in response to fracking from Pennsylvania, USA - Cold Stream Run_MetaG_CSR_2012 | ecosystem: Environmental > Aquatic > Freshwater > Creek >... | reverse complement strand
GTTCATTATGATGCGGGCATAGCGGCGATCGAACAAATGAAGGCCGCCCAAACGAAACTGGCGCAAATTCCGAAAGACCAGAAAGACGCGCAGGATCCCGTGAAGGACCAGATTACTCAGGCGGGAGGCACCGCTGTTACCGAGCTCTCGGCCGCGCTGGCCTTGGAGAAGGCGGATGATCCGAACCGCTCCATCGTTTTGTCCCGCTTGGGGGAAGCGTACGAGAGCATGAACAAATGGCAGGAGGCTGCGGATACCTACCAGAAGGCCATCGCGTTGAAGCCGGACGCGGCCGCCAATTACAACAACCTCGGAAACGATCTGGCGAAACTCGGGAAAGTCGATGACGCTCGGGCGGCTTATCAAAAATATGTCGACCTGAACCCGACGGATGCGGCGCTGGCCTGGCGCAATTTCGGAACCGTGCTCTACAACTCCAACCGCATGAAGGAATCCATCGAGCCGCTGCAAAAGGCCACCACACTGGATCCAAAGAACGCGACGGCTTGGCTGCTTCTTGGGATCGCTCTGGTGAACACGATGGAATTCAAGACCGAGGGTGACAAAATCACTCCCGTGATGCAGCCCGGCACGGTGGAAGCCTATCAACACGCCATCGACCTCGATCCGAATGGGCCCATTGGCGCGCAAGCCAAGCAAGGTCTGGATTCCCTGCAGGCCATGGGCGTCGGCATCACCACGAAGGTCGGACAGGCGCCGCCCAAGCCGGCGAAGAAGAAGTAGTAATTCCCCGCTCTTGATTGCGCGATGGGGCCGGTAATGCCGGCCCCATCGCGCAGCTTCATTCTCCCCAAAAAAGTTGAGAGGGAAACACCGCTTCCAATGGAAGAGCTATCAATTCTCGTCTGTGAACTTTTAATTTGCACTTTGACTTCAACACCCAGCTCGCTAATCGCGTCTCAAAACGCAGGGCGACGCCTCTTACGGGAATAGATGCGGAGCTATGAGTGTGACGAATTCGCGGGAAGTGACGATTTTGGATTGCTTCCAGAATCTCGGGAAATGGCGCTGATTGCCCGTCACAAGATAATCGGCGCGGGCTTCATCCGCGCATTCCAGGAATATGTTGTAGTCAGGATCGCTTGTAACGTGAATTTTGCGGGAGGGGGAAACCAGGTGAGAGCTGTTTTCGATCCGTTGAAGGAATTGCCGCCGCAGCCCTTTGGGCATATCAAATTCCCGGCGCGACAACACAATTCGATATTCAGAAAGAATGGGCGCCGATACGTACAACCGCGCGGGACGTTTCATTGCCAACAAAAGAACGGTGCGCTGCAATCCATCCGGTTTGATCGCCGCGGAAACAATGATATTTGTGTCGAGGACCAGCCGCAGTGGAAGCATCAGCGCTTTGATTTTTTCGCGCGCGCCGCTTTGATGATCCGATCAATCTGGCGCGAGGAGAGATTGTCGGTTCCCTTGCGTTTTGATTCCTCGCCGAGCGCCATCAGGATTTCGGGCTCTGGCGCCGCGAGGCGCACGTAATCTCGGATGCTCAGAAGGATCGCTCTCGGCGTACCGCGTTTCTCGATCACCAGCGAACGCCGCTCCTGCTCAATCAGCCGGAGAAGTCTTCCGAAGTTTGTACGGGCATGAAGCGCCGATACGACTATGGTTGCATCCTTGGCGGCTCTGGGCATTGGAATGAACTCTCCAGTTCGTTAAACTGAACTGTACAGTTAAATCAGAGGATTGTCAACCGCACGTGTCCCTTGCGGCAACGCACGCCGCGTGGCCCTCAGAAATGCGTGAGCGTGCCTGTAATTTTCGTTCGCCGCAAGGCCCATGAAAAAATCGCGAAGGAGATCGGGAGGAGAAAGACCGCGAACAATAGTAATCCCGCGATGGACGGCAATAAGGCGCGCGTCGAGGCATGGCCCAAAATCGCGGCCCGCATTCCTTCCAGGGAATAGGTGACCGGAATGAGCCGCGCCACGTACTGCAACCACACGGGCAGGACGGAAATCGGATACATCATTCCTCCCACAACGGAGGAAAGGCCGAGGATGGCCCAATTCACCGGGTTGCCCCGCTTGAAGATCAGCAGATAGCTCGCGCTCAGGACGCCCAGTCCCGAAAACGCCAGAACGGATGCCCCCAGCACGAGCAATGCACCCAGCCAGTTTGCTCCCTGCAAGGGAAAGCCGAACAGGATCGCGCCCCAGCCGATGTAAATCGCCGTCCGCAGTGACATCAAAGCGAAAGGATACAGGCTCGATCCGGCCAGGATCACGGGGAGGGAAGTTTGCGTCACCAGGAGATTTTCGAGCGTGCCGTTTTGCCGCGCCTCCTGGAGGCTTGCGTCAAAGGTACTGAGCCCGACGCTCAAGTAGTCGAAGAATGCAATTCCCACCAGAGCGAAGGAAAAATAGTTCGTGCCGGGCGGGAGCGACCTCTGAAGCGTCGGACTTTGGACGAATCGGGAGAGAAAGTAAAAGCCGGCGGACCCGAACAGCGCCTGGAAAATTTCGATCAAGAACGCGGCGCGATAGCTGCGCGCGACCGCAAGATCCCGGCGAAACAAGAGCGCCAGTTTTCGGAGCGTCAAGGCGAGTTGCGGCGAACTCTTCATCGTGTCTCTCGCAGCGCCCGGCGCGTCAGGATTTCCAGGGATTCCTCCAGCGTATCGGCGCCGGCGGCGGCCTTGACGCCCGCCAGAGTGTCGCAGGCGAGCAAGCGCCCGGCGTCCAGCACCGCAATCTTGCCGGCGAGCTGTTCGACTTCGGCCAGCGTATGCGAGGCGAAAATCATCGTCGTCCCGTGGACGCCAACGATATCCTGGAGCAGGAATCTCCGGAATTCGGCGGCCGCGAGCGGATCCAGGCTGCGCGTGGGCTCATCGAGGAGCAACACCGAAGGCCTGTGAAGCATGGCCCGCGCCAGGCCCAGCCGGTGAATGTTCCCCGTCGATAGCGTGCGCACCTGGCGGTCGAGTAGCTCGCCAAGGCCAAATAGGCCAGTGAGTTCCACAATCCGCCGCGACGCCTCGGCACCGGAAAGATTGTTGAGGCCTGCAAACAAGACAAGGTTTTCTCTTGCCGTGAGGCGCGAATAAAAACAAGCGTCCCCGCCCGTGTGATAGCCAATCTGGAGGCGGACCATTGCGGGCTCACGGGCGACATCGAAACCGCAGACCTGGGCGCGGCCGCGAGTGGGAAGCAAGAGCGTTGTGAGGATTCGCAGGAGCGTGGATTTTCCCGCTCCATTGGCCCCAACCAGGGCCAGGACCTCGCCCGGCTTGACATCGAACGAAACGCCGCGCAAGGCAGGGACCGTCAGCCGGGAGATGGGATGCAGCAGCGCGCGCCATCCGGAAGCCGCGGGAGGAAAATACTTTTCGACATTTTCGAGGCTGAGCGCGAAGTTTTTCACGAGCCGCCGTTATATCCTGCCGGCCGCCGTGAAACAAGGGCCACTGGATTTTCCACAGCGCGGAAACCGAAGCACATTGCCGGAACACGCCGGAGCCGTTACAATTCCGCGCATTGGCTGGCGCCGCCCCAATCGGGGCGAGCGGCCTGTTTACGGGATTCGAGTGCACCCCGCGGCGCGCGAACTCTCCCATGCAATCAGCACCTGGCTTCAAGAGGAAATGGAGAATGTGCATGAGCCCGACAATATCCGATCGTTCCGTCGTCGTGGCGACGAAGGACCAGGTCTCCTGCGACCTTGCCGGGGAAGCCGCGATCCTGAACATCAAGAGCGGCGTTTACTACGGTCTCGATCCCGTCGGGGCGCGGATTTGGAGCCTGATGCAAGAGCCGTGCGAGGTCGCCCAGATTCAAAACGCGATCACCGACGAATATGAAGTCGAGCCGGAACGCTGCGCTCGCGACCTGGTCGGGCTCCTCGAGAAACTTCTCGCCGAAGGATTGATCGAGGTGAAGGAGGGATCCGGCGCCTGAGCAGGCTTCTCTGATTCGGAAGCGGTCGCTCGACGCAAAGTGAACCCGTTCTTGGAAATGCGGAGAGCAGACGCCTCGGCAAATTTTATCGCCCCCGCCCAACGTGACGGAATCCTTCGCAAAATCTGTTACATTCCAACGCGCGCAGGAATTCCCGCAAGTCCGATGAGAACTTCACGAGAGGTCGATGACCGCAGGGCATAATCCGATGTCGGAAAAATGGCGCAGATTCCTAGAGCGACCGCCTGAAGATCGCGCCCTTATTCTGCGCGCCGCATTGATTTTGCCCTTGACCGAGATCGGACTCCGTCTGTTCGGCTTCCGGCATTGGAAGCGAATGATCGAGAAATTTTTCCTGCCGGCGCACCTTCCTCAATCCTTGCCGGCTGACTTGCAACGCGAAACGGCCCTGCGCGCTGTGCGCGCCGTCCGTTCCATCGAACTGCACGGCCCGGCCAATCCCAACTGTCTGGAGCGTTCGTTGACGCTGTGGTGGCTGTTGCGCCGCAACGGGGTCGATGGAGAGTTACATATCGGCGCGCGCAAGCAAGGCGCACGATTTGAGGCGCATGCATGGGTCGAATTGGGCGGGCAAGTATTGAATGACGGCGCGGAAGTACATCAACATTATGCCCGCTTCGATGCTCCGATTGCTGCTGCGGTAGCGGAGTCTCGCGCCACCGGCAAGTCGGATTCGCCGTGAGAGGGTTTGAGCGCCTCGTCCACGGTGTCGGACAACCCACTCAGTTCCGGTATGCCGAACAATCGCGCCCAATTGTTTGGTCTGACAAGTTCTGCCGTCCCTTTCGGAATAAAATGAAAAAATAAAAGGGTGCAGAATTGTTTTCCGCTTGCTTCCGGCATAGGGTCGCGATAGTGCCATTGACTACTCCCTGAAAAGAGGACGGCCTGTCCCGGCTGCAGCGTGTAGGGAGTAAACTCGAGTGAACGCGACTGCTTGATATGATTCTCCCAACCTTCCGTCTTCCATGCATCCGCCACGGAGTCCGGCCACGGTTGTACCTCGCTGAAATAAATCGGCCAAGGCGCCGCTTGATCGATGCAGAGGTCCAGAGTCCATTTCGCCTCTGGTGCATCCATGTGCACGGCGCAAACACCCTTCGAAGTGTACAGGCTGAGGAAGTTGTAACCCGCCTCGACCGGCTCGCCTACTAGTTCGCTTACCCACGGAACCGTTCTTTGCTGTAGTTCTGTAAAAAAGGCGTGATCGTGCACGACGAAGCGCCCAAATTGCCGGGCCTCGTGTAACTCCAGATCTGTCGGCTTTAACGACGCCGTGACGCGCCTGATTTCGGCAAGCGTGGCGCCATCAAACGGCTGCTCGAGGAATTCCACCTTGAAGTCCGGTCGCGTGTGCGAAATACGAAATGCATCGACAAATGCCGGGAGCGCGTCCGGCCGCACGGACCGGATGATGCTTTTGGCTTCCTCATACGTTGAGAGCCAGACCGAGTCGTACCACGGATAGAGCCGGCTCTTGGAGGGCCGGGCTTGCGCCAGTCCAACTTCGTCTTTTTCCGCGCCGTCTGTCACCTAGTCCTCCGAAAACCTCGAATTCGCATGAAATCGAACTCTACACTTCGTGACTGGCTTTTCGATCCCCGCTGTCGATAAAACATGAACATGATATTCTACTCCAGCCAAGATGAGCCAGACCACCCAGTTTCTTTTGCTTCAGGACGCGATGCGTAATCGACTTTCGTGGGTGCAGTGGTGAGCGGCTTCGTCGGAATTGTGAGCTTTGATGGCGCTCCCGCCGATCCTCGGTTGTTGCAGGACTTGACCAATTTCCTTTCTTTTCGCGGTCCGGATGCGCAGGAAGTCTGGTGCCAGGGCCCGGTGGGACTTGGACACGCCTTGCTGCAAACCACGAGCGGGACTCCCCTGGAGAAACAACCCGCTCAACTCGATGGCCGCCTGTGGATCGTCGCCGACGCGCGGATCGACGCGCGCGCCGAGCTGATCGGCAAACTCAATGGAAAAAGCCACACGCCGCGCGCTTTATCTTTATCCACTCCGGATGCCGAACTGATTCTCCATGCCTACGATCATTGGGGCGAGGCTTGCGTGGAACATTTGCTAGGCGATTTCTCTTTCGCGATTTGGGATGGGCCGCGGCGGCGCCTCTTTTGCGCGCGCGACCATTTGGGCGTCAAGCTGCTCTACTATTCCCTCATCGGCTCTTCGATCGTCTTCAGCAACACACTCGATTGCGTCCGGCAACATCCCGCGGTTTCCGATCGTCTCAACGATCTGGCCATCGCTGATTTTCTTCTGTTCGATTCCAATCAGGATCCCGCGACCACGTCCTTTTCGGACATTCAACGGCTGCCGCCGGCGCACCTCTTGACGCTGGAGCAAGGAACAATTTCCACCCGGCGTTACTGGGAGCTGTTCGTCACCACGCCCATTCACTACTCCCGCAACGAAGAATACGTCGAGCGCTTCCGCGAACTGCTCGACGCCGCCGTGGGGGACCGCTTGCGCACGGATAGCGCCAGCGTGCTCATGAGCGGCGGCCTGGACTCCTCGACCGTGGCGGCCAGTGCGCAACGAATTTTCACTCGAAACGGGAATCGCTCCAGCCTGCAAGCCTACACGGAAGTGTTTGACAGTTTGATTCCCCATGAAGAGCGCCGCTATGCAAGGATTGTCGCGGACGCCCTGAAGATTCCTATTCTGTTTCAAGTGGGGGATTCGCAGCGATTGTTCAAGGGCGAAAATTCCGAGCCTCTTTCTTCGCCGGAGCCCGTAAATTCGCCGCTTTGCCGCGCAGCTTTGGATCAATTACGACAGGTCGCGGGCACAAGCCGCGTGGTTCTTACCGGCGATGGGGGAGACCCCGGACTCTGCGGCCGAATTTCCGTGCATTTCCGCCAACTGATTGCGAAGAAGCAGTTTGGCCGCGCCTTGGGCGACGCCGCGCGATACCTCACTGCGGATGGGAGGCTTTCGCGTCTCTATATCCGTACGCGTTGGCGACTATTGTTTGACACAAGCAATCGGCCCTTTGATTTTCCCGTCTGGTTAGACGAAGCCCTGGGAAATCGATTTGGGTTACGAGACCGATGGGCGGTCGCGCGACAGCCTGCAGCGCCTGCTGAGACGGTCCGCCCGGAAGCCCATGAGGCGATCATCGATACGACGGGGCCGAATATGTTTGAAGAGTATGACGCTGGCTTGACGGGAATCCCGATCGAGGTCCGCTTCCCGTTCTTCGACCTTCGCCTGACTAGCTTCCTGCTCGCCTTGCCCAGGCTGCCCTGGTGCTGCGACAAGCAACTGCTCAGGGAGGCGGGCCGAGGTATCCTACCGGATAAGATACGTTTGCGGCGCAAGACACCTCTACCATCCGACCCGCTGATTGCGATGTTGCAGCGGCCCGAATCTGCGTGGGTCGACCAATTTGAAGCCGTTCCTGAGCTTGGGAAGTACGTGGTCCGGAACCGCATCCCCGCAGTGCATGGAGAGACTGACTCTTGGACCGCATGGACTCACCTGCGGCCTCTGAGTCTGAATTTTTGGTTGCGTGGACGGGCTCAATAGGGTAGAAATCAAGGTCGTGAGGGTGAGCCGTGAATGAACGAGTGAAGGTATCGGTTAAGAAGGTCTATCAGGAGCCGAGCCTTCGGGTTTATGGAGATATTCGCGACTTAACTCAAGGTGGAAAAATGACCCTCCACATTATTGACGCAAAGGGCTTTCCTGGTGGTAGGAAGTCTATATAATCGTCGTTTGAGGGATTTTTGTCGGTACTCCATTTGGCTTACGGTTTGCGAATCTCGTCGGACCTCGTTCTTCCCGGCCTTCCCGTTCTACCTGAAACGGCAACCATTGATGTACAGATTCGCCTGAAAGATTCCTGTGTTTTCCCCGCGAAAATTCCGGCCCCCACAGGCCAGATTGTCTACGCCAGCCCAAATCGTGACGAGCAAGGCTTTCCCACCTTGACGGTCGCGAGACTTTCGGGGGATCGGTACATCGGCTTTTTCTACAACGATGGTGCGCGATTCGCTGTCGATGCGGAAGGACGGGAGGTCTACGCCGACTGGCCTGATCGCTACACGCTCGAGGATGCCTGCACCTATCTACTGGGACCGGTTCTTGCATTTGTGCTCCGGCTCCGAGGCGTAACTTGCTTGCACGCCAGCGCGGTCGTCGTGGACGGCCGGGCCATCGCGCTTTTTGGCCTGGCAGGAGCAGGGAAATCAACGACCGCAGCGGCCTTTGCGCTTCAAGGTTATTCGGTCCTGTCGGATGACGTGGCTGTTCTAGCCGATCTGGGTGACCGCTTTCTGGTTCAGCCGGGTTATCCTCGCATAAATCTGTGGCCGGATTCGGTTCGCACTCTTTTCGGATCCGAAGATGCTCTGCCTCGGATCACTCCAACATGGGACAAGCGGTATCTGGCGCTGGATCAGAACGGGCGCCGGTTCCAATCCAGCATGTTGCCCCTGGGTGCGATCTATATTCTCGGCGAACGCGAGGCGGAGTTGACCGCTCCGGTGATAGAGGAGGTGGTTGGAGGCGAGGCCATTATGGCGCTCGTGGCCAACACGAATGCGAATTATCTCCTGGATTGCGACATGCGGGCGCGTGAGTTCGATGTCCTCAGCCGGCTGTTGGCCGGAGTGCCAGTCCGCCGTGTGAGGCCTGCCGCCAATTCTTCCGAGATATTCACCCTTTGTGAAAGCATCGCGGCCGACGCAAGGCAGCTTGCCTTGCCCGATGGAATGAGAGCAGCGCTGGGAGCGGATTAGAAAAATTCCCTTCGCCGGCAACGTGAAGTCGGCTCCCCGCGCCGAGTATGGACAGTTAGCGCTCTTGTGCCATAAGATGAGCCGTAACCGCGGACCGGCAGATCCATGATTACGGCGACAGCACGCTTGCATCACCAACCCATCGAACGCACCAGCGGCTTGACGCCTGAGACCTTTCACCAACACTTTCTTACCGGAATAGGCAAACCCGTCATTCTCACAGACGCCATGAATTCCTGGCCGGCTCTAACCCGGTGGAGTTTTGAACTGTTCAAGACCCGCTATGGTTCCGACAGCGTCGCTCCAAGTACCTGGTTGGGCCCCAACGGAACGAAGTTTTTGAAACTAATGAGAATGAGTGACTTTATCGATTACCTCGACTCCCCAGATGGACCGGCGCCGGGTTTGTGGGTCGACAGAGAAACATTGCAACCGTCCCGAGGCCCCGAGGAGGGTTCCGAGCATCCCTTATACCTTGCTTGGAACGTGTTTGTCCGACACCCCGAGTTGCTAGAGGATGTCGAGCTTAGCCCGAGATTCATGGAGGATTTGGTGCCCCTTTTGCCGGAAGCTTTCCGAAAAATTCTGGATGGAGCCACGAAATATTTTGTCGCTGGGGTCATGATCGGACCAAGGAATTCGCAAATCGGGTTGCACTACGACTTTCTGGAGTCGCATGCCTATTTGGCCCAAATTATTGGGAAAAAGCGATGCGTGCTTTTCTCTCCCGCGGATTCCGCCGCGCTTTATGAGGGAAAAGTGAACGTGGATGCTCCGGACTTCGAGAAATTCCCGCTTCTCCAGAATGCGATTGCTTACGAATGCACCCTGGAGCCGGGTGAACTGCTGTTCATTCCGTTCCGCTGGTGGCATCACGCGGTTGGCCTCGAAAAATCGATTACCCTAAACTACAACTTCTTCAATCGGGTGAACATGGCAGGATACATCACGCACCTCCTGCGAGACCTGCCCGCTCTGGTGGAAGGGATCGCGCAGCTTCCTGCAGAGCGAGCGGCGCTCGGAATCAAATGGACCTGCCGAGGTTTCGATATTTCCAAATCCAGCAAACTCTGAACGGTTCCCGTACGCGATCCCTATCTTTATCTATCCAATCGTCTTAGCGTTCGCACAGGTCCATTCAAATAGTGAATGCGGAAGTGTCCTGCTATAATCCCCCGGAAATGAACATTGAAGGTTATAGCCTCTCCGGCTACGGGGATATGATTGCGGACCGGGCTCGCACCGGCGCATATATGGAAGCTCTTCGCGCCGTGGTCCGGCCGGGCGCGGTGGTCATGGATATCGGGACGGGACCGGGAATCATGGCGGTTCAGGCCTGCCAGCTTGGGGCCAAGCACGTGTATGCGATTGAACCGGATGAAATCATCCAGGTAGCACGGGAAATCGCTGCTGCAAACCACTTTGCTGACAAGATCGAATTCTTTGAAGACGTTTCCACGAACGTTACGATCCCCGTCCGCGCCGATGTCATCGTGTCGGATTTGCGAGGAGTGCTCCCGCTCTATTCGAACCATATTCCATCCATTGTCGACGCCCGCCGGCGTTTCCTTGCCCCTGGCGGAACACTGATCGGACGTGAAGATCGAGTTTGGGCTGCGGTCGTCGATGCTCCAGAGCGTTACTCCAAAATTGTAAGTCCCTGGACACGCGATTTGCCTGGGCAAGATTTAACCCCGGTCCGCCAGAGGGTCGTAAACGAAATTCACATGATGCAAGCGGCGCCTGAGCAACTGTTGACCAGCCCCTATCTTTGGGTGGCGCTGGACTATACGCGTATTGAGAATCCCGACGTGCAGGGCGAGCTGACGTGGACCATGAAACGGGAAGGGACTGGGCACGGGATTGTGATTTGGTTCGATGCGGACTTGGCAGAGGGCGTGGGTTTTTCGAACCGCACCGGTTCGGCCGCGGTGATTTACGGCTGGCTGTTTCTTCCTTGGCCGGAGCCCGTGCCCCTGGTGGCGGGTCAAACCGTGTGCGTTCATCTTCAGGCGAAATTAATGGAGGAAGGCTATTTCTGGCGCTGGGTCAGTCGAATTGAGTCTGCCGGCCAAGCAGGAGAAATCGCGGCCGAATTTGACCAGTCCGTACTTCAAGGGGCGGTGCTGTCTCCAGCCAAGCTCCTCAAGAGATCGTCCAAATATATCCCGCAACTCTCAGATGAGGGCCAGATGCGCCGGAGGGCTCTCGAGCTGATGGACGGAAGGGCTGAGCTCGAAGAGATAGCGCGGCGCCTGACCGCCGAGTTTCCCGGACGATTTGCAAGATGGGAACAGGCGCTCACTTTCGCCGGCGCGATTTCCAATGAGAACAGCCGCTAGCGTCGCCGCTCTTTCCCAGCGATACCCAGGCGAGCCAGGTAAATTAAATCACGAATCCAGGTGTGCTTCCTTTCAATTTTTCCTCAGGCAATTATTTGGGCGGCGAATGTAAAAAGGCGCGAGAATAGGGGCCATGACGGAAGCAAGGGGCTGGCGAAATTGCCCGGGCGCCACACGCCCTGAATTGGAACTCAATCTGTGCTGCGGGCGCGCTCTGATCGATCCCGCGGCGAAGGAACGCGTTCGTCTCCTTATTCGCAATGGATTGAATTGGTCCGATGCCGTAGCCATTGCAGAGCGGCACCGTTTGTCGCCTGTCGTGTATGAGACTCTCGCCGGCACGGCCCGAGACTTGATTTCGCCCGAACAGTTGAATGCGTTGCGCCAGGCGACTGCGCCTTCCATGACTGCCGGGATGGTGCTCCTGCGGGAATTGCTCCGTTTGCATCAGTTGTTCGAGGCCGCCCAAATTCCGGTCATTCCCTACAAGGGGCCCCTGCTGGCCTGGGTTGCGTATGGAAACTTTCTACGGCGCGAATACTTGGACCTGGATTTCCTCGTCCCACAAAAATACATTCCGGAAGTGGTCGATGTGCTGAAGTCCGCGGGTTATCGCCCCCAATTCGATCCGCGGGAAGCGCACGTGGGGGAGGACGGATTTGCGCCGGGCCAGTACTCGTTC
>Ga0075021_10001580_pt1 | contig 11736 bp, 9 predicted proteins | sample ColStrG_CSR_2012_FD_72749 | JGI IMG/M metagenome (GOLD analysis project Ga0075021, IMG submission 72749) | Freshwater sediment microbial communities in response to fracking from Pennsylvania, USA - Cold Stream Run_MetaG_CSR_2012 | ecosystem: Environmental > Aquatic > Freshwater > Creek >... | reverse complement strand
TCTGGCCGTTGTCGATGGGCTCGATGGAGCCCGGCATGCAGATGGTCACCCCGAACTGCACGGCCGAACCCACCGCCACCCAGCAGTCGGCCGCCGTGGCGCTGGTCGACCAGACCGCCGCTGCCGCCGTTCGCTACCAGAGCCTGGCCAACGCCAAGGCCGACGGCTACATACCCATCACCCCGTCGGGTCTCCCGGTCGTGCACTATGCCAATCCCCGATACATCGACGACGGCAACCTCCTCGACGCGAATGCGATCGAGTCGCTGGTCTACGCCAACACCCCCCGCGGAGCGGTGCTGGTCGCAGTGATGTATCTGATGGCCAGCAACCAGATCGGGGCCGTCCCCCCGATGCCCGGTGGCTGCCTCACCGAGTGGCACGTCCACACCAACCTGTGCTTCTCGGACTCGACCGGAACGGTCGTCGGTGTCACCAACGGCGGGACGTGCAGGCCCGGATCGACGAACCACATCAGCCAGCCGATGATCCATGTCTGGCTGGCGCCCGTCCCCGGAGGACCGCTCACCGTCGATGCCCCGAACGCCCAGGTGGCCCAGGCCGCCGCCCGGCTTCCGGAGCCCAACCCACCGAATCCGACGGCCTGAGCGCAACGGGCGTCTGCCGCCCCGCCCATCCGCACCCTTCCTGGCATCGCTGGTCGATCACCCCGGAAGCAGCACAGGGCTACGAGGGATCTCGGTGATGATCGGCACCGGAGAGATCGTGACCGCGATGGCGAGTGGAAGGATGACGCCCAGTACACCGTTCATTGTCTCACCTCAACTCATCACTCCCCGGCTGCGTGCGGGTGATGGACGTCCGCAGGTACTCAGGTGATCGCAGTGCTACCACAGATGTGAACGCAGCGGGCGTGACTGCAGGAGGCATCGGGCGGTTCAAGCCAAGCGGACTCAGGGCGCGCCATGAGCGGAAGGGCACTGCTGGGACAATTGGCGACTGTGGCTCGGGCATCTTCGCCCCAAAAATGGAAGGATCGAGTCCCATGACGACGCCATCGACTGCAACCGACGCCACCAAGCAGCGCATTTCCACTCTTGCTGAGCGGCTCCCGCTGGATGACACCCAGGACTTCGACGACGCCGAGCGGGGATTCATGGCGCGGAGCGATGTCCGCCAGATCACCGCAGACGATGGCCGGATCGTGTGGGATCTCGATGCCTATGCCTTTCTTGACGGTCCGGTTCCAGATACGGCGAATCCGAGCCTTTGGCGCCAGAGCCAACTGTTGGTCAAGGACGGCCTCTACGAGGTCGTGCCCGGCATCTACCAGGTGCGCGGCTTCGACCTCTCGGTGATGAGCCTCATCGAGGGCGACACCGGGGTCATCGTCATCGACCCGCTGATCAGCCGGGAGACCGCAGCAGCGGCCTTCGCCCTCTACCAGGTGCACCGGGGGCCACGTCCGGTGACCGGGATGATCTATACCCACAGCCACATCGACCACTTCGGTGGCGTCAAGGGAATCATCACCCAGGCCCAGGTCGATGCCGGCGACGTGCCCGTCATCGCCCCAGAGGGCTTCTTGGAGCACGCCGTGGCCGAGAACATCTTCGCCGGCACCGCCATGGCCAGGCGGGCCGGATACATGTACGGCGCCGCCCTCGACAAGAGTCCCACCGGCCAGATCGGTGCCGGCCTGGGCCAGACGACCTCGACAGGCGAGGCCACGCTCATCGCCCCCACCCTCGACATCAAGGCCACTGGTCAAGAGCTCACCATCGACGGCGTCCGCTTCGTTTTCCAGCTGACACCGGGCACCGAGGCGCCCTCCGAGATGAACTTCTACTTCCCCGACCACCGCGCACTGTGCACTGCGGAGAACACCTCGCACACCCTGCACAACATCCTGACGCTGCGAGGAGCAGTGGTGCGCGACGCCCACGACTGGGCGCACTACCTGACCGAGACAATCGACCTGTGGGGCAGCGAGCTCGATGTGGTCTTCGCCTCGCACCACTGGCCCACCTGGGGACGCGACCGGGCGGTCGAGTTCCTCGCCATGCAGCGCGATATGTACCTCTACCTCCACGACCAGACCCTGCGGCTGATCAATCAGGGCCATCTCGGGGCCGAGATCGCCGAGCACATCGAGCTGCCGCCGGCCCTCGAAGCGGCGTGGCACACCCACGGCTACTACGGATCGGTCAGCCACAACGTGAAGGCCATCTACCAGCGTTACCTCGGCTGGTACGACGGGAACCCCGCCAACCTCTGGCCCCACCCACCGGTCGAGGCGGCCCGTCGCTACGTGGCCGCCATGGGCGGAGCCGACGCCGCCGTCGAGGTGGCACGGCGCGCCTACGACGAGGGCGACTACCGCTGGGCGGTCGAGGTCTGCAACCACGTGGTTTTCGCTGACGAGGCGAACGACGCTGGCCGGGCGCTCCAAGCCAACGCCCTCGAGCAGCTCGGCTTCGGCTCGGAGAATGGCACCTGGCGGAGCGCCTACCTGGCTGGCGCCCGAGAGTTGCGCAAGGGGGCCTTCGGCACGCCCGTCTCTGTGGGCGCCGACCTCTTCGGTGCGCTGACGGTGGCGCAGGTCTTCGACAGCATCGCCGTGCGCATCGACGGACCTCGGGCCTGGGATGAACATCTCACCCTCTCGTGGGTCTTCACCGACCTTGAGGAGACCTACGTCACCGCGCTGCGAAACGGCGCGCTCAACCACCGCCGGGTGCCAGCGCCCGCCACTGGCACCACGACATTCACCCTCGCTCGGCTCGCGCTCATCGGGCTGATCGTCGGGACGCTCGACCTGGCCGCTGCCCTCGGTGACGGTACCGTCGTGGTTGAGGGCGACGCCACCGATCTCGGACGCTTGATCGGCCTCATCGCGCCGGTCGACCCAGCCTTCGCGATCGTCACCCCGTAGGGAGGAGACCGTGGCCCGGAGGCCCGAACACGCGGCAGACCCTGGCTCAGGAGCATCGGGCCAGGCCACTTCTCCAGCGGCGGAGAGCGAACAGACGGAAGCTTCGGAGGTAGGAGCAGAAGGAGAGCTCGCCCCGAGATTTCTCCAGACCCCCCGGGCTGCTGGCGTCGCTGGCGTCCTGTTCGCACTCATGTTCGGTGCGATCGTCGTTCTCTTCCGCAGTGTCTTGCCGTTGGACCCACGGTCGGCGGGGACGTGGCTGACCGATTCGGGCGACCGCCGTGCCCTCGACGTCGCACTGGCGCTCATCCCCTTCTGCGGGATCTTCTTCCTCTGGTTCATGGGAGCCGTCCGAGCTCACATCGGTGAGGCCGAGGACAAGTTCTTCGCCACCATCGTGCTGGGCAGCGGGCTGCTCTTCATTGCCATGCTGTTCGTGTTCGGGGCCTTGTTCGGCGCCCTCATCAACCTCGCCGGCCTTTACGACGGGGACCCGCCCTTAGCAATGTGGCGGCTGGGCCGGGAGATCTCCTTCAACGTCGCCATCGTCTACGCGATGCGGGTGGGCGCGGTGTTCATGTTCTCGTCCACAGTCATCGCGTACCGCCTTCGGAACCACGTCCGGCCGGTCATCGTGGTCGGCTTCGCAGGTGCGCTCCTCCTACTCTTCGCCAGCCCGACGACCCCGTGGTTGCAACTGGTCTTCCCGTTCTGGGTGCTGCTGGTCAGCGTCAACATCCTCGTCCTCGCATACCGGAGGCGGAACCTGAGCCCCGCCCCATGACGTCGGAAGTGCTCGCCGCCCGGCCCGAGCGCCACGCCTCGACATCCACGATCTCCAGCTCCCCTCTTGGGGTGCCCCGCCGGTGAAGAACCCGCTCGAGGGACGACGGGGCACGCTACGCAAGGACGCCGCCGCCGGCCTGGTGCTCGGGGTCGTGAGCGTCCCTGACGGTCTCGCTGCTGGCCTGCTTGCCGCAGTCAACCCGCTGTCGGGCCTCTACGCCTACATGTTCGGCACGCTCACGGGCTCCCTGGTGACGAGCTCGTCGTTCATGGCCGTCCAGGCCACCGGAGCGATGGCCATCATCGTCGCCGACGTGCCCGCCGTGCACACCGCCAGTGACCCGCAGCGCGCCCTGTTCACGCTGTCGATCCTGACCGGTGTGGTCATGGTGGCGGCGGGCCTCCTCAAGCTGGGCGCCGCGCTGCGCTTCGTCTCGAACGCGGTGATGGTGGGCTTCATCAGCGCCGTCGGCGTCAACATCATCCTCGGCCAGCTGGCCAACCTCACCGGCTATCGGGCGCAAGGGGCGAACCGGGTCGTCCGCGCCGTCAACACCATGGTCCACCCCGGTCGGCTCCACTACCAGACGCTCGGTGTGGGACTGGTCACCATCGCACTCATCCTCGTCCTGGAGCGCACCAGGCTCGGACCGCTGGGCCTGGTGGTCGCCGTGATCCTCACCTCGGCCGGGGTGGCCGTCCTCGGATGGTCCCACGTGGCCGTCCTGGACGACCTGGGCGCCATCCCCCGTTCGCTCCCGCTCCCCACCGCACCCATGCTTCGACTGGTGCCCGTACTGATCGTCCCGGCGGTGTCGCTCGCCTTCGTGGGGCTTGTCCAGGGGGCGGCCATCACCGCCAACTACACCAATCCGGACGGCACCTACCCGGACGCGTCCCGCGACTTCGTCGGCCAGGGCGCGGCCAATGTGGTCGCCGGGGTGTTCCAGGGCATGCCGGTCGGCGGATCGCTGTCGGCGTCCTCGCTCAACAAGGCCGCCGGCGCCCGGTCACGACTGGCCCTGTTCATCGCCTCGCTGGTGATGGCCGTCGTGATCGTCGCCTTCGGCGGCATCGTCGGACACATCGCCATGTCGGCGCTCGCCGGGCTGCTCATGCTCATCGGATTCCGGACCATCAAGCCGGCGGATCTCGTGTCGGTGTGGCGGACCGGAGCATTGCAGAAGACCGTGCTCCTCACCACTTTCGTGCTCACCATGCTGATCGCCCTGCAGTATGCGGTTCTCGTCGGCGTGGGCCTGTCGGTGATCCTCCACGTCGTGCGCCAGTCGAACCAGATCACCATCAAGCGCTGGCAGCTCGACACCGAAGGGCACGTTATGGAGACCGACCCGCCGGCCGAACTCCCAGCCGACGAGGTCGTCGTCCTCCAGCCCTACGGAAGCCTCTTCTTCGCTGCCGCGCCCACGTTCGAGTCCGGACTGCCCGTCGTCGGCGACGCCTCGCGGCACTCGGTAGTGATCCTCCGACTAAGGGGTCGGAGCGACCTGGGCACTACCTTCATGGACGTCCTCCACCGCTACGCCGAAAGCCTGCTGGCAGTGGACAGCAAGCTCGTCATCGTCTCGGCCAACGAGCGAATCCAGGAGCAGCTGGCAGTCACCGGAATCACCGACCTGATCGGCGCCGACAACATCTACGAAGGTGACGAGCGGGTCGGTGCGACAGTCAAGCGGGCCTACGGCGATGCCACTTCCTGGGTCGAGGACCGGCAGCGGCCGAGTGGGGGCGACAAGTAGCGCATCGGCGCCAGGGTGCGCGGCAGCGAACGCTCACTTGGCAAGGCCGCGTCGCCCCGGTCGGGGACGGGGAGTGTCATTGGCCCACCTCAGGAGGGTGAGGGTATGGCAGAAGTGTTGTTACACGGGTGATGGCGGTCAACTTTCGCGAACACTCTGTCCGGCGACAGGCGCCCCCCGCTCGTTCACCCCAGCCGCCACGCCTCGGGCGATCCCGACCGGAAACACCGCCGCTGACCGCCCAGATCAGGGCCTCCGGGGCACGCGGGTGCGGGTGACGGGAGTGGCCGGGGAGCCCGTGCACGGTGACCTGCCCTGATTCAGCTTCGCCGCGCTGCTGGTATTTTCTCTTCGAAGCTGTCGAATTCGAGCCGCCCGACCCGTCGAATGACATGGGATCGAAGGTCCGGGGCCCGTCTGTCACACCCCCCGTGTTGCATGGACGCGCGAGCTCTCAGAACGACGAATGAGGAGAACACGATGAAGGCCGACTCTCGGAAGTGGTTCGCATTGGCGATCATCTGCGTGGCGCAGTTCATGGTCATCCTGGACGTCTCGATCGTGAATGTGGCCCTGCCGTCGATCCAGCGTGGCCTCCATTTCTCGGAGGAGAACCTGCTCTGGGTGCTGAATGCCTATGCCCTGTTCTTCGGAGGATTCCTGATGCTGGGCGGACGGGTGGCGGACAAGCTGGGACGACGACGGGTCTTCGTCTCCGGCGTGATCCTGTTCACCGTGGCCTCCCTCTTCTGCGGGTTGGCCACCAGCACAGGCTGGCTCGTGACCGCCCGGGCGGTGCAGGGTCTGGGAGCCGCCATCCTGTCGCCGGCGGCGCTCTCCATCCTGACCGTGACCTTCGACGAGGGCCCGGAGCGGAACAAGGCGCTGAGCATCTGGGGCGCCATCGCCGGAGCCGGAGGGGCGTTCGGCGTGCTGCTCGGCGGGATCCTCACCCAGGAGGTCGGATGGCAATGGATCTTCTACGTCAATGTCCCCATCGGCTCGCTGGTTGTCCTCGCCACCTTCTTCATCCTCACCCCCTCGTTGTCCGAGGATGAGAGCAAGGGCTTCGACATCCCCGGTGCCATCACGCTGACCGCCAGTCTCGTTCTGATGGTGTTCGCGCTGGTCAAGAGCACCAATTGGGGTTGGGCGTCGGCCAACACGATCGGCACCCTCGCCGCCGCGGCCGTCCTCCTGGCCGCCTTCATCGTGATCGAACGGCGCACCGCCTTCCCCCTCGTGCCCCTCTCCATCTTCGGCAACCGGAGCCTCAGCGTCTCCAACATGGTCTCGCTGGCATTGGGAGCATCGATCTTCTCGATGTTCTACTTCTTGTCCCTCTACATGCAACAGGTCCTCGGCTACTCGGCCCTGAGGACCGGGATCGGCTATCTGACCATCGCATTTGCGATCATCTTCGCCGCCGGGGCCGCGCAGGCCCTGGTGGCCAAGGTCGGCGTGCGGAATGTCATGACCATCGGCATGGTGCTGGCGGCCGGGGGTCTGGTCTACTTCACGCAGATATCGCCGACGGGGACCTATGTCGGCACGCTGCTCCCCGGCTTCCTGCTCGCCGGGGTCGGGCTCGGGCTGTCGTTCGTCCCCGTGACCATCGGCGCCGTCAGCGGTGTGACCCCGGATGAGGCCGGGGTCGCCTCGGGGCTCATCACGACGACCCAGCAGATCGGCGGGGCGCTCGGGGTGGCGGTGCTCTCGACCATCGCGGTCTCCGCCACCACCAGGTTCGCCGGCTCGCACGGGCACACCCAACAGGCGGCCATCGCCGGCCTCAATCACGGGTTCTCCCTTGCCTTCTGGTTCGGCGCCGTGTTCGCTGCGGTCGGGGCCGCCATCGCCTTCTTCGGCATGGGCCGGTCAGTGACCACGGGCGACACCGGCGGGGAGCCCGCTATGGAGCGTCTCGAAGCGGCCTGAGGCCCGGGGCTGGTGGGCCTCCGGGGCCCAGGTCGATGGAGTGGAGCCAGGGATGGCGTCCACCTCGGGCCCGGACTTGGAACGAGGCCAGCCAGCAATCCAGCGGGAGTCGCGCCATCGGCGACTTCAGATCGATGGCCTCCCCGGATGGCTCAGGCGCAGCACAGGGTGAAGGAAACCCGTCCGCCGCCGCCGGGCCGGTTGGCCACCCGGAGGTCTCCCCCCTGCAGCTCGATCAGCGCCTTGGCGATGGTGAGGCCCAGCCCGGCATGGGAGCGCCCGAATTCATCGAGCGAACGGGCGCCGTCCGCCCGCCAGAAGGGATCGGCGGCGCGCTCCACTGCCATCTGATCGAATCCGGTACCCGAGTCCTCCACCATCAGGTGGACCTGGTCGCCGAGGACATCGGCGGACAGCATCACGGAGCCCCCGGCCGGGGTGAACCTGAAGGCGTTGGCCACCAGGTTGTCGAGGACCCGCTCGACGGCATCGGGTGCACACCGAACCCCCGGCAAGGCCGCAGGCAGACGTCGGACCAGGCGCACCCTCCGTGTCTCCGCCTCGGCCGCGAAGCTCCGGAGGCAGCGCGATACCAGCGAATCGACGGACACCTCGGTGAGCTCGACCGCCAGCGCGCCGGCATCCAGGGACGCCAGCTCGAAGAGATCGTCGACCAACCCGCGCAGGGCCCGCACCCGATCGGCCATCGCCCCCAGGTAGTGGCCGGGAGCCACTACCCCGTCCTCGGTTGCTTCGATCATCGCCTGCAACGAGGCGATCGGACTGCGCAGATCATGGCTGGCCCAAGCCACTATCTCTCGACGGGCGGAGAAGAGGCGCTCGACGCTTTCGGCCATGGCGTTGAACGACCGCGCCAGCTCGGCCAGCTCCGCCGGGCCACCCACCGGGACCCGGACGGCAAATGAACCGGAGGCCATTTCGGACGCACCCTGTCGGACCAGACTCAGGCGGTGGGCGATCGCCCTGGCCACGACCAGGGCACAACCCAGCGCCGCCACTGCCGATGCCGCCGCCACCGTCAGGATCTCGACGTCGACGCCCATGTGGAACATCACCAGGCCCGAGATCGTGACCGCGGCCAGGGGCAGCGCCAGCGACACGAGGGCGGTGGCCACCAACTGGGACCCGACCGAAGACAGCCGGCGGATGACCATGGCCGCCACCAGCCCGGTGATCAGGGTTGCCCCGGCGACCAGGGCGGCGAGGAGGATCACGGCTGGAACCGGTAGCCCACACCCCGGACGGTCTGGATGTGGAGCGGGTTGGCCGGATCACCCTCCACCTTCTCCCTGAGTCGGCGGACATGGACGGTGACCGTGGCGGTGCCGGTGTCGAATGAGGTTTCGAAGCCCCAGACGTGTTCGAGCAGCTGCCCACGGGTAAAGACGCGACCGGGGTGGTCGACCAGAAAGGCCAGCAGGTCGAACTCCCTGGCCGTCAGCTCGACGCCCCGGTCCTCGACGATGACCCGGCGGGTCACCGGATCGACGATGACCCGGCCGTCGGAGGGGGTCGGCCGATCTCCTTCCGGTCGCAGGTCCGCCTCGGGAGCGGGGGAAGGTGGGAGGGCGGCCCGGCGGAGGGAGGAGCGCACCCGGGCCACCAGCTCCCGGGGCGAGAAGGGCTTGGTGACGTAGTCGTCGGCCCCGAGCTCCAATCCCACGATGCGATCCGGTTCCTCCGACCGGGCGGTGAGGAGGATGACCGGAAGCGACGAGGACTGGCGGATCCACCGGCAGAGGTCGAGCCCCCCGATCTCCGGAAGCATCAGGTCGAGCACGACCAGGTCGAGCTGGGTGGTGCTCAGGATGTCCCGGGCGTGGAGCCCATCTCCCGCCTCGATTACGGTGAAGCCCTCCCGGGTCAGGTAGCGGGCCACGACGTCCCGCACCATGGGCTCGTCGTCCACCACGAGGATGGTGGTCATGCACCGATCGTACCGGTCGGCCTCGGGGCTGAGCGTCGCCGCCCGGTTATCGCTCATCCGAACGTGAAGTCGTAGGCGGCGACTCCCGGGCTGAAGGACAGCGACAGGAGCGCGGAGCGTGGTCCGGCCGTCCCGACCAGCTGGTAGAGCCTCGGGTTGCCGCTGACGGCGACCACGGAGCTGGGAACCCCGTCGACGGCGACCGACACGGTGCCGGTCCCCCCGAGCACCAGATAGACGTTCCGGGCCTGGTAGCGAAGTAGGAGAGATGCGCCCGTCCCCGCGGTGGAGCTCTCGTCGCCGATCGTCCACTGGCCTCCGTAGGCGTATTCATCCTGGGGGATGCTGGACGGGGGTGAGTAGTGGGCACTCTGGCCCGCCGTGATCGTCTCGCCGACCAGATTGCCGGTGCGTTGATCGCCGAGGTAGGACTCCGGGGTCGTCTGCTCAATCGGTGTCGAATCGGCCACACCGGTCGGGGCGGGGAGGACGGCGGCGGGGTTGGCCCGCCGCAGCAGGTCACGGATCAGGGTCTCGGTCTGGCCGTAGCGTCCCTCCCCGAAATCGACGTGGCGGATCATCCCGGAGCTGTCGACCAGGTACTCCGCCGGCCAGAACTGATTGCTGTAGGCGTTCCATGTGGAATAGCCGTTGTCGATGGCGACCGGGTAGTGCACGCCGAGCTGCTGGCTGGCCTGGACGACATTGGAGACCACGTGTTCGAAGGCGAACTCGGGGGTGTGGACCCCGACGATGGCGAGCCCGGCTCCGGCATAGGTGCGATTCCAAGCCTCGAGGTGGGGAAGCGTCCGTTGGCAGTTGATGCACGAATAGGTCCAGAAGTCGACGAGGACCACCTTCCCCTTCAGACCGGCGAAGGACAGCGGCTTCCCTCCGGGGGTGTTCAGCCACTGGTCGATGCCGGTGAAGGCCGGTGCCGCCCCACAGTTCTGCAGGGTGGGGGAGCCGTCGGTGCACGATGACAGCGCTCCGGACTCGTGCGAACCGGTGACTCCGCTGAGCGCCGACTTGGCGGCCGCGTTGGCCTCGAGGTGGGTCTGGAGGGCGTCGGTGTAGCCCGGCAGCGCGGTTTGCAGGCCCGAGGTCAGATTGAGGCCGATGGCGACGGCGGCCAGGAGCAGCACGACGCCGACCCCTTTGCGCACCATCGCCGTCCTCGAGCGAAGCGCCTTCATGCTCCCAGCCAGTCGCTGGCCGGCGATGGCGAAGATCAGAAGCGGGACCGACACACCTAGCGCGAATGACACGGTCAGGATGACCGCCGAGAGCCCGATGCGATGGTTGGCACTGACCACGGTGATGGCGGCCAGCACCGGCCCCGCGCACGGTACGAACAACAGTCCGAGGCTTATCCCGAGTACGAAGCCACCGCCCTGGTCGTGTTGGCGCCCCCTTGCGAGCCGGGCGAACGGTCGCTCGAGGAGGTCGCCGACCGACGGGACGATGAGCCCGAGGGCGACGGCCGCCAGCACGACGAGCCCGAGGTTCCGCAGCAGGTCCTGGGGGAGTCCCAGCAGGCTGAGGAGGGAGGATCCGATCAGGGTGAACACGCTGAAACTGACGACGAGTCCCCCGACGATGGCGTACGGCCGCCGCCGTGCCCGAGCCTCGCCGGCTGCCGTCGACGCCGGGTCCGCGGATGACCTCCGTTCGACCGGCGCCACCGCCACGCCGGCCGGCGTGGCGTCGGCCGGTGCCCCCGCTCCGATGGGGACAGCCGACGGGCCCTCCGCCCCTCCGGCCGCCCCCCCGGGTCCGACCACCTGTCCCCCTGACTCCGCGCCGGTGTCGCCGCCAGGTCGGGCCGGCCCGGCCGGGGTCCCGCTCACCGCACCGGCGGCGAAGATCACCGGGATCACGGGGATGATGCAGGGAGAGATGCCGGTGACCAGTCCTCCCAGGAACCCGATCAGGATCAGGATCGGCAACGGTCAGCCTCCCGGCGTCGTGGTGGTCGGCGACTCGTGCATCATGTGGCCACCCGAGCCCCCGGCGGTGGTGGTCGGTGACCCGGAGCCGTGCATCATATGGTCCGAGCTCCCGGCGGTGGTGGTCGGTGACCCGGAGCCGTGCATCATATGGTCCGAGCTCCCGGTGCCGGACGACGACGCCGCCTTCGACTTGGCGTCGTGCATCATCTGATGGCCGGTGGTCGGAGTGGGCGATGCATTCGAGGAGCAGGCGGCCATTCCGAGGCCTGCCGTGACGGCAATCCCCCCGATGGCCAGTGATCGTGCCAAGGTGCTCATGTCAGTCTCCCTTCGGGCGGCGACGCTGGATCGTCGACGCCGCCCACGGTAGGAAACCGAGACTGCGCGGTTCGAAACGGAACCTTACGAGTCCATAAAATCTACCGCGACCGCCGAATCGGAGGAAGCCCATGCCGC
>Ga0075021_10001578_pt1 | contig 11740 bp, 18 predicted proteins | sample ColStrG_CSR_2012_FD_72749 | JGI IMG/M metagenome (GOLD analysis project Ga0075021, IMG submission 72749) | Freshwater sediment microbial communities in response to fracking from Pennsylvania, USA - Cold Stream Run_MetaG_CSR_2012 | ecosystem: Environmental > Aquatic > Freshwater > Creek >... | reverse complement strand
GAGCACACACCGATACACGACGCGGGACGAGCAGGATTACAACCGTGCCTGACGTGTCGGAGTTCGTGGCTCACTGGGGCTACCTGGCGATCTTCGTGATCGTCGTCCTAGGGAATGTGGGATTGCCCGTGCCTGAAGAGTCGGCCCTCCTGGCCGGGGGTTACCTCGTATGGCGCGGTGACCTGATGTGGTCAGGCGTGCTCACGGTCGGCATTGTCAGTGCGGTGGCGGGCGATAACGTGGGTTACTGGATCGGGCGTCGGTACGGGCCACGCGTCCTCGAACGCCTGCGGCGCTTGGTCGGGATCACGCCGCAACAGTTTCAGTCGATGCGAACGTTCATGGTGCGCTGGGGCTCCCTGGGGGTGTTTGTTGCCCGGTTCATCCCCGGGCTTCGCTTTCTCGCTGGCCCGTTGGCGGGGACGGTCGGGCTTCATGTCACGGCCTTCATTGCCGCCAACGTGCTTGGAGCCGTCGTGTACGTGCCGGTGATCGTAGCGGCCGGGTACGCCGTCGGCTATGGCGCAGGACCCCATGTGGAGCGGATCCTGCGGATCCTCGGCCCGGTCGAGTACGTCGTGCTGATAGTGACTGTGGTCGCCGCTGGGACCTTCTTCCTCTGGCGAGCCCTCCGGGCCTGACGGGAGAACTTCCTATCGCCCCGTCCTCTCCTGCGAGCCCTGTGGGCTGCCCGATGAAGTGGAGGGCAGTGACGGGGCCACCCCGGCTCCCGCTGGCCTCTGCACTCGTTCAAGGGCTGGATCTTCGACAAAGGTCGCATAGCCGGGGGTGAGAAGTTCCACCCGATCCCCGGGTTCCAGAAGCAGGTCCAACTCCGCCACCTTCTGACTGAACGTGACAAGCATCGGACCTTGGGCCGTCGCTACCTTCAAAAGAAGCCGATTCCCCTCACGCTGCTTGCGCACGACCTCACCGTCGAGCCGCTCATGTTGCCCGCTGAACGACTGGGGCGGATAGGGAGTCACAAGGGCGGGCCCCTTCGTCGCAACGCCCACCCCGATGAGGACTCCGATTCGCAAGCGTACAACTGAGGACCGGCCCTCCTCTCATGGTCGCGTGAATCGGAGGGGACGAACTCCTCGGCGGCGTGGGGCCAGTCATGGTCGAGCCTCCGGTCATTCGATCACCCTTATCCTGCCGCTGCAAACGCCGGAATACTCAACGTGCTTCGCCCCGAAGTACTTTCGCGTTGTCGTCACACGGTGCGCCGGATCGCATGGTAGGCCACGAGGAACACAACGGCACCGACCACGGCGACGATCAGACTGTAGATATTGAGTCCGGTCACCCCGAACATTCCGAACATCCTGAAGAGCCAGCCCCCTACGACGGCTCCCACGATACCTAGAGCGACGTCGAGCATGAGCCCCTCGCCCGTCTTGTTGACTAGCTTGCTGCCGATGAACCCTGCGATCAGGCCAAGCACTATCCACGCGACGATCGACATAGTCTGATCTCCCTTTCCCGGATGTCACAAGTAGCATCACTCGATCACCTGATCCGCCCGCTGCAGGAGCGACGGCGGGATCGTCAGGCCGAGGGCCTTCGCGGTCTTGAGATTGATGACCAGCTCGAACTTCGTCGGCTGCTCGATGGGGAGGTCGGCAGGCTTGGCGCCCTTCAAAATCTTGTCCACGTAGATGGCCGCACGCCGATAGTGGTCAGCAAAGTCGACCCCGTATGACATGAGACCTCCGGCGTCCACAAATGCCTTCGCATCGTAAATCCCTGGCACTCGGCTCCGTGCTGCGAACTCGACCGTGCGTTGTCGATTGGCGACGGTCACGGTATCAGCTAGGACGAGCAGTGATTCGGGCCGATCTCGGATCATCATCGCAAACACCAGGTCGAAGTCGTCGGGGCTTTGGACCGTAACCGAGTGGAGCGCCACGCCTAACTGCTGGGCTGCGCCTTGCGTTTCGTGGAATCTGGTCTGCATGCCCTGGTTCGCGGAATTCCACAGCACTGTCACCCGTGAGAGTCTTGGCAGCGCCTGTTTGAGCAAATCCAGTCGCTTAGCTGCGAGTTGCGGGGCGATGAGGGATAAGCCGGTGACGTTTCCACCGGGGTGGGCTAGGCTCTCGACCAGCTTTACTTCGACCGGTTCTCCCACGCTAGCCATGACAATGGGAATTGTGCCGGTCGCCTGCTTGGCGGCGAGGGCCCCGGGCGTAGTGGCCGCGACCAGCACGTCAACCTTGAGATTGACTAACTCCGCCGCGAGGGCGGGAAAGCGCTCAGTTCGACCCTCCGCGTAACGGACCTCCAAGGTAAGGTTCCGTCCCTCAACGTAACCGAGTTCACGCAAGCCCTGCGACAACGGAGCGAGTCCGGGGTTGGACCCCGGAAGCTCCTTAAAGCCGGGCGTCAGGAAGCCGACACGCCAGGCCTTACCTGCCTGCTGCGCCTCGGCGGCGACCGGCGCGGCGAGGAGGCCGGCAGCCAAGCTACCGAGGAAGGCACGTCGGTTCACGAGAGCCTCCGCTTGGCCGTGTAGGTGGAAGGAAGGCGCGGCCAGCGGGTCGAATCTACACCCGGGCGGCGGCCTTGTGGACTATGACTTGCGCTCGCCCTCGCGGCCCTTGACAGGCCCCGTTTACCTTGCCTAGCCTAGCTGAGAGAGGCGTGTCCGAGGACGCAGGGCGCCTCCGGTCTCTCAATTCTCGACAAGGAGACACGAGATGGACAACAGTTGGAACAACCCCTGGAAGCTGACCGCGATCGCGATGGCTCTTGTGATCGTCACGGCGGTCGTCACTGGGATCGTTATAGCGAGCCGGACGGGGACTAAACCGGCCGAGCAAGTAGTGAGCACGCCTTCACCCGCAAAGCCACCGGCGGCGCCAGCAGCCACGACGCCACCAGCAGCCACGACGCCACACCCGACCGCCACAGTCCCGCCTCAAGCGGCAATCGAGAAATGTAACCAGTACGCGGCGACACCGCCCAGTCAGCGGGACAAGACCATCGGGGTGGTGAAGGACACCGCTATTGGAGGCGTCGGGGGGGCGGCCGTCGGAGCGGCAGGAGGCGCCATCGCGGGAGGAGGCAGAGGTGCCGGAACGGGTGCGGCGATTGGCGGCCTTCTTGGGGTTGTGGGGGGGACGCTGTATGGCCTGAACGAAGTCCACAAGAATAACCAGGAGGCCCAGGCGGCCTACGCGCGCTGCATGCAGGCGCATGGTCATACCGGATAGCCAGTAGCCTCTCGAGAGCCACTACCCACGCGAGCGTCGAGTCAGTCGCCCCTCGGCGCTCGTGGTGTCTAGAGGACGCCGCCGGGCAACCCCTAGAGGGCGGCCCATCCCCGTCGGGCGAGTGCCGGGTTACCGGCCGCTACCCCGGCTCAAAGATCTGCTCAGGTTTGACGGTGATGACCTTGCCCCACCACTTCTCGGTCTTCGCCGCCTCGATGTCCAGACGCGACACTCGCGGGTTCGAGCCGTCCTTGTCGTTTTGCAGTGAGAACGACCCGTGCTGCCCGGAGGCGAAGTGCGTCGGGTGGCCCCGCCAGTCTTGCCACTCATCGGTAGTCACGCAGCCGGCCGCTAGCGTGGCGAGTCCAATCATCAAGATTACCGGAGGTATTGATTCCATCGGTTCATCCTCCACATGTCGGCGTCTTTACTCAATCACCTGATCCGCCCGCTGCAGGAGCGACGACGGGATCGTCAGGCCGAGAGCCTTGGCGGTTTTGAGGTTGATGACCAGCTCAAACTTGGTGGGCTGCTCGACGGGGAGGTCTCCCGGCTTCGCTCCTCGCAAGATTTTGTCTACATAGTCCGCTGCGTGGCGGTACGGCACGCTTGCGGGCACCCCATAACCGAAAAGAAGCCCGCCAGCCACGCCACTCACAAAGCCCCCTGCCGGAAGACGATGCCGGATCGCCAACTCGGCAATCTTGGCCTGATCGCGGAAGAAGATCGGAGATCCGACGACAAGGACAGCATCGACTCGTCGCTGCTTCAGAGTCAGAAACGCGTGCGCCAGATCGTATTGAGGACGAACCTCCACTTTCTCGAGCTGCACATTCAGCTTCGGCGCACTGGCATCGATGATCGACAACTGATCCGTCGCGAAGGCATCCCAGAGCACTCCCACCAGAGTGACTCTCGGGAGTACCTCTTTCAGGAGCTCCAGCTGCTTCGCGCCCTGCTCCGGGGCTAGAGAGAACACGCCGGTGACGTTCCCACCAGGGCGCGCGAGACTTGCCACATGTCCTTTCTCGACCGGGTCGTAGTTCAGCGCCACCATAACAATCGGGATGGTGCTGGTCGCACGTCGCGCCGCCTTGAGACTGGCCTCAGGACCCCCGGCGAGAATCACGTCAACGTGCTGTCGGACGAATTCGGCAGCGATTGCGGAGATATCCCTGGAGCCCCTCGGCGTCTGATAGTCGATGGCCAGATTCTTTCCATCGACCCAGCCAAGATCGCGGAGCCGTTGCTCGAAGGCTTGAAAGAACGACGCGGAGCGCGGATTGACCCCGGCGGCAACGACGCCGATCCGGTACACTTTCCCAGCCTGCTGCGCCCCAGCGGCGAGCGGCGTGGCGAGGAGGCCGCAAGCAAGCGTGCCGATGAAGGCTCGGCGATTCATTTACTCGATCACCTGATCCGCCCGCTGCAGGAGCGACGGCCGTCCAGAGCACAGTGACCGGCGGCCGCTCATGGCCACCATTGGTCCGGCCGAGTACGGGCACGACTGAACGGGGAGCGGGACGGAGCCGGATGATCCAGGATCTCCCGCACCTTCCGGGTCAGGGCCTCGGTGCTGAAAGGCTTGGGCAAGATCGGGTCTCCCGGCTGGAGCCCAGGACCGCTCAGCTGTTCGGTTTGGGCGCCGACGAGCGCGAAGCCAGACATGTAGAGCACCTTCGTATCAGGGCGCTGGCGGGTCAGGCGTCCCGCCAGTTCGACGCCGTTGAGGCGTGGCATTGTGACGTCGGTCAGTAGCAAGTGGATCGGCTCGGTATGGCCCTCTGCGATCCGGAGCGCTTCTTCGCCATCTCGGGCTTCCAAGACTCTATAACCCGCCGCCACGAGACAGTCTCGGGCCAGCTCGCAGACATCGGCCTCGTCATCAACGACCAGGATCGTCTCCATGTGCGCCTCCTCGGCTATTCGCGGGCACGCTCCCGAGGCTGGCCGCGTCGTCTAGCAGGGACGGGGCGGGACGGCCAGCCGCGTCGACCTTACACCAAGGGGGCGAGCGTCGGGACTACCATTCCTTCGGAGTATTGGGGGAGCCTAGCCGGCAGCGGTTTCTCCGTCTACACTCCAGAACATGAGACTCCTGCTGACTGTCTGCGCTCTCGGCGTACTCCTGGGCGGATGTATCGCGAAGCGGGACATGGATGAGTGCAACAAGGGAGACCGGAGTCGGTGCCCTCAGGACGCCTCAGTGCGGCTCAGGTAGCTCGTGCTGTCGCGAGTACCTAGGTGACCGTAAGAAGAGCCCGAAGGGGCAGCCTCCAGAGGGCGGCTCATCCCCTTCGGGCGATGGCCGGGTGTGTCGGCTGGCACCCGGTGCCCTCAGTGTACCCCCGCTAGGTCAGCGTGACCGGCCGAAGGGCAGTTCCTACGGAGACACTTTTCCCCGGCGGAGCAGATAGACTCCTACTAGGATCACCGCAACACCACTGATCAGTACAAGCGCCTGCTTCCACCCGAAGCCAGGATGCCTCCCCAGGCCCAACTGATCAGCAAACAGTGAAATGAGCACGAGGAGCGCGCCGAGGGCAATCACGATCCATGCGCGCATTGGATTGTCGATGGTCGCCTTCTTCCTCTCTACTCGATCACCTGATCCGCCCGCTGCAGGAACGACGGCGGGATCGTCAGGCCCAACGTCGTCGCCGTCTTGAGATTGACGGCCAGGTAGTACCTCGTCGGCTGTTCCGCGGGCAAGGCCGTCGGCTTCGCACCCTTCAAGATTCGATCAATATAGAGCGCGGCCTGATGGAGACTGTCCTCCATGCCGGGTCCGTATGACATCAGCCCGCCCTCCCGGACGATGAAGTTCCACTCGTACATCGTGGGGATGCGGTGCGTCGCCGCGAATTCGACGAAGCGTTGACGGTTCAGGGTGGTGAGCCCATCCGCCACCAAGAACATGGCGTCGGGCCGGCGGTGAGTCATGGCGGAAAACGCGGCCGCGAAATCGTCCGGCTCGCGCACCCCGAGGGCTTGCACCTCCACCTGGAGGGTGCGCGCCGCCTTCTCGATCTCGCGGTAGCGGAGCGTCATCCCCGGATCGTTGGCGTTCCAGAGGACGGCAATCAGGGCGGCCTTCGGCACCGCCTCCTTCAGGAGCTCCATCCGCTTGGCACTGAGCTGGATGGACTCGTCGGTCAATCCGGTCACATTCGCACCTGGGCGGGCGAGGCTCGCGACGAGTCCGGTCGCCACGGCGTCCCCCGCCGCGACCGCCATCACGATCGGAATGGTCGAGGTCGCTTGCTTCGCGGCCAGCGTCGCCGGCCCGCCGTTCGTCGCGATGACGTCGACCCTGAGTCGCACGAGTTCGGCCGCCAGGCCAGGGAGCCGCTCCAGCGTGCCCTCGGCGAAGCGGGCCTCGTATGCGACATTCTTGCCCTCGACATAGCCGAGACTTCGCAAACTCTCACGGAGTGGACCGGGCGGCGCGCTGTCGGGTGTCCGACCGCCGCCCGCGAGGTAGCCGACACGGAATACCTTCTGGGCCGGCTGCGCATCGGCGGACAACGGGCCCGCGACGAGGCCACCGGCCACGGTGCTCAGGAATGTTCGTCGATCCATGACGAGCCCCCCTGGCCGCGGCATCTAGGAGGGACGGAGCGGGGCGGCCAGCGGGTCGACCTTACTACAGCCGGGTCACTTGCGGGAGTCAGCCCCGGCCGCCGCTGAGGGGGGCGCACTAACCGGGTGGACCATCTGCGCGCCGCAGGAGCAGGCTAGCCAGACCTTCCCGCCGGCGTGCCCGCCATCCAGATCCCCGCACCGCCGATGCTCCGCGACGAAGGCCACCAGGGCGGTCAGCACGTCCGGCATGGGACGCGGCGACGACCACACCCGCGGTACGGGTGTAAGAGCCCGAGGCGTGCGTACGCGCAAGGCGGGCGGGTAGCGTTCGTTCCTGTGGCTAGGGGAACCTAAATGAGACCCTAGGGGCGTGCCCTCGACAAGGATTACTAGTACGTAGTTCTCCATCCCAGCCAGTCGCGGAAGCTACCGCCCGTTCGCCTTCCCTCTGACAATCCTTGTCAGACCGAGGCGGCTTAGATCCTGTAGATGATTCCCGAACCTAGTCAATCAGCAGCTTTCGCCCCGCATACGGTGATGGCACCGCGGTTGCTCATACACCCTTGCAGCCAGCTACCCAGCCCGGTCGCCAGCCCCTAACCGGAGGATTCGTCGATGAGTTGCTCGCCGTCACCTGCCGCAACTCATCCCGCCCGACGAAATCTGTGCGGCGGTCGCTCGGCTCGTGGTGCCCGCATGAACGCGATGGTCTCGCGGGCACTGCTCGCAGTAGGCTTGCTCTGCTCCTGCTCGGCGTGCAGCACGTACAGCCTCTCCGAATGGTTGCCGCTGGGGCAGTCACCGAGGAGCACCGTCGCCTCAGCGGGCGGAGAAACGCGTGCGGTTGCAGCAAAGAATCCCCCGGTTGCACCGACCAGCGCCGGGCAGGACGGGAAGAACAGCGCAGCCGCCGAAGCACTCTACCGCCTTGGACTCGCTCAGGCCGACCCCACCACCGGTATCCGGGACTACCGGGCCGCCCGAGCGACCTTCACCGAGTTACTGGTTCGATACCCGCGCAGCCGCTGGGATGCCGAGGCCCGTGCCTGGCAAGCGACCCTGACGGATCTACTCGTGCGCGAAGATGAGGCCCGCCGCTATAGCCAGCGTCTGCAACGGGTCGAGGAGGATAGCAGGCGGACGAAAACGAACCTCGAATGGCTGAAGCAAATTGATCTGGACCACGAGCCTCGCCGGTAGTTGCTATGCGCTGGCTCACCCGAACGCTCGACCATCTGATCGCGAATGTCGCGCTGTGGTTGGCGGCGGTCGGCTTCCTGCTCATCGGGGCCGGCGCGCTGATGAGAGTCTTTCATGTCCTAGGCCCCGCACCATGAGGCCCACCGGCGCCGCGGAACTCTCTCAATGAACGCGGCCTCACAGCGCGTCGCGGAGAAGATCGCTGCACGTCTGCTGCCAGCCGTGGCGGATCCCGTCAGCGAGTGGGAGGGATTCGGCATCGGGCTGCATTGCGACGGCTGCGACGCGCCAGTGTTGCCGAGTGAAGCGCAGCACGAGCCGCGACTGCCGGACGGCCGAACGCTTCGCTTTCACGCCCCCTGCGCGGCAGCCTGGCACCGCCTGAGACGTGTGCTGCCACTGCTGCGCCGCTAGCCGTGCCCTTTGTCATTCTATCGAGGGGGGCTGTTCAATGTCTGAGACGATTCTCGTGGTCGATGATGATGACGACGTCCGGACGGTGGCGCAGGTCGCGCTGACCGGGTTTGGGTACGTCGCATTAGAGACGGGCGATCCGCAGAAGGCCATCCAGATCGCGAAGGAGCGGCCCATCGGGCTCCTGCTCACCGATGTGGTGATGCCGCTGATGAAGGGCACGGAGCTGGCCGTCCGCGTTCAGGTGGCGAGTCCCTCGACGAAGATCCCGCTGATGTCGGGCTATCAGACCTCCGATATCGCCCCCTCCGGGCACGCTTTCTTGGCGGCGAAACCCTTCGACCTCGACACCCTCGCGAAGCGCGTGCGTGAGACGCTCGCCCGGGCGCCCGCGTTCGCCAAGGCCCGGCGATATTGATGCTGTCCCAGCGTTCGGCGGTCTTTCTTCCTAGTCGGTGCCGGTGCGGCGACCTGGGCGCGAGTATCACCCGTCCACTCAGGGGCGAGCAGTCTCGGTGTAGTGCTCGCGCCGCAGTCGGTTAGAAACGCCAGAGAGGCTGAGCGGCGCTACTCTGAGTTGCCGAGCCGAGTAGGTGTCGCCTACACTCCTTCCGACCTACATCGGGGGCAAGCCATGGCCGACGTGATGTGCCCGATCAGCTTCGAGGACCTCGACGCGCTCCTTGCCGATGACCAGCTACCGCCCGACGTTGCTGCTCTCTTCGAGGACTCGGCTCGTACCGTCGAACTCAGCGGAGGCTACGAGATGGAGTTGACCGAGGCAGAAGCGCGGGCGCTGCTCACCTACGCCACGAGCCACGAGATGCGCCACTTGGAGCGGGACCTTCGGCAGGAGTTGGCCGGCTTCGAGCGACGACAGCGGGATAGCGGTTCTACGCGCTAGTCCGGTTGACAGGACGACTCCGCATGGACCCCGCGGCACAGCGTATCCGAGACAAGCTCTGGTACGGCCTGCTCCCTAATGTTGCGCCCGTCAAGACGTCGGGCGTCGGCCACGGAAGCGGGCACAAGCGCGACGCTCTGACGCGACCATCTGGCCCAAAGAAGCCGAGCAGGACGTCACGCTAAAGGATGGTCGGACGTTGCGCTTTCACGTCGCGTGCGCGGGCTTGTGGCAAGTACTGAGGTCGGCGCTTCCGCGCAGGATGGGGTGAGAATGATCGCCACCACGATTCTCGCCGGCATTCTGCGCGAAGCCCAGCGAGACGCGGTCATCCTCGCAGCCAGCAGGCGCATCGCGCTCCCGCCTGACCACAATCGGTGGTAACTGACTGATCGGCGGACTCAACAATCGGTATTTATTTTGTCTGTCTGGGAGTCTCTCCGCTCGGGGGGCCGCCCCCCATGTGAGTGGGCTTGACGGGGGTCGAGCGCGGGCACGAGGCGCGTGCCAGTCCGACGTCAGCCCTTCGGTCGCGTCGGCTCGCTGTATGAGTCATTGGGAAGGTTCCTCGTCGGCAGGTGTTGGAGCGTCGATACCGCTCACGGATTTGGTCACACGTTCGGGCGCGTCTCCTGCTGGCCGCTCATCGCTTGGCGCGGCTCCGGTTGGCTGTTCGACCGTTTCAAGGTCGAGATCGCGGGTTCGAATCCCGCCGGGGTCACCATGTCCTGTCAGGGACTTAGCTGGTATCACACCCAGGCCAGCAATCTTCCAGTCACGATTCTGGTCAGGGATTTCCTGCTGAGTTGCTCGCTCCACCGGCGCCAATCGCTCGACAGCCGCTCGCGTGTGGTCGGGGCTGAGATGGGCGTATCGCTGGACCATGACTTGGGACTTCCAGCCGCCGGCCCGCTGGACCGTGTAGCTCGACCCCGGCATCAAGGTCCCCACACCGGCGATGCTCCTGGAGGAAGGCGTCGAGGGCTGCCAGCAGCTCGGGCATCGGGGCTACTCGATGACCTGATCCGCCCGCTGCAGGAGCGACGGCGGGATCGTCAGGCCGAGCGCCTTGGCGGTCTTGAGGTTGATGACCAGCTCGAACTTGGTGGGTTGCTCGACGGGCAGCTCGGCGGGCTTTGCGCCCTTCAGGATGCGGTCAACGTACCCTGCGGCCCGCCGCCACTGATCAGCGACGCTCGCACCGTATGACATGAGGCCCCCATCGTGGACGAATTGCCTGTCAGCGTATATGGCCAGGAGTCGGTTCTTCACCGCCAGGCTGGCGATGCTGGCTCTCTGATCGAGGACCAGGGGACCGCCAAAGACGATGAGCCCACCGGCACCCGCGCGGCGGATCTCCGCGAAGGCATCTCCGATGTCATCGGCCCCCCGGAATCCGACCGGCACGACAGTGATCCCCAAGCCGCGACCCGCATCCTCGAGGACTTTCACCTGAGACGGGTTGTATGACATGCCCAAACCCGACAGGGCAGCCACGCGGGAGAGCTTCGGGTCGATCTCTCGGAGAAGCTGCAGACGTTTGTTCAGAATCTCTGAGCCGGCATCCGATGTCAGACCGGTGACGTTCCCACCGGGATGGGCAAGGCTCGCCACAAGTCCCTCTTCGACCGGATTGTACGAGCCGGTCATCACGATAGGAATCGTGGTTGTCGCCTTCTTGGCAGCGATAGTATTCGGGTTGACCCCGGTGACGATCACGTCCACTTTGAGCCGAACCAGATCGGCCGCGAGCTCTGGAAGGCGCTCGACGTGTCCCTCTGCGAAGCGGTACTCGATCACGATGTCGCGACCGAGCGTATAGCCTTTCTCGCGGAGCCCCTCCTCGAAGGCTCGGATCAGATGGAGCTGGGTTTCTCTATGCTGGGTCTGAAGATAGCCGATCCGCCACACCTTCCGCGTCGGCTGCGCCTCGGCGGCGAGCGGCGCGGCGAGAAGGCCGCCCGCCGTGATTGCCAAGAAGGCGCGGCGAGGCATCTGGGGCAAGCAGATCTGCTCCCTCCTGTGCGCCATCGCTGCGGGGTCTCCTCTCGGCCTGCGGCTCGGCCCTCGGTCGGTGACTACGGTAGGTGGTAGGTGAACGACCTGTCAATATCGCTTCCCTCGGCTGGATCGCGTCGGGGAGCGCGGGGACTTTCCACCGCAGCGCGGGAGCCGGCCTTGCGCCTACTGCTATGATCCTGAGCGATGCCACGCCCCTTGGACGAGCGCCAATCCATAGAGCAGGAGCGCGAGGAGCTGAGGGCCCAGATAGCAACCGACCAGCGCGAGCTTGCGGCAACGACGGATCAGGACCGGACCCGGGGGGAGTTCTTGGCCTGGCGCATCAAGCGGGCACGGAACCGGATCGCCCTGATCGAGACCCGGCTGGCAGCCATCAGGATCGAGGCTCCGTGACGAC
>Ga0075021_10001576_pt1 | contig 11746 bp, 13 predicted proteins | sample ColStrG_CSR_2012_FD_72749 | JGI IMG/M metagenome (GOLD analysis project Ga0075021, IMG submission 72749) | Freshwater sediment microbial communities in response to fracking from Pennsylvania, USA - Cold Stream Run_MetaG_CSR_2012 | ecosystem: Environmental > Aquatic > Freshwater > Creek >... | reverse complement strand
TCCAGCACTGTCTCTGTTGACTTCACAACTTCTGACGGCCCCGGTGCTGCGTTGTATTGGGGCCAGTGGATCGGCGCAGCTTCGTCGTTCAGCCCGAGTTCGGGCACCGTCACATTCGCGCCCGGCCAGACCACCGCCACGATTTCGTTCACCGTGAACCCTCCGAACGTCACCGGTTGCTCTCCCTTCTTTCCGCCGACGGCCTGCTATCCATCAGTCACCGTGACACTCTCCAACCCGAAGAACGCCGGCCTCGGACCGACGCCGTACACGAACTTGCTGTTTGTCTAGAAACGTCGGAGCTTACGCACTTCGACGACGGCATCGGCAGGAGGGTAGACCTACCACCCAGACCCGTTGATGAGCACGGCCGCCCCGTTCACACGATCGTGGGCCAGGTCGTCGAGCGCCTTATCGGCCCGGTCGAGCCCGTAGGCCACAGTGGCGACCCGCACCGGGATGCGGGCGGCGGCGCTGAGGAACTCGTTTCCGTCGTCACGGGTGTTGGCGGTCACGCTGCACAGTGCGCGCTCTTGGAAGAGGTGCCGCTCGTAGTCGAGGACCGGGATGTCGCTCAGGTGGATCCCGGCTATGGCCAAGACGCCGCCGCGGTCGAGGGCTTGCAGCGCAGGCAGCACCAGTGTGCCGACCGGAGCAAACAGAATGGCGGCATCGAGTGGCTCGGGCGGCGGGTCGTCGGCCCCACCGGCACTGGCCGCTCCCAGTTCGAGGGCGAGCTCCCGGGCTTCCGGCGCCCGCGTCATCACGTGGACCCTGGCCCCTTCGGCCATGGCCATCTGGGCGGTGAGGTGGGCTGACCCGCCGAAACCGTAGATGCCGAGGCGGCCCCCCGGGGGCAGCTGCGACCTGCGAAGTGCCCGGTAGCCGATGATCCCGGCGCAGAGGAGCGGCGCCGCCTGTTCGTCGCCGAACTCCTCGGGCACGGGGTAGGCGAATGCTTCGTGGGCGACGACATAGGGGGCATATCCGCCGTCGAGGTCCCACCCGGTGAACTGCGGCCGGGTACAGAGGTTCTCCCGGCCCGCCAGGCAGAACCGGCATCTCCCACAGGTATGGGCCAGCCACGGAACCCCGACCCGGTCACCCTCTACGAATCGGACACATCCCGGACCGAGCTGGTCCACGATGCCGACCACCTCATGACCGGGGACCACAGAATCGTGCCTGGGAGGAAGATCCCCCTCGGCGAGATGGAGATCGGTGCGACACACACCGCAGACCCGCACATGGACGCGGACCTGTCCCGCGGCCGGCACCGGAATCCGCCGGTCGATGCGTCGGAGGGGCCCGGACGCGGCCGGCCCCGGGGTGCCGACCACCCAGGCCGGCATCGTCTCCGTGCTCACCGACCGGTCCCCGTGGCCGGCGATCTCGGGGCGGCGCGAACGTGGGCCCGTTCCCCCTGCTTGCCGATGAGGCTGAGGAATTCGACGGGGCCGGATCCGGTGGCCCCGAACCAGTGCGGGGTGCGGGTGTCGAACTCGGCGACCTCTCCCGGTTCGAGGATGAGGTCGTGTTGGCCGAGGACCAAGCGGAGTCTGCCGTCGAGGACGTAGACCCAGTCGAAGCCTTCGTGGGTCCGAAGGGCGGGTTCCGCGCTGTCGCTCCCGGTGGGGAGGACGAATTTGTACGACTGGATGCCCCCGGGTCGGCGAGTCAGGGGAAGGATGGTCGATCCGTCGCCGCAGACGATGGGACGCAGGTTGAGGCGAGGGTTTCCGGTAGATGGGGCGTCGACAAGTTCGTCGAGTGTGACGCCGTAGGTGCGGGCGAGTGGGAGCAACTGTTCGAGCGTGGGGCGTCGCAGACCGGCTTCCAGTCTCGACAGCGTGCTGGTGGAGATGCCCGTCTCCAATGCGAGGTCGGTGAGGGTGATGTTGCGGCGCATCCGCAGGCTCTTGAGCCTCGGTCCGACTGCGTCGAGGGTGCGGTCCAGTTGCCCTTCCATGTGCCTAGTTTGCCATTTGGCAATTCCATTTGCAATATGGCCCGGGCGAGCGCACTATTGCCGTGACCTCACGACCAACACGAAGAGCTGGTCGAGACGAGATACGGGGAGTTCTGATGACGCAAGCATTCGACAGGGACTATTGGGAATCCCACTGGCGGCAGGCGGGCGGTCACCCACCCGGCCGGGGGATGGTTCCGAACCCGTATCTGGTCCGTGAGATCAGCAGCCTGGCGCCGGGCACGGCGCTGGATGCCGGTTGTGGCGAGGGAGCGGAAGCAGTCTGGCTTGCCGATGAGGGCTGGCAGGTCACCGCCGCCGACGTCTCCACCGAGGCTCTTTCCCGCGCCTCCGAGCGCGCCGCGAGCGCTTGTGGAGCACCCGAGCGCGTGCGGTGGGTCGAGGCGGACCTGAGTGTCTGGGAACCGGATGGGCAGTTCGACCTGGTCACAACCCACTACGCGCACCCGGCAATGCCGCAACTGGCGTTCTACCAGCGCATTTCCGGCTGGGTGGCACCCGGCGGCACCCTGTTGATCGTCGGCCACGTACAAACCTCGGAAACACCGGAGCACCAAGGCGGCCATGAACCGCAGGGCCACGGACACAACCCTCCCGAAGAGGTGTCGGTCACCGCCGCGAGCATCACGGTGGGTCTCGAAGCGTCCCAGTGGGTCATCGGCACGGCCGACGAGCCCATCCGCACCCTCACGGACCGCGCCGGCCGGACCGTCCGGTTGGGCGACGTCGTCGTGCGGGCCACCCGACGCCGCTGACCCGCGGCTCTCCCTCTCGGGTCACCTACGAGAGCCGGCCACCAGCACGGGCTCCGACCGGGCGGCCCCGATGATCATGCGGTGGGCGAGAGCTGTTCGTCGAGAAAGTGGATCTTGACCGGATCCGCCAGCACATGGATCTCCTTCACGAGGTCGTTCTCCAGGGTCAGCAGGATGATGGCGGACAGCTTGCTGTGGGCGAACGCCAACACGATCGACTCTTCCCGGACCGGGGTGGACACCAGCGTGGCGTTTCCGAAGAAACGGAGCAGGTTCTCGGCGACGACATGCGGTCCCCGGTTGACGATACCGGTCCGCCGATCGGAGGGCCCCAGGTCGACCTCCCCCGAGACGTCGGGGTCGAGGAGCGCGAGCAGCCCGGACACATCGCCGGTCGAGCAGGCCTGGATGAATCGCTCTGCCACGCGCCGACTGTCGGGGGAGGGCACCGGGGGCCGCCCCGTCTTCTCGGAGTCGACCTTTGAACGCGCCCTTCGAGCCAGCTGCCGGCAGTTCGGAGCTGATCGGCCAACTGTTTCGGCGATGGTGTCGAACGGCATCTGAAAGATGTCATGGAGCACGAAGACGACTCGTTCGGCAGGGCTCAGCCTCTGAAGCACGACCAGGAGCGCCAGCCGGACTTCGTCGTCGAGCGTGACCCGGTCGGCCGGGTCGCCGGCCCCGTTCCGGTCCGGGGAGGTGCCGACCTGGCCGGTGCCGGCGGCGTCGAGAACGGCCACATCGTAGGTGCGCTCGCGTCGTGAGGTTGCCGAGCGGATCTTGTCGAAGCAGATCCTGCTGGTCACTACGGTCAACCAACCGCGGGCGTCGTCGATCTCGTCGTATTCGACGCCGACCAGCCTGGCGAATGCCTCCTGGACGGCGTCTTCGGCCGCACCTACATCGCTCAGGATGCCGAAGGCCAGATCCACCAGGTGCGCCCGGTTGGCCGACCACGTCTCCGAGATCCTGACGTCATCTGCGCTCGTGCCGCTTCCCATCTCAGACCACCGCCCTCAACCATAGTCATGCGACCTTCAACCCCAGAGGACGAGATGGGGCGTTGGAATGTGACGCGATTGCCCAAAAGAGCGGATTCGGCTCGTGGTGAACGGCGGGTGCCGGCCAGAGGAGGGACTTCCGTGCGGGTGTCACAAACCCGGGCCGCATCTCGTCCAATACCCCGAAGCGCCAGATGGCTCGCCGAAGAACGGGAATCCGAGGAGGAACTCATGGATCGCAACTCTCAACGGGAAGGACCGCCGATGCAGTTGGTCCAAGCCCGGATCGTGACCGACGAGGTCAGGGTCATGGCCGACTTCTACGCCCGGTTGGTCGGCGCCGGGGTGGTCCTGAACGACTATTACGCGGAGGTGCCGGCCGGAGGCGCCTCGATCGGTATTTCGAACTGCCGGTTCACCGAGTACTGCCAGACCGCGTCCCGGGCAGACGGCTTGTCCGGGACGCAGGACGGCCGGGTGTTGGACTTCGTCGTCGATGACGTCGACCGTGAGTTCGGGCGGATCGACGAGCTGGGAGTCGGCTGGGTGCTGTCGCCCACCACCCAACCCTGGGGCAGTCGGTCGATGGTGTTGAGGGACCCGGAGGGAAATCTCGTGAGCGTCTCGTCCCGTCCCCATGGACGGACCCGATGAGTACCCGGTCGGCAGTCATGGCCGAGGACCTCGTGAAGACCTACCCCGGCGAGGTCGAGGCGGTGAAGGACATCAGCTTCTCGGTAGAGGCCGGTGAAGCGTTCGGGCTGCTCGGGCCCAACGGGGCCGGCAAGACGACCACCATCGGGATGCTCAACTCGACGGTGACGCCATCGTCGGGCCGGGCCCTGCTCGCCGGGAGAGACGTGGCCGAGGATCCGATGGGGGCCCGGGCGATCAGCAGCGTCGTGTTCCAGGACGCCGTGGTGGACGAGCCGCTCACCGGGCGCCAGAACCTGAGTCTGCACATGAAGCTGTGGGGTGTCGACGCGGCCAGGGGAAGGTCCCTCCTCGGCGACCTGACGGATACGGTCGGGATCGCCGACATCCTGGATCGTCCCGTCTCGACCTACAGCGGCGGCCAGCGGCGCCGGATGGAGATCGTCCGGGCCTTGCTGTCGACACCTCAGGTCCTCTTCCTCGACGAACCCACCGTCGGGCTCGACACCCGCATCCGCCACGACCTGTTCGACATCATCGCCACCCTTCGCGACCAGACGGGGGTGACCATCATCATGACCACGCACTATCTCGACGAGGCCGAGCGGCTCTGCGACCGACTGGGGGTGATCGACGCGGGCACCATGGTGGCCTGCGACAGCCCGGCCAACTTGTTGGCCGCCATCGGAACCGAGGTCCTCGAGCTGCGGGCGGACGATACCGACCGGGCCGAGGGGGTTCTGCGCACCAACGGAGTGGCCATGGAGGACATCCTGGTCATCGGCGGCACTATCACCGCCTCGCTCCGGGGGATGCCCGGCGCCCGGGCCGTCCAGCTGCTGGACGAGAGCCCGGTTCCCATCCGGTCGATCTCCACCCGACCGCCTTCGCTCGACGACGTCTACCTACGGCTGACGGGTGACCGGATCGCCGCCGCCGCCCACTGACCGCCGCCCACTGACCGCCGCCCACCGACCGCCGCCCACTGAACGCCATCCACTGAAAGGACCCCGAATGACCACCACGGCCACCCCACCCACCATCTCGGTGCCCCTCCCGACCAGATCTCCGCAGGCCCACCGGGTGAGCGTCGTCCCGACGTTGGCCATCCGGCGCCTGACGCTGACCGTCCGCACACCCCGTTCGCTGATCGCCCCGCTGCTGACCCCGGTCCTCTTCGCCATCGTGATCGCCCCGGCGCTGGCCGACACCATCGCCGCCCCGGGGAAGGAAGGCGCGTACATGACGTACATCGCCTTGGCCACCGCCGGGCTGCTCATCCCCCTCAACTGCATGTTCTCGGGGATCGGGGTGATCGTCGACCGGGAGCACGGCGCCACCCGTGAGCTCCTGGTGGCCCCGATCCGCCGCTCCTCGATCGTGGTCGGCAATCTGGTGGCCGCCCTCGCCACCACGGCTCTGCAGATGCTGGTCCTGATCGCCGCCTCGGCCCTCCGGGGTGCGACGTACGTGACCGGCAGGGACACCCTGTGGTTCGTGGCGGCTGCCTTCCTCCTCGCCGTCGTCATGTACGGGGTGGCCGAGATCCTCGCCACCCGGGTCCCGAGCCCCGAGGCGTTCATCGCCGCGCTTCCGGCCATCGCCATCGTGCCGTTCTTCTTCGCAGGGTCGCTCTTCCCGCTCACCTCCCTGCCCCACTGGCTGGCCGGCGTGGCGAAAATCCTGCCCCTGACCCACGCGCTGGCCCTCTTCCGATACGGGCTGACCCCGGCCAGCGGAGCAACGGCCCTGCACAACATCTGGGGCGGGCACGACGTGACGGCGATGGCCGCCCTTTCGCTGGCCGTGGTCGCCGCCTACGCGGTTATCGTCATCATGGTGGCCATCCAACTGTTCACCAGGGCGGGAAAGAGCTAGACCTGCGGTCGGTGGCGGAGGGAGGCAAGCATGGCCGACATGGACCTGGTGCGGGAGGTGGCCGCGGCGGACGGTCATCTGGCGGTCCTGGCCACCACACGGCCCGACGGATCCATCCACGCCTCGCTGGTGAAGGCCGGGATACTCGACGATCCGGAAACCGGTCACGTGAGTGTGGGGGTCGTCGTGGCCGGGAGCGCCAAGAAGTTGGACTACTTGAGACGGAGCGGTCGCGCCAGCCTGGTCTTCAAGGACGGGTGGCGATGGGTGGCGGTGGAAGGGCGGATCAGGCTCGAGGGCCCTGACGACCCGGCACCCGGGTCGTCCCCTCGCTCGCTCCCGTCGCTGATCAGGTCCGTCTATGTCGCGGCCGGCGGGACCCATGACGACTGGGAGGAGTTCGACCGCGCCATGGTCGAGGATCGGCGCTGTGCGGTGTTCGTGAGGACAGAGACCATCAGCGGCAATCCCACATAGCGAGTTCCTGACCGGTGGGTCGGAGCACGAGGACCGGAGCACGAGGACCGGGAGATGTGCGCCTGCGACATGATGGTCCAGTGATCGAATCGCTCCCCGCCGGCCTCCTGCTCACGCCCGGCGCCAGCGCCCGACGGGACCAGTCCGGCCTGGTGGCGATCGACGAGGCCGTCACCCGGTTCGGTGTCGTGGTCGAGCGGGTGGAGTTCCCCGGGCAGGCCGCCGGCAAGCGCCGACCCGACCCGCCGGCGGTGTGCATCCGGACCATCCGCACCGCCGCTTCCGAACTTGCCGGCCGACTCGGTGTCCAGACCGGCCGGCTCGCCGTGGGTGGTCGCTCCATGGGCGGTCGCATGTGCTCGATGGCCGCAGCCGAGGGCCTGGAGGTGGCCGCCCTGGTCTTGGTCAGCTACCCGCTGCATCCACCCGGACGGCCCGACCGGCTCCGTACCGACCACTTCCCCGATCTGCACCTGCCCTGCCTCTTCGTCTCCGGCCGCCGGGATGCCTTCGCGTCTCCCTCGGAACTGGAACGGGAGACGGAGGCCATTCCGGGACCCGTCACCGTCGACTTGGTGGACGGGGACCACTCGCTGCGGAGCCGGGAGGCCGAGGTGGCCGACATCGTCGCCCGCTGGCTGGCTATCGGGCAGACGTCCCGCCATCGGGGCTCCGGGGATCGGAAGCACCGATGAAGCGTTGACCGCCGCCGCCGCCCCTCGCCACCGAGATGATCTGGGCACAGCCGACCACCACCGGGTCGAAGGCGGAGATGGCCCGGACATGGTGGCCCCGGCTCTCCAGACCTCCGGCCCACCCGGGCGGGGCATGGGCCTCGATGCGAACTCCGAGATCATCGCCCCACCACAGACGGAACGGACCCGCGGTCGGCGAATCGAGAGCCAGGCGAGGCGCGGCGATGGCGGTGGCCGGGTCCTCGCCGGACCCCAGCATCCGGGCCATCAACTGGAGAAGGACCTGGGGTTGGGCGTCCCCTCCCATGGCGCCGACGAGATGGGTGAGCGAACCGTCGGCTGCGGTGGCCAGCATGGGGGACAGGGTGTGGGGAGGCCTGCGTCCGGGCGCCGGCTCCGCGGGATGACCCGGCACCAGGTTGAAGCCGAGCCCCCGGTTGTGGAGAAAGATCCCGGTCGACCCGGCGACGAGATGGGCGCCGAAGTCGAGGGCGTTCGACTGGGTCAGCGAGATCCCGAGGCCGTCCTGGTCGACGGCGCAGATGTGGGTCGTGTCCCCGTCACCCAGGCGGGCTGCGGCCGTTGGGGCCCCCCCGGATGGGACGACCACGTCAGGCGGGCAGGCCCGGTCATCTCGGATGCGGGCGGCGGCGGCCAGGAGTCGCTCCTGGCCGAGGAGGGACTGCCCGTCGGCGCCGTCGAAGAGCACGTCGGGGCGATCGTGGCCGGCCGCCCGGCACGCCTCGACGACCAGATGCGGCCATGAGGGCTCCGTCGGATCGGTGCCGATCCCGCTGCGCTCGGCGATCCATGAGCCGGCCAGGGTCAGGTAGCCCTGGGACGGGGGAGGGACGGTCCAGAGATCGTGTTCCCACACCCGGAGCCGCACCGGCTCGCACCAGTCGGCATTGTCGCGGGCGAGGTCGTGCGGGCCGAACACGCCGTCTCCCATATCGATCAGGGCCTGCCCGAACTCTCCCTGGTAGAAGCCTTCCCGGCCACCGGTCACCAGGGCCTCGAGCGTGCGGGCCACGCCGGGCAGGCGTACCGGCCGGTCCTGACGAACCGGCCCGTCCGGACACAGTTCCCCGGCGCCCGGCACATCGCAGACCAGGTGGCTGGCCAGCGCCAGGAGCAGGGAAGGGGCGAATCCCTCATTGGCCAAGCCGATGGCCGGCCCCAGCACCTGATCGAGGGGGAGCCGGCCGAACCGGCCATGGAGGGCGAGCCAGCCGTCCACGGCTCCGGGCACCGGGACGCTGCGGATGTCACCACGGGTCGGCATCACCGCGTGGCCCTCGGCCCGGATCTGTCCGGCGTCGACGCCCGAGCCGGCCTGCCCGGTGGCGAGGAGGGCCAGAGGTTCGGAGCCCGGAGTGGAGACCATGGCGAGCAGATCACCGCCGAGTCCGCAGAGATGCGGGCTGGTGACGGCCATGACCGCTGCCGCCGTCACCGCCGCATCGGCCGCCGTGCCGCCCTGGTCGAGGGCGGCGATCCCCGCGGAGGATGCCAGGTGGTCGGCGGCGTTGACCATGCCCCGCAAGCCGGTCCTCGGACCGAACGGTGCCAACGAGAAGGGCATCGGCCACGATAACCCGGACCGTCCCACGCCCCGCCGGGGTCCGCGGCCCGGGCCTCGGGAGGCAGCCGGGCACCCGCCGTTCCAGTCGGCTCCGGCCGGGGCCGACCCATTGGCGACAGGGGCCTGGCGGCCACCTGATGGATGGGGTTCATTTCGTCCTAGGGTCTCACCAATGGAGATCTTCAAGGAGTTCACCTTCGAGGCGGCCCACCGGCTCCCGAACGTGGCACCTGACCACAAATGCGCCCGCCTGCACGGGCACTCGTTTCAGGTCTCGGTGCACCTCACCGGCCCGGTGGACGGGCACAGCGGCTGGGTCCGCGATTTCCAGGACATCAGCTGCGCGGTGTCGCCCCTGCTCGGGACCCTCGATCACCACTATCTGAATGAGATCGACGGCCTGGAGAATCCGACCAGCGAGGTGCTGGCCCGCTGGATGTGGGAGCGGCTGGAGGCTGCACTGCCCGAGCTGTCCGAGGTGGTCGTCCGGGAGACGTGCAACTCCGGTTGTGTCTACCGGGGCGAGCTGTAGGGTGCGGTGGCCGTAGCCGGTGCCGTCGCCGTCCTGGCGAGCGGCGGCGTCGACAGTGCGATCCTGGTGGCCCACCTGGCCGGCGAGGGCCGCGAGGTGACTCCCGTCTACGTTCGCTTCGGACTGGCGTGGGAGGACGTGGAGGCCCGTCAGCTCGAGCGGTTCCTCGCTTCGTTGCCCTCGCCCCACGTGAAGCCGCTGATCCTGCTCGACCAGCCGGTCGCCGACGTCTACGGGGCGCACTGGAGTGTGACCGGACAGGGTGTCCCCGACGACGGCTCGCCCGACGAGGCCGTCTACCTCCCGGGTCGCAACCTCTTGCTGCTGGCCAAGTCGAGCGTGTGGTGCGCGCTCAACGGCATCGCGACCATTGCCCTCGGCACGCTCGCCGCCAACCCCTTCCCCGACGCCGACCGTGCTTTCTTCGCCGGCTTCTCGGCATTGGCCGCCCGGGCGCTCGACCGCCCGCTCGAGGTGGTGACCCCCTTTGCCGGCCGCGCCAAGAACGAGGTCCTCGAGATCGGCCGGGACCTGGCGCTCGACCTCACCTTCTCCTGCATCGCGCCGCGATCGGAGCGCCACTGCGGTCGTTGCAACAAGTGCGCCGAGCGCCGGCTCGCCTTCCGCCAGCTGGGCATGGCCGACGCCACCGAGTACGCCACGCCGTGAGCTCCGCCTCTCGGCAGTTCATCGCCCCCGTGTCGTTCGGCCTGGGAGACCTCGTCGTCTCCCTCCCGGTGGTGCAGGGGGCGGTGATCGCCGGCGGGTGCTCGGGGACCGAGACCTGGCTGGTGGCCCGCTCCCCCAGCCAGGCGGCACTGGCCGAACGGGTGCGCGGCCTGGCCGGGACGGTGGCCGAGGGTGACGTCTGCCTCCGACGGGGCGACGCCTACCTCGACCTGCGTGACCACCCCTTGCAGCGCGACCACTGGTGGGGGTCCCCGGAGTTCGCCTCCGCCCACGGCCCTCTGTCGATCAACGAGATCATCGCCCGGATCGGGGCCGACCTGGGAGTGGTCGGCGATTTCTCGGCGCCGGCCCCCCTCGAGTCGATGCACCGGCCGGACGCCGAAGGACTGGTCCTGTTCGTCGCCGACTCCGACGGGACGGCCAAGCGGTGGGCGGTCGGGCGCTGGGCCGAGCTCGCCGTCGGGCTCGGGCGCCGGGGCCTGGGGGTGGCCGTGGTCACCCGGGGCGAAGGAGGCAACCCTCTGGTGGACCACGGCCTCCGCGGAATTGCGGCTCCCACCCCCAGTGACGCCGTCGACGTGCTCAGCGCCTGCCGGGCGGTCGTCGGCGTCGACACCGGCCTGACCCACATCGCCGCCCAGCAGGGGACACCCACGGTCACCCTCAGCCGGATGCCGGCCTTCTACTTCCGCGCCTGGGACCACACCCGCCTGGTGGCCGGGTCTGCATGCGATCCGGCATGCCGCCGGGTGGAGAAGGAGTACGCCTACAACCAGCGGGTCGACCTGAGCGGGAGTCACCCCGGGCCGCGTGCGTGCCCGGCCGCCTCGGCCTGCCTGGACCCCATCGAGGCGGAAGCGGTGTTGCACGCGCTCGGTGAGCTCTGCTGATGAACTCGCTCCCCGTGAGCCGGGTGGTGAACTCGCAACCGGAAGGCATCGGCCGGGTCGTGTCACTCGGCAGCCGGTGCGCCTGGAACAACCTGGGCCGCAACGTCGTGTTCGCCGATGCCTCGCTCCGGCCGGTGGCCATCTTCGGGGACACCATGTTCCCCGAGGACGACGAGGCCTCCCAGTTCGACCTCGACATCCACGCCATCGTCGAGCTGGCCGCCACAGGGCGGATCGCCGTCGTGAACCATCTGGGCACGGTACGGATCTTCGAGCCGCCGAAGACCCCCGGAACGGGTTCCGCCGTCGGGCCCGATCTCGCCGAGGCCGGGCGGCTCGACTTCACCGCCGACCTCGAACGGGTGGTCGGCCTCGGAGACCGCCTGGTGGCGTCACGCCCCCGGGGTCAGCGACTGGCCGGCGTGCTGGTGACCCAACCCGTCGACTCCTCGACCGGGTCCCTCGATGCGGACACGGCCCAGGAGCCGATGGGCTTCGTCACCGCCCTGGCCGCGGGTTCGACACCGGACGGCACCGGCTGGGTCGCCATCGCCGGTGCCGTCCGGTGTCGAACCCGCGGCCAGGGCGGTGACGAAGCC
>Ga0075021_10001574_pt1 | contig 11751 bp, 10 predicted proteins | sample ColStrG_CSR_2012_FD_72749 | JGI IMG/M metagenome (GOLD analysis project Ga0075021, IMG submission 72749) | Freshwater sediment microbial communities in response to fracking from Pennsylvania, USA - Cold Stream Run_MetaG_CSR_2012 | ecosystem: Environmental > Aquatic > Freshwater > Creek >... | reverse complement strand
GCTTACGGGCCGCGCGGCCTGGCCCCTCGAAGGGCCACTTTCGGAGGGCCACTTACTCGACCGAAACGGAGCCGCCAATCTGGCAGCAGTGCGCAGGTTTGTATTAAGCCTGCTCCGACAAGATACCAGCAACAAAGATAGCATTGCCAAGAAGCGTTTTGCGAGTGCACTCAATCCTGATTACCTGCTCAACATCCTTGCACAGGCCCAGTTTTGATGCGTCCGCCCTGCAACACCCTCTCGAAGCCATGGCGGCCCGCAAAGTGGCCCTTTTAGGGGCCATGGGCTGGGGTGCCTAGGGCCACAAGTGGCCGTTTGAGTGGCCGTTTGAGTGGCCGTTTGAGTGGCCGTTTGAGGGGCCATTTGAGAGGCCATCTAGAGACCAGTATGGGCTGGGTGTTCCTGGCGCCGTCACGAATGCCCTTGGCAACAGTTTTACACTTCTTCGCCGCGTGACAAGCGCTCTATGATGATCTGCTGCGACTCCAGCCAAACATCTCGAGAGACAATCGGCGGACATTCTGAGGTGCGTGTGCAGCGGCCCGATTCTTCAAGTGTTTGAAATAGAGCTTGGAAGTGCTGGTCTAACTCGGCTAAGGTAGGCGCAGTGTTGGACAGTTGCATCTGGCGCGCAAGTGTTTGGTTGAGTTGCATGACCGCTTGTGTGACTCGCTCGACTGGTTCGAAATTGATGCCATATCCATAGACCGGGTTGGTGAGTATCTGACGCACGTCATCCACAGTGACGTATCTGCTTTTGGTTGGCCGGGTTTTCATTCTGAGTCCTGAAATTTGCCCGCGCTGGCCGCACTTAAACGCGCACTGTAGCTGCCGCAAGTTGTGCTGTGCACGGATCCGGTGGCCACACTACCCCTGCTCGTTCTTCTCGCCACGCGATCTATCTGGCTGTGCGTCGTTGCGCTGCTCGAGCGTAGGCGGCCATCAAATCGTAACGCATCACAGTAGAATTTTATATCGGCAGAGGCATTTTGAACCACCCTGATACACATCATTCCCTGGGCTGGGAAACAATATGGCGCAGCAGCACCATCCCAGGCCGGTATCAGTCATTTGCAGAACCAGAGACGACGGTCACTGAGTGGGCCGAGACGCTTTGTCCTGGCGCGTTCATTCTGGATTTGGGCTGTGGCATTGGGCGTCACGCCACCTATTTGGGCGCGAGCGGCTTCCGGATGGCTGGGCTCGACATTTCACCTACTGGCATTCAACGTGCACACGCCGCCTGTGCCGAACGCGGTATTGCCTTCGAGGCGCGCGTGTCCGATATGAAATCGATCCCCTGGCCGGACGAGACGTTTGATGCTGCCCTGAGCACGGCGACGATGCATCACCAACTGCGCACGGATGAAGCATTGACGGTTGCGGAAGTCTGGCGCGTGCTCAAGCCGGGCGGGTCATTTCTGGTTGACCTGCCGTGCACACTGACGTTCGACTATCAACTGCTGCGCGATCTGGTCAACGCCGGACAAATCGCCGAAGTCGAACCCAATACGTTTCTCGATCAACGCGCACAGCCGGCCGACATCGACGGTTACCTGCTGCATCACTATAGCGACGAGACTGATGTGCGCGATCTGCTTGGTCGATTCGAACTCAGCCAGTTACGGGCAGCCGTGCATGCCAGAAAGCCCGAAGAGGGTGGGGGACTCACGGGCAAGTGGGTCGCTTGGGCGCACAAACACCGAAAGACCATGCCTACTGCCCGGGTCCATGTGATTTGAGCGACCAGCCGCTTGCCTGAGGCCGCGCATGGGATAACGATGCTTCCGCACATTCTGCGTGCTGCCGTGCTGTCAAGCGAGCGTGTCACGCAAAACGTTTGTTCTATAATCCCCCAGCTCATATCGGCAGCTGGTATGCGCATGAGGAACACGGATGGAAAACACTCAAAAGTCGACAGGCTATCTCGCCACCCCGCGCTCCGGTAAGGGGCCAGGTGTGTTGGTTTTGCACGCTTGGTGGGGGTTGAATGACACGATACGCGGCGTGTGCGATCGACTCGCCGCACTTGGTTTTGCCGCTTATGCGCCAGACCTCTACCATGGCAAGGTCGCGACCACGATCGAGGAAGCCGAGCGCTTGGGTCAGCAGCTCGACGGTAATGCAGAGCGCGCAAAGGCCGAGACTCAAGAGGCCGTTGGCACGCTCTTGGCGCATGTCGAAGACCAGACCAAAGGCTTCGGTGTAATTGGGTTCTCGCTGGGCGCCTACTATGCCTGCCAGCTTTCGGGCGCTGACCCGGAGCACGTGCGGGCCGTGGTCGTGTTTTATGGCGCAGGCGAAGGGGACTTTAAGAAAGCAAAGGCGGCCTACATGGGCCACTTTGCCACCAATGACCCCTACGAGTCAGCCGAGTGGGTTGACAGGATGGAGAAGGCCTTGCAGGCGGCCGGCCGGCCGGTAACCTTCTATCACTACGACGGCGTCGGCCATTGGTTCTTCGAGCCGGACCGGGTTGACGCGTATAACGAAGCGGCCGCCTCGTTGGCCTGGGAGCGCACGATCACCTTCCTGCGCGCAAACGGCCTCAGATAACTAAATTGAAATCGCGCATGCGAAAATGCCTGTTTTAGGCACTTTCGTCATGAGATTTTCAACTTTTCAATCTGAAGGGCTATCGTAGTCTCGTGCGCATGCGCATGCCAGTCTCGGATGTATGTATACCTGCGTGCGTGGGTGATCGGAGTCGATGATGCCAACTTGGTCTGATGTTCTGGCCTGTGCGCAAACACTCGAGGATTCTGAAGAATCGACGTCTTACAACACACCGGCGCTCAAGGTTCGCAAGCGCCTTTTTGTGCGGCTGCGTGAAGATGGTCTCACGATCGCAATCCGGGCCCGTGCTGAAGATCGGGCCGCCTTGCCACGGCTGAATCCAACTACATTTTCCATCCCGGAACACTACGCTAGGAGCGACTTCTTTGTCATCCACCTGCCGAGTGTCAACCCACTCGAGCTGGCTGGGTTGGTCAAATCAGCCCATGCGATCGCGCGAGCGCAAACTCAAGAATCCAAGCGACGAAAAGCTCCATAGCACGCGTCCAAGCCTGCCACACGTAGCCAGCGGTAACGGTAGCCTGCGGCGCTCCTACTTACCTGAATGAAGCGAACCCTTGGGCACGTTTGGTCATTGGTCGACGGTTCGTCTGGCAAGGCCGGGTAGTCACGCCAGAGCTGGAATCAGCTTCGGATGCGACTGGACCCTCGAGTCGTTAGTAACCGGTGAGGCCGACGGGTAATAACGGGTCATACCCGTCATGTTGAGCCCTCCGCCATCAGTTGCTTAGAGCGGGACCAACGGACCAACGCGAAGATGAATGCGATACGATAATAGCCGCACATGATTCGCCGCATCCTCGAAGCCTTGGGGTTGTCCCGGCTCAAGTCAACGCCCACGGTCACGGTGACCTGGGACGGCAACGACAACTTGCTGGCGCAGACGCGCGACCGGGGCATGCACGCGCCGCTCGATGCGCTGACCCGAACGAGCGGCGGCCGGCGGGTCGGCTTTTTCTCCAAACAATGGCACATGCCGCTCGATGCATTTGCCACGCTGCAAACCCTGCCCGCTGACCTCAAAATCGCACCGGAGCACCGCGAGCCCCTGGAACGGTATGCCCTCAGTGGCGCGCTCAACTGGGACAGTGCCTCACATGTGTCTGATGATTTTGGCGTTCGCCTGTATCCATTTCAGGAGGCTGCGACCGCATATCTCTTGCGCGCCAGACGGTGTGTGCTGGGCGATGAGGCCGGCGTCGGTAAAACGTTCGCCGCGATCGCCGCAGCCGCGAAGGTGCGTGAGGGCAGCGCCATCGTGGTCTGCCCTGCCAACCTCAAGCTCAATTGGCTGAGCGAAATTAAACGCGCACGACCAGTCGATTCCACCCATGTCTGCAAAGGCCGCACGCCAGAGCAAATCCCAACGGCCGATTGGATCATCCTGAACTATGACATCGCCACGACCTGGGCCGACAGCTTGCGCCAGGTGCGCTCGAATGTGGTCATCTTTGATGAGATCCACAACTGCAAAAACCCGGGGGCAAAACGGTCACAAGCGTGTCTCGAGATTGCACAGGAGCGCGAATATCGCTTCGGGCTGACAGGCACGCTGTTTCGTAACCGGCACTCCGAAGCGTTCTTTCCCTTGCGCGTCATCGGACAAATCGACGCGCTGGGTGGTCAGGCCGCATTGTTGCAGCGGTATTGTGGCGGACAAGAGGGCCGCAGCATCAATCCCGTCGGCTTTAACCGGCGGCTGCGCACGCAGTGCTACGCCCGACGTGAAAAACGGGCTGTCCTCAGCATGCTGCCAGCCAAAACCCGCTCAAACTTGACCGTTGAGTTACCCAGCGATGGGGACTACGAGCGCGCCGAGAAAGGCTTGATCGCCTGGCTGCGCTCGGTGCGTGGTGATAAGGCGCGCTGGAAGAACGAGCGCATGAATGCCTTGGCGCAGATCAACCAACTGCGCATGAAAGTAGGTCAAGCAAAGACCGGCCCAGCGATTGAGTGGATCAAGGACTTCCTCGATCAAAGCACTGAGAAGCTGGTCGTGTTTGGTTATCACCGCTCGGTCAATGCTACGCTGGCCAAAGCCTTCCCGACGGCGCTACACATCTTCTCAGAGGATTCGCTTGAGGACCGGCAGGCCACCAAGGAGTCTTTTCAAGCGGATCCCAACCACAGACTCATCTTATGCGCATTAGGCGTGGCTTCTGAAGGCATCACGCTCACCGCGGCCACGACACTACTGTGTTTGGAGCTGGACTATGTGCCTGCCCGGCTATTCGATCAGATGGAAGGCCGGGTTGACCGTAACGGCCAAACCAAACCGACCCAGATGTATTACATGGTGGCCGATGGCAGCCTTGACCAGCGCATGATCCGCTTGCTGGAAGCCAAATGGCACCTCGTGACGGCCGCCAACACCGGACAGGCGACGCAGGCCGATGGGTCGATCTTTGATGAGTTGGTGGATGACTTCCTCGCCTAGCAGGGACGCAGGAAGCCCAATCATAGGTGATTGTCAAGCCTTTCCCAGCCCATGGGGCATCATCAGCGATGCGTTCGTTTTATTAACCACATTGAAAGGTTGGGTGCTCGCTCGGGTGCATCTTCTCATCCGTATTCGTGCCGATTCATGTCTCACCTTGCGATCACAAGGTGGCCGAACGTTTGACGTAGGGTTGGGATCAAACGCTGGCACGCGCCAAACAGAATCGCTGTGAGACGCTCTTGCAGCGAAGGTTTGATACCGGACGATGCGCCAGATGATTTACACTTCACGCCGTCATGGCGACGCATGAGTCACTCCTAGAAGCGCTCGGCGGTGAGGCAGGGTGCAGGCGATTGTCTGCGGATTTTTATGCGCGCGTTGGCAAGGACCCGGTCCTCCATCCGCTGTTTCCTGGCAAAAGCCTCAAGTGCGCCATCGAAGAGTTCGCCGCCTTCCTCATTCAATTCCTGGATGGCGATGAGGCGCAAACCCAGCGCCGCTGGTGGCTGAGTTTGCATGAATCGCACGCGCGTTTTCAAATCGGGCCAGCTGAACGAACGGCCTGGTTGACACACATGCGCTCGACGCTGGACGCGGCCGCACTTGATGATCAAACCCGGCAGGCCTTGTGGCAGTTCTTCGAGGCGAGCTCCGCGTATGTGATCGGGCAGGCGGATGGCCAAGTGAAGCACGCGGAGCTGTACGCGTATTGGGCTGATCAACTCAGTTTAGACGAGGTCATCCGTGCGATCGCCTCAGGCCGCGACCAGGAAGTCGTCACCAGCGCCCCACGATTTGCTGCCCGACCCTCGGTGTTCGTTGGGCTGCTGGTGCGGATGATGCAGTCCGGCCGGGACGGGCTGATTGACTTCGTGACCAGTGCACTAACGCATGATCCGTCTGTGGTGACGCATCGATTTGCTGGGAAGACCCTGCTTCATTTTGCATCTGGCGCGGGGTGCCTGGCGGTGGTGACGACATTGCTTCAATTTGGCATGGATGCAAACGTTGAGGATAGTGGCGGCCATACCCCACTGTATTGCGTCGCAAACGAGTGTGCCACGGGGGCCGGGCCACCTATCGTGCGGGCACTCGTGCAAGCTGGCGCAGATGTTAACGCCTCTGGGGGTGTAACGCGGGCGACAGCGCTCCATATGGCAGCCCGGCGCGGACACCTCGAAATTGCCAGCGCATTGCTTGTGTGCGGCGCCGCGATCGACGCGCTGGATCGCAAAGGTGAGACGCCGCTTGTGCGGGCCGTCAATTGTCGCAAGCACCTAGTCGCGCAGTTGCTAGAGGAGCGTGGAGCCAGCGCACCGGCTCCTCTGGCCCCACGTGCACGCGCTCGACGGCCGCATTGATGCTGGCCCCGGCGCACGCTGGCAGACTGGGCGCGGCGCTAAATCTGGGTTGGATCTCTTGGCAGGTGATTGCGACTTGCCCGCTTGAAGCTGATTTTGGCAGGCGATATGCCGCTGATCGTCGCGCGACTGGGTGTATGGGCGGTCAAAAACGGTAGGCTTGGGTAAAGTTATAGCGCGATATGAACCGTTCAACCTGCTTGGCGCTGGGCTGCGCAGCAGACGTTTCGACCGCGTTGTTTTGGCTGCTTTGGGGACTGGCCAGGATTCATGCCTCCTGATGACCTCGTCACCACGCGTCTGGTCGGGTGTGCGTAAGTCGCATAGTCCTACTACAATCTAAAGTGCAATGAAACTGAAAGCAACGCATCATGTGGCGATCTTTACCCAGAACTTTGAGGCCATGGAGAAGTTCTACACCCAAACACTCGGGTTTCCGGTGACATTACGCTGGGATGACGTGACGATTATCTTTATCGGCATTGGCAGCACCACCATCGAACTGATCGGCCGCGACACTGCGCCGGCGAAAGACTCACCTCCCGGTGCGATCAACCACCTGGCGCTGCATGTGGACGATGTCGACACGGCCTATCAAGAATTGGTCGCAAAAGACGTCACGATCAAAAGCCCACCCGCCAATTTCAAGGGGATTCGCATCTGCTTTTTTCTCGACCCAGATGGCAATACATTAGAGCTGGTTGAAGACCCGCGCGCGGCCGGGAAATAACCTGTCTGCCTCAGGCACGGGTGATGAATCTCGCACACTAGCCACCCTGCACCTCGTGCACTTGCGTCGCGACGTGAGTGCACGAGCCCCGTCCGAGAGCCCTGGCACACACGAAGTTACGGGGTTTGAGCGTGCGATCGCCGAGTCGTTCAAAACGCGACCGGTGTCGGGCCGAATCACTTGTATGCGCTGTGGAGAGACAACACCGCTGGCGCCACCGTCGATTAGCGCCAGCCAAAGATGATGGCCTCAGGCGTTAAGCCAGCCACTGAATTCTTAACCACGATGTCAGCGCTCTCGCCCATGGCCAGATCGAAATAGTTGTCGCTAAACGTGGTATTCGCATCGCCTGTCAGCAGATGAAAAAAGTAGACATAGGCTGGCGCTTCGACATGAACGCGCAACTCATGCGCGTTGACTGTTGATACTTTGACGCGTGGCGCCACAGCCTGGCGCTGCAGATCTTTGATCGCGGCAAAGAAGTGGCGATTGGCAGGGAAGGACGAATGCGTTGAATGGACAGTCAGATAACTGTCTGGCTCCTGGGTGAGCCGGGCACCGTCGCTGCGCCAGATAGCCTGACTCGAATTGGCGGGGACTTTGGCGGGTGTCGTCGCTTCCCACGCCACGCCTGTGCTGAAATGGCCGTATTGAATCCGAACGGATTCGTCCAATGGCTGTAAGGTGTCATTGGTGATCCATAGTTCAATGGAACCATCGTCCAGGGTCTTAAACGACGCTAGAACGGGGGCATAGACGCGCCGGGTATAGTAATACCCGGCCTTGCCGAAGCCATAGTAGTCCATGATGGACCAACTCAGCACCGGCCAGCAATCATTTAACTGCCAGATCAAGGTGCCTGAGCAATGCGGCTTGCGGCGCCGGAAGTGTTCGATGCCAAATTTCAGCCCCTCCGCCTGCGCACTCATGCTGAAATCGATGTAATCCGCCAGGCCGCTCGGAAGCCCGGTGGAGGTCATCATCAACAGATCTCCCTTGTTTTTGGGGTTGTCCTTGTTGTGGTGATCCATCGACGGGCTGTGGTGATAAAGCTGGTCTTGTGGTATGACCCGGCGCAATGTTTCAAGCACAGGCGCAGCGTGCATACCAAATTCGCTGATAAAGCGGCCCATGTCTTCGGCGTAGCGTGTGTAAGCAACTTGTTCCGGCGTTGGTCCCTTTGTGAAGAGTTCCGGGAAATTCGTGTCCTCAGACAGCCCATGCCACACCGTCCAATCGTGCACGTCGCCAACTGCCTGATCGTTGGGATACCGCCCGCCAAATGGGCTGCCCGGCCAGTAGGGTGTTTGCCCATCCAGCGCCGCGACAATTTCGGGCAGCACCTGATCGTAATATAGGTTGCCTAGTAACGGCTTCGTATCGGAGGTGATCTGCTTCATCAAGTAGTCGATCACCTGACACTCGTTATTCCCTACCCAGATCGCCAGGCACGGATGATTGCGCAGCCGCTGAACTTGATAGGCGGCTTCTTGCCGGACCTCATCGACAAACGCCGGATCATCTTCTGGATATGCGGCGCAGGCAAACATAAAATCCTGCCATACCAAGATACCCAAGCGGTTGCACAAGTCATAGAACCAGTCATGCTCGTAGATGCCGCCGCCCCACACACGGAGCATGTTCATGTTGGCTTCGCGTGCGGCTAGGATCCAGCGTTCGTAACGCTCAAAGCTGAGCGCGCCTACAAACGAATCGGCCGGGATCCAGTTAGCACCCTTGGCAAAGATCGGCACGCCGTTCAAGACAAAGCGGAAGAAGTGCGTGCCTTTTTCATCGTTGTCTGGCGATTGGTCGAGCGTAATCGTCCGAATCCCGGTAGTGAGACTGCGCCGGTCAAGCTCAGCGCCACTGTCCTTGAGGGTCACCTCAAGCGTATATAAATAAGGGTCGCCCAAATCGTGCGTCCACCACAGATGGGGCTTGTCAATGGTGAATGAAGCTGTTGCATACAGGTTTGCCCCTGCGCCCGAGAGCGAAACGGTCTGTTGTGCGACGAGGTGCTGCCCCGTATCCTTAAGCGCTACATCAACCTGTAATGGTTCGTGACGTATAGACGGGGTCACCAGTCCGAAGTCATCGACGGTCACCTTGATTCGAACATGAGCAGCCTGTTCTGTGATCGCCTCGGTCATGAAATGAACGGCAGAGATTGCCCCTCGTTTCTGCTGGCGTAGTTCGACCGGACGCCACAGCCCGATCGTCGGCAAGCGTGGCCCCCAATCCCAGCCGTAGCCAAACTGGGCTTTGCGCATTAAGACTTTCGAGGCTTCGCCCCCGACAGGGACCGGCATGAGCATTGGTGCGACCTTGCCCTCAAGGGCTTTCAGCGGCGGGTGAAAACAGACCGCCAGCGTGTTTTCCTGGTTGGGCCGCACTTGCCCAGCGACGTCGAACTCGATGTCACGAAACATATTCGCACTCGAGCCGAGTTCATGCCCATTCAGCCAGAACGTCGCAAACGTGTCTACCCCGTGAAAGATGAGCTGTAAGCGCTCATCTGCCGGGAGCGCCTTCGGACCCGTAAAGGTTGCCCGATACCACCACTCGCGCTGTTCAACCCAGGCACACTTTATTTCGTTTTGATCACAGAACGGATCGGGAATCCGCCCCGCAGCAACGAGTGCCGTGTGCACATCGCCTGGCACCTGCACATCGATCCAACCCTGTGACGTTGCCGCCGGTGGGTTGGCAAAAACGTCCGCTAAGGCGCCTTCGCCTGGTGCAAAGTCTTTCAACTGCCAGTGCCATGAACTAGACATATGTAAACAGCTCCCTTTGACATGGTGCGCAAAATCGGTCTTGGGCGCGCGGATGGACGTCGCCGGCGCCTCCAAGGATGCTTGATTCGTGACGAAAACGATCTGGAGCTGACTGTAACATCGTATCCAAAATGCATCGCGAACAGGTGGTGCCTCAGTCCTGCGATTGCGACCTGAAGGCGCAGTCGTCGTCAGCAAATTCAGTTGATGATAACTTGAGACAGCACGTCGTCAATTGTCGTGAAGCTACTGCGCCGCATCAGCCAGCGATATGCGACGTCGCACGCTATACGCTCAGCTTGCGCTCGCGTCATATCGTCTGCGATCGAATCGATGTCGACGACATGCGCCAAACCAATGGCGCGCCGGTAGATTTCCGCCGCACCGAAGCCAGCCGCGTCTTGTAAAAACTGGCGCAGGTGGCGTTGTCTGAACATCGGCGACGGCCATTCGTCGTGCAGACAATCACATTCCCAGCAGCGTAGAAACTCAGCTTCGAACGTCATCCACGTCTCGCGCATGCTGGCCACAATCCATGAGCGATAGTCAGCGCGCTCGGCGTTGGTGGGCGCATGACCCTCTTGCGCGGCATAGTTGAGCACCAGGTTGGCGAGATACGAGCCAATGTCGTGGCCGATGGGACCAAAGAATGCAAACTCAGGGTCGATGACCTTCGTTTCGTGCTCATTGAGCATAATCGAGCCGCTGTGGAGATCGTTGTGGATGAGTGCTTGGGCGTGGGTCATGTATCGCTCTTTCAACGTGAACATCTCGGCGCGTAAGGCATCATCGGCGTATATGGCCTGCACCCAGCCGTCGTTTACCTTTGTCCAGCGATTATTGGCGTGCGGCAAATATGGCTGAGTGAACACCAAGTCCTCTTGAAGCTTACGCATCACTGGGTTCATAAAGCGCGGCTGCATCGCTTTCTTCTCAGCCGAGGGCAGGAATAAATCCGAGGTATAGAACAGCGTCCGCGCCATAAAGGTGCCGATATGCCGGGCGACCAGCGGATACTTGATCCGCCGTATCATACCCGCACGCATCACGAGATGCTGGTTTAGGTCTTCCACGACCTGGATATGATTTGGCTGATCGTAGAAATACACGCGTAGCGTTTGCCCGGGGCAATGGCGAGCCTCGATCTGTAACATCTCATATTCGAGGTCGGCCCGCTCAACTGGCAACTTGAACTCTGGGTAGCGCCACGAATATGGCAGCGCCTGCTTTACCAGCACCGACTTTGAGCCGTCACCCACGCGAAAGATCAAGTTGATATTGCCTTCGGTGATAGCTGTCGCGCTGAGCTGTGACGGGTCGGTGAAGAATGTGTGCGCAAAAGGCAAGCCACGCACATAGGTGGCAGCAGTGGTTGAGGTAAGGGCTTCCATGCTTTTTGTGATTTGACTGCCACTAGCATCCGGACCGCTAAATTACCTGGCATCGCGCAACTTCAGCGCGTAAATATTGATAATCAGTGCGATAAGCAGGATGATGCCGCGGATAACGAGGCGCACATAGATGTCGAGTTGCAATTGGTTTAAGCCGTTGCTAAGAATACCGAAGATAAGCAGGCCGATCACTGTATTCTTGATGCCGCCCTCGCCGCCGAACAACGACGTGCCGCCTAGCACCACGGCCGAGATGCTGTCAAGTAGCATATCGTCAAGGCCATAGCCTTGGGCGCTGCCCAGGCGGCCTGTGTTCAGCATGCCCGCGCACCCCGCGCAAGCCGCCGAGATCATTAGGCTCGCGCCGACGATAAATTTCGTGTTGATGCCACTCAGCCGTGCGGCCTCGCGATTGCTTCCGGTCATGTAGACGTAGCGGCCAAACTTAGTATAGGTAAGCACGAAGTGACCA
>Ga0075021_10001572_pt1 | contig 11757 bp, 10 predicted proteins | sample ColStrG_CSR_2012_FD_72749 | JGI IMG/M metagenome (GOLD analysis project Ga0075021, IMG submission 72749) | Freshwater sediment microbial communities in response to fracking from Pennsylvania, USA - Cold Stream Run_MetaG_CSR_2012 | ecosystem: Environmental > Aquatic > Freshwater > Creek >... | reverse complement strand
CACACCATCACGTTCGCGTTCGGGGCCGGGCTGGCCGCCGCGGCGGCCAGCCCGGCCCCGAACGCGAACGTGATGGTGTGGATGCGCTCGATGCTCACCCCCATGAGGGCGGCGGTCTCCCGATCCTGGAACGTCGCTCGCATGGCCCGCCCCAGCTTGGTCCGCGCCAGGAGCAGATGCGCGCCGAGGATCAGACCACCCGAGACCACGAAGACGAAGACGCGCAGCGGGGCCACCGAGACCGCCCCCAGCACCAGCGGCTGGGTCGGAAACGGGGTCGGCACGCTCTTGGCGACGCCGCCCCAGCCGAGCAGCTCCGCGTTCTGCATGGCGATCCAGACCCCGATCATCACCAGCATGACGGTGTCGATGGACTGGCCGCGCAGGGGACGTAGCAGGACGCGCTCGCAGATCGCACCCGCCACCGCGCCCGCCGCGATGGCGAGCGGGATGGCAAGGAAGAAGTGGACCGATCCGAGCGTCAGCGCCGCGAACGCCGCGTAGGCCCCCAGCGTGTAGAACTCGCCGTGGGCGAAGTTCACCACGCTCATCAGCCCGAACACCAGGGTGAGGCCGATCCCGAGCAGGCTGTAGGTAGCCCCCAGCAGCAATCCGTTCAGGAGGTGCTGGAGAAGCTGGTCCAAGCGCTCGCGGTCGCCTCCCGCGCTACTTCTTGGCCGCGAACGCGGGCAGCGCGATCTTGCCGTCCTTCACCTGGACGATGAAGATGCTGGGCTTGGACTGCCCGCTCTCCTTGCCGGCCGGCCCATCCTTCTCGAACTTGATGGGCCCGTTGAGCCCCATCACGCTCACCTGCCACAGCGCGGCCTGGACCGCCTTGGGCTCCGCCTTGCCCGCCACCCGGATCGCCTCCACCGCGGTGAGCACCCCGTCGTGGCCGCGGAAGCCCTCGGTCAGCCCCTCGAAGGGATGGCCGCGCTTGGCCCACTCGTCCACGAAGGCCTTCGCGAGCTTGCCGTCCGGCATCGCCTCCGGGAACCAGGGAAGGAAGAACAGGATGTGGTACGAGCCCTCGGCGGCGGCGCCCGCCTGCTTGATCAGCTGGCTCGGCGAGGAGCTGCCGCCGGTGGTGATGACCTTGCGGGTGAGTCGCTGCTCCTGCGCCTGCTTGAGCACGAGCGTGATCTGCTCGACGCTCGTGGTGAGGAACAGGGTGTCGGCCGAGCCCGCCTTCACCTTGGTGATCTGGGCGTTCATGTCGGTGGCGGACTGCTCCATGAACTCCACCGCCCCGACCGAGGCGCCCGACTTCTTCAGGATGTCGCCGAACGCGGTGACCGAGCCGCGGCCCCAGTCGGTGTTGACCGCGAGGAAGTCGGCCTGCTTGATGCCGAACTCCTTCAGGTACTTCTCCAGGCCGAGGGCCTCCATCTCGCTGGGGGGGCTGATCCGGAAGATCCACGGATTGCCGCGCTTGGTGATGGTGGCCGCGCTGGACGTCTCCACCACCATCGGCACCCCGTACTCCTCGAGCTTCGGCATCGCGGCCAGGGTCATCGAGCTGCCCCACGCCCCGACGATGACCGGCACCTTGTCGCGCACGATCAGCTTCTCGGCCGCGGTGGCGGCCTCCTTCGGGTCGGACTTGTTGTCCTCGATCAGCAGCTCGACCTTGCGGCCGAGCACGCCGCCCTTGGCGTTGGCCCAGTCGCGGGCGATCTCGGCGCCCATCCGGATGTAGTTGCCGGAGGCGGCCACCGGGCCCGACAGGGGCTGGATCACGCCGATCTTCACGGAGTCCTGCGCCTGCGCGCTCGGCGCGCCGACGGCGAACAGGATGGCCAGCGCAACGGAAAGGGCCCGGATTGCTCGCGTCATGAACGACCTCCTCTTGCCTCGCCCTGTTTGGGTGTCACGCCGCCACGTTGCGGTGGTTTGGGGAATCGCGCACTTATCCTACATTTCATGTCACGTGTCAAATGAAAACCCGATTGACAACGCGGTCGGTGGCGCCAAGAATACGGCTCCATGTCACCCGCCCGGTCGACCGCACCCCGCGCCGCGATCGCTCCGCTGCTGCACGAGAGCCTCGGCGAGCGAGTATACCGGACGGTGCGCGACCTGATCCTGAGCCAGGTCTTCCCGCCCGGCTCGAAGCTCAACGTCGAGCAGATCTGCCGCGACCTCGGAGTCAGCCGCACCCCGGTGTGGGACACCATGCGGCGGCTCGAGAGCGAGGGACTGGTCGACACCGTGCCCCGTCACGGCGTGTTCGTGCTCAACTACGGCGCCGACCAGATCCGCGACCTCTTCGCGGTGCGCGGCGCGCTCGAGGCGCTGGCGGCGCGACGGGCCGCGACCCACCTCGATCCCGACGATCACGCGGGCCTCGAGACGTCCATGAAGGAGATGGAGCAGGCCGCGGCCGCCGGCGCCATCGAGCAGTACTCGCGCGCGGCGATCGACTTCCACGACCGCATGCTCGCCGCGGCGCGGAACCAGGTGCTGAGCCGCCTGCTCGAGAACGTGTACGCCCAGATCCTGGTCCTCCGCCTCCGGTCGCTCTACCTGCCGGAGCGCGTCGAGTCGAGCGTGGCCGAGCACCGCGAGCTCTTCGAGGCGGTGGTGGCGGGCGACGCCGAGCGCGGCGACTGCCTGGCGCGGGCCCACGCCGACCACGTGCTGCAGGACGCGCTCGAGTTCACGCGTCGGGCCGAGCAGGACCGGTGACCGCGCGACTCGAGGGCCGCGCGGTCGTCGTCACCGGCGGCGCGGCGGGCCTCGGCCTGGCCTACGCGCGCCGCTTCCTTCACGAGGGCGCCTGCGTCTTCATCGCGGACATCGTGGACCCCGTGGAGGGCGCGGTGGTCTTCCTCGCCTCTCCCGACAGTGCCTTCATGACCGGCCAGACGCTGGTGGTGGACGGCGGCTCGGTGTTCGTCTAGACCGGGGCGCCGCCGTGCACCCGAGCGTCCCGGTCATCGACATCGCGCCCTTCGGCACGAGCGGCGATCGCGCCCGCCCGCTCGAGCGCGACGCGGTGGTGCGCGCGGTCGGCGCGGCCTGCACCGACATCGGCTTCTTCACGATCGCCGGCCACGGGGTGCCCGCCGCGCTGGTCGATCGCATGATCGCCACCTCGCGCGAGTTCTTCGATCTGCCTCCCGGCGAGAAGAGGCGGATGGCGCGGCCGCGGCCCGAGCAGAGCCGCGGCTACCTCTCGCTCGGCGCGGAGAACCTCTCCTACAGCCGGGGCGACGCGTCCACCACCGACCTCAAGGAGTTCTTCGCCATCGGGCCGGTCGACGTGCCGGACGAGGCCTACTACCGCGCGCCCGAGGCCTACCCGTCGTTAGCGCCGAACCTCTGGCCGGACCGCCCCGCGGCGCTGCGCTCGGTGTGGACCGAGTACTACCGGGCCATGGAGGAGCTCGCCGCCGGTCTCATGCGGATCTTCGCCCTGGCGCTGGACCTCCCGGAAGACTTCTTCCGAGACAAGACGGACCGTCACATCAGCGGCATCCGCGCCAACCACTACCCCGAGCAGGTCGAGCCGCCGGCCCCGGGCCAGATCCGCGCGGGAGCCCACACCGACTACGGGGCGGTCACCATCCTGCTGCCGGACCGCGTGCCGGGGCTCCAGGTCCTGAGCCGTGGCGGCGTGTGGGTCGACGTGAGCGCGCCCCCCGACGCTTTCGTCTGTAACATCGGCGATCTCATGCAGCACTGGACCAACGACCGCTGGATCTCGACCATGCACCGCGTGGCGAATCCGCCCCGCGAGGCGGCGGCCGGCAACCGCCGGCTCTCGATCCCATTCTTCCACCAGCCCAACTACGACGCGCTGATCGAGTGCTTGCCCACCTGCTGCGGCCCGGACAACCCGGCCCGGTACGAGGCGGTCACCTCCGGCCAGCACCGGCTCACCAAGTTCCTGCGAGGCGTCGGCGCGGTCGCGCCGGGCCCGCGAGGCTGACACCCATGAGCGCAGAGACCAAGCCCCAGTGGGACCGCTACGCGGCCGCGCTGCCGTCCATCGCCGCCGCGGTGGGCCGCACGCCGCTCGTGCGCCTCAATCGCATCACCCGCGACGTGAAGCCCGCGCTCTACGTGAAGGTCGAGTGGTACGGGGCCACCGGGAGCCTCAAGGACCGCATCTATCTCCACATGTTCGAGCGGGCCGAATCGCGCGGCGATCTCAAGCCCGGCATGCAGGTACTCGAGTGCTCGACCGGCAACGCCGGGATTGCCTGCGCGTGGGTGTCGGCGGTCAAGGGTTACCCCTGCACCATCGTGATGCCGGAGGGCATGAGCGATGAGCGGAAGAAGATCATGCGTGCCTATGGGGCCGAGCTGGTCTTCACCCCGGGAGGCGAGAGCGACGTGGATCTCTCGCTCGAGCGCCTTCGCGAGATCCGCGACACGGCGCCCGGCCGCTACTGGGTGCCCGGCCAGTTCGACAACCCCGACAATGTCGAGGCCCACATCCTCACCACCGGCCCCGAGCTGTGGGAGCAGTCCGGCGGCCGCATCGGAGCCTTCGTGGACTCGCAGGGCTCGGGCGGCCTCCTCACCGGGGTGGGCCGCTACCTGCGCGGCCGCGACCCTCAGGTGAAGCTCTACGCGGTCGAGCCCGCCGAGTGCGCCCTGCTCTCCCGCCGGTCGTGGGGCCACCACGGCATCGAGGGCATCGGCGACGGCTTCGTGCCGCGCAACCTGGACGTCTCGCTCCTCACCGGCGTGATCACCACCACCACCGAGGAGAGCGTGGACATCGCCCGCCGGCTCGCCCGCGAGGAGGGCATCTTCTGCGGCATCTCGAGCGGCTGCAACGTGGCCGCCGCGCTCAAGCTGGCCCGCCGTCACCCCGAGCTCCCGTCGGTGGTGACGATCATCAACGACACCGGCCAGCGCTACTTCACCACGCCGCTCTGCGGCGAGGCCAAGCACGTGCACATTCCGGAGCGCGAGCATCCGCTCGACTCCTACACCGTCGAGCAGCTCGATCGCTACCAGAAGACCTGGGAAGTCCTCGCGTGACCATCGCCGCGCGCGAGTACGACTTCGAGGCGGCCCGGCGGCGGCTCGAGGCGAAGCCCAAGTCGGCCGGCCCGAAGCTCGGGTCGCTCGAGGCGGCGGCCGCCCTGGTGAAGGACGGCGATCACCTGGCCCTGGGCGGCTGCCTCTACTCGCGCACGCCCCTGGCCCTGGTGTGGGCGCTGCTGCGCCGCCGGCCGCAACGCCTCACGCTCTCGCGCAACCTCATGTGCTACGAGGGCGAGTGGGGCATGGTGGCGGGCGCGGTGGACAAGCTCGTCACGTCCTGGATGGGCATCGGCCTGCCGTGGGGCCTCTCGCGCATCCAGCGCGAGTTCGTGGAGGCCGGTCGCGTGGAGTTCGAGGAGTGGAGCCATCTCGGCCTGGGGCTCCGCTACCGCGCCGCCGCGATGGGGGTGCCGTTCCTCCCCTCGCTCACCATGCTGGGCTCGGGGCTCATGGACGTGGGCGGCTCGAAGACGGTGGCGTGCCCGTACACCGGGCAGACTCTCCACGCGGTGCCGGCCCTCTTCCCCGACGTGGCCCTCATCCACGTGCAGAAGGCGGACCGGCTCGGCAACTGCCAGATCGAGGGCTATCCGCACATGGACGCCGACATCGCGCGCGCCGCCGTCACGGTGCTGGTGACCGCTGAGGAGATCGTCTCCGAGGACGAGATCCGTCTCCACGGTGATCGTACCGTCATCCCGGGCTTCATGGTGGACGCGCTCGCGCACGTGCCCTACGGCTCCTACCCGCACGAGTGCTACGGGACCTACGACGCCGAGCCCGAGCATTTCACGAGCTACGTCGACGGGATCCTCGCCCGGGGCAGCGCCGCGGTGGCCGATTACCTGGAACGCTACGTCTACGCCCCGGCGGCCCACGCCGACTACCTGGCCCTCTTCGGCGACGGGCGCCGGGCCGAAGCGGCCGCGCGCGCGCGGATGCTCACCACGTGAGCGTCACCGCCAACGAGCTGCTGGCGGTGATGGGCGCGCGCGAGCTGCGCGACAACACCACCGTCTTCACCGGCGTCGGAGCGCCCATGATGGCGTCGGTGCTGGCCCAGCGGACCCACGCCCCGCGGCTCACCATGATGGTCGAGGGCGGCGTCATCGGGCCCATGTGGAAGCCGGGCGAGCTGCCGATCTCCACCAACGAGATGCGCGCCGCCTACCGGGCCCAGATGCTGCCCGGGATCACCGACGCCTTCCTGCTCGCCCAGCGCGGCTTCTTCGACGTGGGCTTCATCGGCGGCGCCCAGATCGACCGGCACGGCAACCTCAACACCAGCGCCATCGGCGGCTACGCCCGGCCCAAGGTGCGCCTGCCGGGCAGCGGCGGCGCCAACGACATCATCTCCCTCTGCCGCGAGGTGCTGATCCTGACCGTCCACGAGAAGCGCCGCTTCACCGAGCGGGTGGACTTCGTCACGAGCCCCGGCTACCTGGACGGGGGTGACTCCCGCCGCCGCCATGGCCTGCTCTTCGGCGGCGTCTCGCGCGTGGTCACCACGCTCGGCATCTTCGGCTTCGAGGCGGAGAGCCGGCGTATGCAGCTCCTGGCCCTGCACTCGGGCGCCACCGTGGAGCAGGTGCGCGAGAACACCGGCTTCGAGATCCTGGTGAGCCCCACCCTCACCACCACGAAGCCGCCGACCGACCAGGAGCTCGCGATCCTGCGCATGCTCGACCCCAACCGCCAGTTCATCGGCTAGAGGCCCCATGACAGACTTCGGCTTGGCGATTCGGAACTTCGTGGGCCCCGGCGAGGTGCCGGACATCCAGGGGCTCTACGCCTACTCGGAGCGGGCCGAGGCCCTCGGCTTCGAGTCGCTCTGGGCCTGGGATCACGTGCTCCTGGGCGTGGAGCCCTCCTTCCCCATCGTGGACTCCATCACCATGCTGGGCGCGGTGGCCGCGCGGACGCGTACGATCAAGCTCGGCACCGGCGTCCTGGTGCTCCCGCTGCGCAACCCGGTGGTGGTGGCCAAGGCCCTCGGCAGCCTCGACGTCATCTCGGGCGGCCGCCTCGTCCTGGGGGTCGCGGCGGGCTGGTACGCCCGCGAGTTCGACGCGGTGGGCGTGCCGTTCAAGCAGCGGGGCCGCCATTTCGAGCGCAACCTCGACATCCTCATGCGGCTCTGGACCGAGGAGCGGGTGACCCTCAAAGTGGACGAGTTCAACCTGCGCGAGGCGGTGATGGTGCCGCGCACCGCGCAGCGCCCCCGCCCGCCGGTCCTGATCGGGGGCTACGTGGACGCGGTGCTCAAGCGGGCCGGCACGGTTGGCGACGGCTGGCTCACCTACTTCTACACCCCGGAGAGCTTCACCAGGTCCTGGGACAAGGTGAAGGCCTTCGCCCGCGAGGCGGGTCGGGACCCGGCCCGGCTCACTGCGACCAACCAGCTCGCGGTGTACGTGGGCCGCAACCGGGAGGAGACCACCGCCGACATGCGGAAATGGCTCTCCACCGAGTGGGACACCGCGGCCTGGAGCGAGTCGACCATCGACCACGCGGTCCACGGCTCGGTCGCCGATTGCATCGAGCAGCTGCGCGCCCACGTGCGGACGGGCGTGCATCGGATTATCCTGATCCCCTACCGCTATCAGCCGGAGCAGGTCGAGCGAATCGCCAAGGAGGTCTTGCCCAAACTATGAGCCAGCCCGTCTACATCGACATCAACTGCGACATGGGAGAGAGCTACGGCCGCTGGACCCTCGGGCACGACGAGGAGGTCATGCCCAACATCACCTCGGCCAACATCGCCTGTGGCTTCCACGGGGGCGACCCGCACGTGATGCGCCGCACCGTGGCGCTGGCGCTGCAGCACGGGGTCGCGGTGGGCGCCCACCCCGGCCTGCCCGACCTGATGGGCTTCGGGCGGCGGCGCATGGACGTCTCCCCCGCCGAGCTCCAGGACTACCACCGCTACCAGATCGGGGCCCTCTCCGCCTTCGCCCAGGCCGCCGGCACCCGCGTGCAGCACGTCAAGCCGCACGGCATCCAGTACCACATGCTCGAGGAGAATCTGCCGCTCGCGCGCGCGACGGCCGAGCAGGTGCTCGAGCTGGATCCCGAGATGATCCTGATGACCATGGCCATGACCAAGTACGACGCGGAGGCCCGCAAGGTGAAGGGCCTCCGCATCGCGGCCGAGGGGTTCGCGGACCGGGTCTACGCCGACGACGGCCAGCTGGTGACGCGCAAGCTCGGCAAGGACTCGCTGATCACCGACCCGGCAAAAGCCGCCGAGCAGGCGGTGCGCATGGCGATGGAGGGCAAGGTGCGCACGATCACCGGCAAGGTGATCGACGCGCGCGTCGAGACCATCTGCATTCACGGCGATAGCCCGGGCTCGGACAAGATCGTGGCCGCGGTGCGCGAGGGTCTGGTCAAGGCCGGCGCGATGGTGAAGCCGTTGCGCGAGTGGTTGCCGCGCTGAGCAACGTTCCACACGTAGCGCAGGTCCTGCGGGGTCGGGCCGGAGCGTCCGAAATGGGTACAGTGTCTGGCGCTGCTCGTCACCGGGCATCGGAGCTCGGCCCGACCCGCCTCCTGTAACTGTTCGTCTCATCAGGTCTTTCGCCCCATCCGAAAACTGGCACCGAGTTTGCCCTAGAGAGGCTCGGCAACCAGCCATGGCGGACTACACGGACGGCAGGAGCGTGAAGGGACAGAGCACCGGCGGCAGCCGGCCCGGCGAATTCAAGCCGAGCCTGGCGCACCGCGGGCATCGTCTCGCTGGACTGCACGCTCCTCGCGGGGACTTCCGGCAGCGTCACGCCCTGGAGTCCCGACCGCACGAGTATCCCGGTCAGCTCGCGCGGGCTCATCGTCTCCCGCATCATCCGCGAGGTCAGGGACGATGAGTGCAACCGATCCGGCCGGAATCGCCACAGGGGAGGAACGGACCATGATGCTCACAGAGCACACCAGCGGCAACACGACGCTCCGGCTGCTCACCGGGTCGGGATACCGGCGCGAGAGCAGCTCCATGCCCTCGGACTCACAGATCGCTCATGCCCTCTTCGACGCGCAGAGCGCTCCGAGCGTGCCGTCGCGGAAGAGCTTCGACGAGATCCTGTTCATGGGTCAGCAGAGCTCGGGCTGGACGCAGGTGTTCAAGCAGCTGAAGTCGGAAGGCCTGATCGAGGAGCAGACGCTGGGGCACGTGGTGGCGCGGTGGACCAACCGCACGATCCGTACCCGCCGGCCGTTCCTGGCTCACGCCGAGCTCGAGCCCGTCGGGGCTTCCGCCTAGTCCGTTCCGCTTCCAGCGCTACCGCGCGGCCAGTAACGCCTCGAGCCGCGCGGTAGCGCGCTCCCAGTCGAACTGGGTCCTCACGAAGTCCTGCCCGCTCCGGGCCAGCCGCCGTCGCAGGTCAGCATCCTCCACCAGCCTCGAGAGTCCCCACGCCAGCGCGTCCACGTCCCGTCGGGGCGCCACCACCGCGGTACGACCGTCGATGGCGTAGTCGCGACAACCGCCGTTGTCGTACGTGCAGAGCGTCGCGCCGCAGGCCATCGCCTCCATGGCCGGCATGCCGAGCCCTTCGTCCCAGGACGGGCAGAGATAGATCGGGCAGCGGCTGTAGAGCCAGGCCAGGCGCTCCTGAGGCAGGTTCTCGTGGAACTCGGCGAACGGGAGCTTGCGCGGCGGCGGCTTGAGGCCGAAACCCACCAGGCGCAGGTCGGGATGGCGCGCCCGGACTCGCCCGAAGGCCTCGAGACCGTCGGCCACCCCCTTCCAGGGATACTCGTGGAAGAGCATCAGCACCCGGAGCTTGCCATCCTCCTCGGCGGGGACCGGATGGAAGAGGCCCGACTCCACCGGAGTGACCACGACCGCGGCGGGGGTATCGAACCGCTCGGCCATCACGTCGGCGAGCCACGTCGAGATGACGATCTTCCGCAGGGGCACCCGGTAGGTGGCGTCCACCCGGGCCGCGTCGCCGTGGTAGAGGCTCTCGTAGTGCTGGATGAAGTAGAACTTCCGCCCGCAACGCGCCGGGGCCGCTGCCACCGTCTCCACCGACTGCCAGGAGGTGGCGATCACCACGTCGCCATCCGGAACGCGGGCCGGGCTCCACTCCGGCACCCAGCGCACGCGCGCCTCGAGCCCCGGCATCCACTCGGGACCGCTCCGCACCCGGTTGCGCCACCACGCGGCGAGGGTGCGCTTCACCGGCACGAGCAGTGTCACCTCGTGGCCCCGGCGGGCGAGGCGGTCGGCGTGGATCAGGATCGCGCGCACCCCGCCCGCGATGCGGAGGTGCGGGCAGAGGAAGGTGATCTTCACGGTCAGATGGCCATCGACACCTGGCCCGTGCGGCGATACGCGGCCGGGTCCAGCACCACGTTGATGCAGTAGACCTCCCCCGAGCCGAGCGCCCGCTCCAGCGCGGGCCGGAGCTGACCCGGCTCGGTCACGTGAATCCCCTTCCCGCCGAGCGCCTCCACCATCCGGTCGTAGCGGGTGAACGGCAGCGAGGTCGCCACCGAGCGCTCGGCCCCGAAGAACGAGAGCTGCGGGTTGCGGATCTGCCCCCACCCGCCGTCGTTGCCGACGACGACCGTCATCGGCAGCTTGAAGCGCACCGCTGTCTCCACCTCCATCCCATTGAGCCCGAACGCCCCGTCGCCCGCGATCAGCAGGACGCGCTGCGCCGGCCGCAGCAGCTTGGCCGCGATGGCAAAGGACGGGCCCACCCCGAGGCAGCCGAAGGGCCCCGGATCCAGCCACTGGCCGGGTCGGGAGAGGGCCACGATCTTCGACGCGCACCCGACCACGTCGCCCCCGTCGCCGACCACCGTGGTCTCGGGGTCGACCACCGCCGCGATCTCGTGGCCCAGGCGGTAGTGGCTGATCGGCACGTCGCCGGAAAGCCGCTCCGCCATGAGACGCACCTGCGAGTCGGTCTCCTTCTTCCGGACCGCGTCCCGCCAGCGGTCGAAGCGCGCGCCCAGGTCGCGCGGCAGCGCGTCGGCCAGCGCCCGGAGCGTGAGGCCGATGTGGCTGGTCAAGCCGACCGCCAGCGGGCGATTGCGTCCCAGCTCCACCGGATCGCAGTCCACCATGGCGACCTGGACGTTCTCGGCGAACGAGGGCGCCCGGCCGTAGCCCAGTCGGAAATCGAGCGGGGTGCCCAGCACCAGCACCACGTCGGCCTGACCCAGCGCGAATCCTCGGGCCTGGGCGAACGCCTGGGGGTGGTCGTGCGGGAGGCAACCCCGCCCCGCACCGTTCGTGAACACCGGCACCCCGGCGCGCTCGGCCAGCCCCCGCAGCTCCGCGGCCGCGTCGTCCCAGTACACGCCGCTGCCCGCCATGATCACCGGCCGCTCCGCGCGGGCCAGCAGCGCGGCCAGCTCCAGGACCGACGCGTCATCGGGGGCGGTGGGGCGCCGATGGGCATAGGCGGTCGGGATCGGCGCCATCCGGTCCTCGACCGTCGTCATGAGCAGGTCGACCGGGATCTCCACGAAGACCGGCCCCGGCCGCCCGGTCAGCGCGTGCCGGATGGCGGTGGTGAGCACCTCGGGGATCTGGCGGGTCTCGGAGACCGTCCACGAGCCCTTGGTGATCGGCCGCAGGAGGTCGACCTGCTCGACCTCCTGGAGCGAGCCGAGGCCGCGCAGCCCGAGTGGCGCCGCGCCCCCGATGAGCAACACCGGGCTGCGTGCGGAGTAGGCATTGGCGATGCCGGTGACCGCGTCGGTGACGCCGGGCCCCGCGGTGACCAGGGCCACGCC
>Ga0075021_10001571_pt1 | contig 11759 bp, 6 predicted proteins | sample ColStrG_CSR_2012_FD_72749 | JGI IMG/M metagenome (GOLD analysis project Ga0075021, IMG submission 72749) | Freshwater sediment microbial communities in response to fracking from Pennsylvania, USA - Cold Stream Run_MetaG_CSR_2012 | ecosystem: Environmental > Aquatic > Freshwater > Creek >... | reverse complement strand
AACAACATCAGGGCCGGTCGCGTTGCGTTATCCGGCCGTGATGTCGGAGGTTGATTCTCCAGCCAACGATTCGGCCTCGCTGACCGCGACCGCCTTGCTGAAAAATGCCGCCAACCATCCCGTGCAGGGCAAGCTTCGCGGCAAAATTGAAAACATCACCTTCGAGCAAGATGTTGAACTGGCTGCGGGCGAAAGCAAAGACGTCACTTTTGAGCCGGGGCAATTCCCGCAACTCAAAATCGCCAATCCAAAACTGTGGTGGCCAGCGCAGATGGGCGCGCAGAACTTTTATCCCTTGGAGATGGGGTTCGAAGTCAACGGCAAAATCTCGGACCAGATAAAAACGCGCTTCGCCATCCGCCAAATCACCGGCGTTGTCGACGAGAAGCAGCATCGCGTCTTTACCGTGAACGGCAAGAAACTTCTCATCCGCGGCGGCGGCTGGTCGCCTGACATGATGCTGCGCGAGAATCCGGCGCGCCTCGAAGATGAAATCCGCTACACGCGCGATATGGGCCTCAACACTATCCGGCTGGAAGGCAAGCTCGAGACCCAGGAATTTTTCGACCTCACCGACCGCTACGGAATTCTCGTGATTGCGGGATGGTGCTGCTGCGATCACTGGGAACACTGGCAGCATTGGAAGGAACAGGATTACAAGATTTCCGCCGAATCGCTGCGCGACCAGTTGCATCGCCTGCGCAATCATCCCAGCGTCGCAGGCTGGTTTTACGGCAGCGACGGTCCTCCCCCGCCGGACGTGGAAGAAAACTATCTGACGGTGGTGAAACAATGCCGATGGCCCAATCCGACCATGTCGTCCGCCAAACACGTGGCGACGGCAGTAACCGGCGACCCCGGCGTAAAAATGTCAGGACCCTACCACTATGTCGCTCCCTCTTACTGGATGCTCGACAAAGACCTGTTGGGCGGCGCATTTAGTTTCAATACGGAAACAAGCATGGGCGCGGCCGTGCCCCCGGTGGAAAGCTTGCGCGAAATGCTGCCCAAGGAAAAACTCTGGCCAATCAACGAAGCCTGGGAGTACCACGCAGGCGGAGGACCATTTAGATCGCTCAAGCCCTACCAGGAAGCCATTGAAAAGCGCTACGGCCCCTCCAATGACGTGGAAGATTTCACGCGCAAATCGCAGCTCATCTCGTATGAAGGCGAGCGCGCCATGTTCGAAGCCTACAGCCGCAATAAATACAACTCCACCGGCGTGGTGCAGTGGATGCTGAATAACGCCTGGCCGTCGGTCATCTGGCATCTCTATGATTTTTATCTGCGTCCCGGCGGAGGATATTTTGGGACAAAGATTGCCTGCGAACCGCTCCATCCCGTGTACGGCTACGACGATAACGCCGTCTGGCTGGTAAGCAGCCAGTACGCCGATGCCAGCGGTCTGAAGGTCAGCGCACGCATTCTGAATTTGGACATGACTGAGAAATACTCGAAGGACGTCACGGTCGATGCAGCAGCGGACAGCACGCAGAAGCTCCTCGACCTGCCCCAGATCGACGGCCTTTCGCCTACGTACTTCCTTGCCCTTACCGTAAGTGACGCTTCCGGCAAGCGCGTTGGCTCCAATTTCTACTGGCTCTCGACCAAACCGGAGAAACTAGACTGGGCCAAGTCCACTTGGTATATGACGCCGACGGCGGACTTCGCAGACTTCACGGCGCTCAGCACGCTGCCAAAAGTCAAACTTAAAGTCATAACGAAAACGGAACACACCGTTTCCGAACACGGCAGCGCCGAGCGCGGCGGCGCTGACGTCGTCACCCACGTGACGGTTGAGAATCCATCCAAGAGCATCGCCTTCTTCAATCGACTGAAACTAACAGGAGAAAAAGGCGAGGAAGTCTTGCCGGTGCTATGGCAGGACAACTATTTCTCCCTGTTGCCGGGCGAGAAGCGCGAAGTAACCGCAACCTACCACGCCAAAACGCTGGGAGACAACAAACCGGTAGTAGTCGTTGAAGGATGGAACGCGGACTAATCTAAGAGAGCGTCGATGGAGGCACGGGCGTCCCCGCCCGTGCAATCCGCAACCTCTAAATCAGCTACTCCACAGCTACTCTTCAGCCGGAACGTCAAAATTCACCAGCTCGCTCTGAAAGCCCTTCGTCTTCCACGCCCCGTAAGCGATGCCCGCAATCATCCAAATGGATCCCGCAACCATGGCCAAACCGGACAGATGCGTCCAAATAAAGAAGCAGATCACGAATCCCAAAATTGGCGGAATGAGCTGCCCGAGTGTGCGATCCGCCCCGCGAATGTAATAGTGCGTGAGCGCTGCCAGATTCACGCCCATGAATGCGATGAGCGCGCCAAAATTTAGCAGCTCCGCGCCAACGTCGTACGTCATCAGGAACGCTCCCGCCAGCGCCAGACAGCCAACGAAAATCACGTTGTTCGCGGGAATATGTGTCCTGGGATGCACGGCGCCGAAGAACTTCTTGGGAATGGCGCCACTGCGCCCCATGCCATAGAGGAGACGTGCAGCTCCAAGTTGGGATCCCATTCCCGATCCGATGGTCGCGACCAGCAGCGTGAGGCTGATCGCGCGGCTCATAGCTAAGCCGCCAGCGATCGCCGCAACGTGGCTAAAGGCATTCTCCACTTCGCTTGGGCCGAAATAGTATTGCGGGCTGAGCAACTGCGCACTGTAGACCTCTGCAGCCGAAACAATTCCGGTAATTACGCAGACCAGCACAGTTGCCAGGAAAATATTTCGCTTGGGGTTCTCCACTTCTTCCGAGAGCGTGGAGATTCCATCAAAACCAATGTAGGAAAGCACGGCAACCGAGGTGCCATGGAAAACACGGCTAAGCGTAAACGTCTGCGGATTGTAAAACGGCCGCAGGAAATAAGCCTCCGGATACTGTGGCAAATGAAAGATATAGCGAATGGTGTACCAGAAATACACAAGAATCACCGCGCCCATGATCGCGCAAAGCGTACTGTTAATCCGCGCCGAAGTCTTCACCCCGCGCAAGTTCAACCCAGTAAACAACAGTGCAAAAAAGATCGGCCACAAAAGCCCAGGATAAGGAATCTGATATCGCGTGCCCGCCAACAAATCCGACATCGCCTTGGCGCACCAGATGGTGCAGATCAACGGATTCAAAATGTAATCCATGACCATGCTCCAGCCGGTGACGTATCCGAGCGATGCGTGCAGCTCGCGGCCCACATAGGTGTAGGCGGAACCGGCGCTGGGATAGACGCGTGCCATGCGTCCATAGCTCATCGCGGTAAACACCATTCCAACCATGGCGATGAGAATGGACGTGACCACGTGGCCCTGCCCGGCGTTGCTGAACACGCCATACGCGGGCATGGGTGCAGTTGGCTGAATGACGATGATGCCGTAAAGCAGCAAATCCCAAAGCGTTAGCGCGCGGCGCAGTCTGGGGGCGGGAGCTGTGATTTCGGTTGTGGACATTTTTTGGCGGACTTGGACACTCGCTCTGATCGAGTTGCGTGATCTGAGACTGCGCGATTGTTCTATGCCGAAGGGTCCGGTGTCAAATCGAAAGTTGGGGTGGTTTTGCTCTATGCAAACGTTTTAATAGGGCCAAAACCTGCTATTGCTTGGCTTCTGGACCCAAGATCGAGAGCAAATGGCCGTGGGGATCGCCGGCGACATGTTCGGTGGACTTGGCGCGATCCTCGCTGAGGATCAATTGAAGGTTGCCCGCGTCGAAAAACGCGAACCCACCGAATTGCTGCGTCAGTTTTAGGCCGAGAGGTCGCGATAGAAAGGAATGCTCTTCTGAACATCGCGCACACCAAGCATCACCATGGTGACTGGCGGCATTACGTAGGGAGCGGACATAAACACCTCGAAAACCTAAAAAATACTACCCGGTAAAAGGCTGCTTTACCGGACAAAATGACACCGGTAAAAACTGTTTTGCCGGTGTTGTTTTTGTCCCTTGTGAGGCGGAATTCGGAGGTGCGCTCCCTATTTCTTTTCTGCATAGGCATACGCATATCCCCGCGGCTCGTTCCCCGAGAGATGCCTCGTATTGTATGTCAGCAGCGAATCCAAGGTTGCGCGATCCAGAGGATACGATTTACCCCGGTAAGGGTAAGTGTTCATGGAGCGGAACGGAAGCGGCTCGACCGTCGCGCCTTCCGCCGCGTAGAAGTCCATGTCTTTCTCGTAGCCGTTGGCCAGGAAGAAATAATCGCGCACCCATCCCTTTGGCGGCGACGGCATCGAAGAGGGATCGAACTCGAGAGCTATTTCCTCGCCCGAGCCAAATACGGCAAAACGATCATCGTAGCCCGTAAGCAGCGGGAGGACGTTGCCGTAACGCGTGTACGTGCCCGCCTGCCGCGCATAGGGTCCGGTTAGGCTCACGTCTTCGTACACATATTGCACGTTGCCCGCCGGGACGCCTTCGGTCTGGCGTGGGTACCCATGAAATTCGAGATTCGCTCGACCGAGCTGCACCGGGCGAACCGCAACTTGCGAATCCTGCGGAGTACGATCCACAAGAATTGAGTCCCAATAAATCTGGAGGTTCGTGGAGATGCGGATTCTGCGCGTGCCGGCTGGAAGCTTCCCGCTCAGATCAGCGACCATCGTGCGCGGCAACCCTGCCGGGAAGCCCATATCGTCGACGACTTTTGCCCACTTGCCTTGGGCGTTTTGCACTTCCACGTACGGCGAAGTTGCCTGAACTCCCGCCTGGCTCGCCGCATACATGCCTGTAGCGGTGAAATATTCGATTTCTCCGTGCAGCAGCAGCCTCAGCGGGCTCTTGCCGTCGTAGGTCTCCCCGAGATCCAGTTCCATGCTGTGCAACTTGGTGAAGCCCTTAAACGGCAGCAAATCGAAATTGCCGATGTATTTGTGCGCCAGCAAATCTGGCAGGACGTCGCGCCCATGGTCATCCCACGCGCCCGCTGGTGGCTTGGCGTTTCTGCTTGTAACGACTTTGAACGCTGGATACGGCGGGTTCGCGGCGAAGAATTCGTTCGGATAAACATCTACATTCGCTGGGTGATCGACGGCTAACAGTCGCACGCGGTCGAGGTAAACCACTTCTTCCATTGGCTCCATCAGCCGGAAGCTGAGCTTGCCATCGCGAAGTTGCATAGCATCACGATCTATTTTGACGTACTCCGTAGGGCGCGGAATATTGCGCTCTCCTGGGGCCACCCAGTGCCCTAAAACGCCCGCACCGAGCACGTCAGCGATCAGACGGTACTTCGCACCATCCCAGGCGAACAGCGTCGGGCAGGAGCTGCCTCGGCGGTCGATTTCGGTGTAGTCCTGCTGTTTGTTGCCCGGGACCTCAATCTCGTCCTGCAAAACTCCCGTCGGCCAGAGCATTCGAACAATATCGGCTTGCGTCTCGTTGCCCAATCCTGCTGTGATCACGGTGGAACTTTGGCCGAGGTAGCCCGACGATCCGGCGATCTCCCATTTTTGGCGGTTGGCTCCCGCAAAGACTTCGACTTTGGTGCCGATGGCGCTGCGGTTGTCGTTCAGTCCGCGGAACGCTAGGCGTAACCAATGATTCTTGTTGCCACCCTCGTTGCGCAGTAACACGGCAGGCCCATGGCTTTGCGTGATCAGCAAATCTGTTGCGCCATTGTTGTCGAGATCGGCAGTCAGAATTGCGCGTGGGTCTTTCAGAATGATTTTGTCCAGGCCGACATCCGCGGTGACGTCCCGGAATCCACCTGGCCCAAGATTGCGAAACAGACGGATTTCGCCCTTCCCTTCCGCCGTTTCGCCTACTGCTGCCAAATCGATCCACCCGTCGTCGTCGTAATCGAGCGCGGCCACACCCCAGGCGCGCACCCAATTCGTCGCGGGTAAATTTACTGGCTCAAAGGTTTTCCCTACTTTGTTCCGCCACAGCGTGATCGCCGGCGAACCCCAGTGTGTGAACGCGAGGTCCATCCAGCCATCTTTGTCGAAATCGAGGACAGCGATCCCCACTGCGGGCGCGGGCATGGCGGCTGACCAAGGCTCACGAGCCGCGAACTTGCCTTCACGAGGATTGTCGTAGATGGTTGGGGCGGCGACATGCCAAGCCGTCGTCACCAGATCCACCGCGCGATCGTTGTTCGCGTCTGAGCCGACGGCGGCGAAGCTGGGGCCTTTTCCCTGCAATGCGAGGTCGGCGGTCACATCCGTAAATGTTCCGTTGCCGTTGTTCCGGAACATGAGATTCGCGCCAGTGACTTTCGCATCTCCGGCGCTGCTTAGAGGTTTTCGGGGATCGAACAGCTTGTCGGCGCTATAGCGAGATACGTAGAGATCGATGTCGCCGTCATGGTCGTAGTCGACAAAGGTCACTCCCAGATTTACATTGGCTTCGGCGTGATCGATCTTGATCCCGGCAGCCTCGCTAACGTCTTTGAATTTACCGTCCTTCTCGTTGTGCAGAAGGAGGACACGGTCTTTCAGCGTAACGGCGAGATCGACCAAGCCGTCGTTGTCGTAGTCTCCAGCGGTACACCCGATGGCATGCAGCGCTGGATCGAGACCTGCTTTGCGGGTAACGTCTTCGAACTTTCCGTTTCCTAAATTGCGATAGAGCGTCATCCCTCCAGCGGGTCCGACATCGGCGAGAAACAAGTCCGTATTGCCGTCGCCGTCATAGTCGAGAAAACAGGCGCCGGAGCCGAGGAAACTGGCGATATCGCTGGCGTCGCCCGCAGGCTTGCTGGCGAGTCCCGCTTGTTGCGTCACGTTGACGAAACTCACGGCGCTCGCGGCAGGCACTTGTTGCGCCACCGCCGCCGACTCTACGACCCGCGAGTACTTGCCTTGCTCTCCGTAGGCCAGGCTCATCGGTGTTCCAACTTTGGTTTGGGTAATCTGCTGAAAGCGCACGAGGTGCTCGCGGGCCTGAGCTGAGTCGCCAGACTGCTGATAGGCTCGCGACAAACCAAACCACGCCGAGGCGTGGGTGGCATTCAGCTTAATGGCGTGATCGAAGGCTGCGATGGCTTCGGGAAACTGCCGGGCCTGGAGATGGGCTGAGCCGAGGAAGTACCAGCTGTCGGCGTCGTTCGCGTCAATCTCTGTCGTGTGGCGAAAGGCATCGACGGCTTTCTCGACATCGCCGCTGTTCTTGTAAAGAAGGCCGAGGTTATACCAAGCGGTCGTGTTTTTGGGATCTTCGGCGACGACGGCGTCCAGTAAAGCTTTGGCCTCATCCACGCGTTGCAGGTTGAGCAGGGCGATGGCTCGGTTTAGGCGAGCTAAGCCGGATTTTGGATCTGCGACCAGCGCAGCGTCGAAATTCTTCAGCGCTTTCTCGAACAGCTGCTGATTCATGTAAGCGACGCCTAGATTATTCTGGCGCGCTGTTTCGGCGGCGTTGCCGTTGTCGGTTGTTGAATAGGCGCCGAGGAGGCTCAGGGTAATGACGATGGCTAGAACAATCGTGAATGGGGAACGCATGGTTGGTGTTCGTAGAATATCAGTTATGCTGCGGGGTTCGAGGATGCTTGGGGATGGTCTGATTGAGGTTTTTGCGCAATAGACCCAGAGCTGCTTAAGAAATTTCCTCAGGGGCTAAAGCCCAATTTATCTTGGCTGCTATCGCAGGGCTGAAGCCCTGCGCCGCCCAAAAGCAAGAGTCCTTGCGATTTCACAGGGCGTCTTAGGGTTTGGAGTTTGTCAGATCGCGCGCGTAATCCTTCGGACTCGGTAGTGGCTCGAGGCCGCGGCCTGCGAAGATTTCTGCGAATTCGGTCATGAGCGCGGCGTGGATGTGGCTGTTGGTCGCCAACACCTGCCGGCTGGCAATATCGAACTCTCCGCCCCCGAAGTCCGTGACTTTTCCGCCTGCTTCCTGTGCGATCAGCACGCCGGCGGCGGTATCCCAGGGGTTCAGATTGAATTCCCAGAAGCCGTCATAGCGGCCGCATGCCACGTAGCAAAGATCAAGGGCCGCAGATCCGGCGCGGCGCACTCCATGCGTCTTCAGCGTGAGCTGGTGGTAGAAGTAGATATTCGGATTTTTGTGGCGCTTCTGGCTTGGGAAACCGGTGGCAATCAGGCAGTCTTTTAAATTCGCGGTGCTGGAAACGCTGATTTTCTCACCGTTCAAATATGCACCCCGTCCGAGTTCCGCCGAGAAGAGCTCATCCCGTGTGGGGTCGTAAACGACTCCGGCAATGCGCTGCACTTTGCCCGCCGCGTTGAGGCGCTCGATCCCGAGCGACACGCAGAATACAGGGTAGCCGTGAGCAAAGTTCGTGGTGCCATCCAGAGGATCGACGTACCAGCGATAACCGGTACTCGAGGCGGCTGTTGCTGCCACGCTGCCGCTCTCTTCGCCAAGAACGGCGTGGGTGGGAAACTGTTCGCGAACCCGCTGGATGATGAGCGCTTCGGACTTGCGGTCGGCTTCGGTAACCAGATCCGCTTCGCCTTTGTATTCAATCTTGACCCGGCGGCGGAAATACTCCATGAGCAACGCGCCTGCCTCGCGTGCGATGGCGGAGGCGGCTGGGACAAATTCAAGCTGTTCGGTTGAAGAAGTTGAACTCAATGGACGAAATTCCTAGCCGCGGCGCTGGCCTTCCTCTTGGATGTACATAATTTCGTGTTTGTAAATGAAGAGGTTGGGCGCACCCTCGCGAGTCAAACGAATCATGTTCCGGTCGTAGTACTCGACCCAGCCGTAGACGACTTCGCCGTCGGTCAGCTTCACGCTGACAGGCTTCTGCTTTTCGCCGAGCAGTTTCAGGTAAGCCGCTTCTTCGAACGTGTCTTCAGCGGGTACGATTTTGCCCTTTTGCGGGCGCGCGTTGGGAGCATCGGTGCGGGGGGACATCCCGTCATTGTACAGGCTCCCCGTTGACGCCGCGGAACCGACAGGGCATCACCGGGGACGGTCCGCTACGAGGTTATCTTCGGCCGCTAGAAGCTAATCTTCAGGCCGAATTCAATCGTGCGCGGCGCACCCAGCGAAAACACTCCAGTGCCAAAGCCGGTACGATCTCCACCGGTGTGACCCACCCCACTGTTTACGCCCGTCACCCCGTCCAGAGTGCCAATTAACGTTTGGTTCGGGCCGTCGAAATTCGCGAAGTTCAGGACATTGAAAACTGAAACATTGGGTTCGATGGTGACGGTATCTCTGAGCTTATAGGTCCACGCCAACGAGGTGTCAAAGGAGCGTAGCCATGCTTGAGTAACGGCTCCGGGCGGTGCGGTTTGGAGGATCGGCGCAACTGCGCCGAGTTGCTGAAGCTGAGATTGCGTCACCAGCCCGGCGCCGATCAGTGCGTTGCCCGCAGGCGTGGGCAGGTTGCCGCGATTGGTGTTGTAGAGCGAAATGGCGCTGTTCAGGGCGGCGATGGAAGTGATCGTCCGGCCAAAGGCTCCGAGTTTCGTGCCGGGAAGCAGGTCGTTGCTGCCGGAGACAGGGCTGCCGTCACCCGAACCGTCACCCGTTACGTCGCTGGTGAAAATGCCTCCGAGGTTACCCGTCACCGGGACGGTGAGGTCCAGCGGTAGCGGACTGTAGAAGTGGGAGATGAGGCCCAGGCGAAAGTGCCGGGGGAGATCGGCGGTTCCACCGATGGAAAACTGATGGCGGCGGTCCAGACCGTTGGGTCCGATGGATTGCAGAGGGTGATTGTTGTCCACCGCGGGATTAATGTAGTCGCCGTCCCGCGCCGAGGCGATGTACTTGGACAAGGAATACGATGCGACCAAATTCATGTGCCGGACATACCTGAATGGATGGTCGACGTTTTGCTTGAACGACATTTGCAGTCCCGTGTACTTGGAATAGCCAATGGGAAACTGCATTTGGTTCATGCCGAGATTTCGATTGATGCCCGGGAAGGCCGCATTCGGGCAGGGGCCGCCGAAGCAAAGAAACGACCCGGAATCGAGACCGTTGGCGGCAAAGGTGGTGATATCCGCTTGGGAGTTGGCCGCGCGCACGCAGTTTACGACGGCCTGCGATGCCGAACCCGCAACGGCAGCGGGTGCACAGCCGTACTGGGCGCCCGTCGCATTGATGGCCGCTAATGCATTGGCGACGTTCAGGAAGTTCGCATCGCCGACGTGATTTACGTCAATGCCCAGCAAGGTGTGCGTGCTCACGTTGCGCAGATAGTCCAGGGTGAAGACGCTGTTCAGGCCGAACTGGCGCTGGAAGCCAAGGTTCATCTGCAGGGAGCGCGGGGTCTTGTAGGCGGGAGCGAATAGCTCCGTGCCCGTTGCATTGAGCCCGGAAGTCAGGGAATTACCGATGAAGCCGCCGTTCACAGCGGGGCCGGCGGCAATGGTTGCTGCCTGATATTGCTGCTGCAGGGCTGCGATCTGATCCGCTACCGTGCCGATGGGCTGGCCGCAGAATGTGGGAGTGATTCCTGTGCCGTCGGGCAAGGTGAAGGTCTGAGCTACGCCGCCGGAACAGGCGATCTGCGATCCGTTAAAAAGGCCTTTTTGCAGGCGAGCTGGGCGATCGTACAGGATGTTGTTCCAGATTGAGTTTTCGTAGTAGATTCCGGCGCCGAGGCGGACTACCGTTTTGCCGTCTTTGAACGGATCCCAGGTGATGCCCAGCTGCGGTCCGAAATTCGTATTTGGCTGCCGGACGCGGCTTCCCAATCCTGCTCCATACAGATTCAGGATGGCGCCGGTGCAAGGCGTCCCGGCCGCTGCCAGGTTTGCGGCCAGCGTGGGATCGAGCTGCGAGCACGGAGTCGGAGCGAGATCGCTGTCCGTGCGGCCGGTATCGCGCTGGTAACGGATGCCTCCCGTGATGGTGAGATTGGGGCGAAACTTCCAGGTATCTCCTGCGTAGAGCGATATGCGATTGTCTGGCCCGAGTCCGCCACCGGGCAGTCCGAAAGCCTTCAGGTCGCTATTCAATCCTTGCCCGTTTCCGAGGACGACATTGTCGGCAGTGTAGGCCAAGGGATCGGTCAAACCTTTAATTGCGATTGCATTTACCGCCGGGGCTAGCCCCAGAAAGTCCGCCGTGCCGCCGCCCTGGATGCGGTTGTAGCCGCCGCCAAAGCGGAAAATATGGGCCTTGTAAGTGCGGCTACCGTCGTACTTGAATTGCTTGTTGGACTGGAAAGTTGTTTGCGGCGCTAGATAACTGGGACCGGAGCAGAAAACATCCTGTCCGGGTGTGAGGCAATGCTGGTCATTTCCGATCGCCAGTTCCAGATTCGGGGCAGGATTGACGCTTACCCCCTTCGTCGCGTCTCCGATGCCGTTGCGAAACTTCATGTAGCTCACGCGGATGCTATGCGTGTAGCTGCCGCGATTGAAATCCAGTCCGAGGGCATGCACCGGCGTATGGCTGCTGTTGGCGAACACCTGATAGGAAGCTGGGATGATGGGTGCGAGATCGCTGTTCTGTTCGTAAGAAAAACGGTAAAAGAAGTGATAATTGTCGGGCTTGATTTGCCAGTCGAGCTTGCCGAAAAGCTGGGTATCCCGGAACGGAGACTTGTAGTTGGGGGCAGGCTGGCCAAATGCCAATCCCGGCGCGGACAAGTCCTGCTTAATGCGCTCGCTATCGAGAAAGAAAAATACCTTATCTTTCACGAGCGCGCCGCCGAGGCCTCCGCCGAACTGATGACGCTGAAAGGGCGAGTTCAGCCCTCCCGGCAGGGCCGCAGCCACGCGGTGATCTCTGAAGTCGTAGTAACCCTCACCGTGGACCTTGTTGGTACCGCTGCGGGTGGCTACGTTGACGGAGCCGGAAGATGTTAGCTCAGTGGAGAGATCCAGCGAGGAT
>Ga0075021_10001570_pt1 | contig 11760 bp, 8 predicted proteins | sample ColStrG_CSR_2012_FD_72749 | JGI IMG/M metagenome (GOLD analysis project Ga0075021, IMG submission 72749) | Freshwater sediment microbial communities in response to fracking from Pennsylvania, USA - Cold Stream Run_MetaG_CSR_2012 | ecosystem: Environmental > Aquatic > Freshwater > Creek >... | reverse complement strand
CGACGTCCCGCTCTTGGAGAAGGAGCCAATCCGCGCGCATCCCGAAGCGTTTTTGCGCGACGATACCAAGCCCCGCCCTACATTCTCCTTCCACACCAGCGGATCCACCGGCACTCCTATCCGGACTATTTGGACCGTTCAGGAGATTCGCAACTCCCTCGCGCTCCGCGAGGTGAGGTCGAATCGCATCGCGGGAGTATCTTTTCGCATGCCTAGGGCCACTTTTTCAGGCCGTATGTCTGAACCCAACCCCGAGAGCAAGGGACCGTTTTATCGCTTCAACGCGGTGGAGCGGCAGGTCTATTTCTCGCCATTTCATCTACGGCCAGATACCGCCCGGTGCTACGTCGACGCTTTGAGGAAGCATCATGTCCAGTGGATGACCGGATATGCCGTGTCTTACTATCTCCTGGCGCGCTTGATTGTGGAGCAGAACATCGAAGTGCCAAAAATTCAAGCCGTAATTACCACGAGCGAGAAGCTGACGCTCGAAATGCGCAAAGTAATCGAAACGGCGTTCCACACCAAGGTTTACGAAGAGTACAGCACGGTGGAGAGTTCTCTCTTCGCCAGCCAATGCGGCCATGGCCGCTTGCACGTGAGTCCCGACGTTGGCGTGGTTGAAATCCTCCGGCCCGACGGTTCGCCTTGCGATCCCGGCGAGGCTGGAGAGGTGGTCGCCACATCGTTTGTTCGCGACTATCAAGTCTTTGTGCGCTATCGGCTTGGAGACACGGCAGCTTGGGACAACTGTTCATGTGAATGCAAATCGTCTATGCCCATACTCAAAGAAGTTCTTGGCCGGACTGAAGACGTCGTCGTAGGTCCGGATGGGCGTCAAATGGTTAGGTTTCACGGCATTTTCGTAGATCAGCCGCACATTCGCGAGGGCCAGATCATTCAGGAGAAGTTGGATCTGATTCGGGTAAAGATCGTTGCTGCGCCCGGCTTCGACGATACCGATGTGCGGGATGTCGTCCATCGCGTTCAGACGCGTTTGGGTCCGACGGTTCGCGTGGAGGTGGAACAGGTAGTGTCGATCCCTAGAACCAGCAGAGGAAAATTCCAAGCGGTCGTGAGTCTACTCAAGGACAAGCGTGTCCAAGTGGAAACCGGGGCAAATGCCTAGAAGCTCTCTCATTGCCATTCTGATCGTCGTTTCGATTGGCGCTTGCTTCGCCCTGCAGACGGAGCGCACTCCCGTTGCTGAGTTCTACGTCGCTCCCGACGGCAAAGCGGCTAACGACGGCAGCAAGGCGTCGCCCTGGGACTGGGAATCGGCTTTGGCTCAGCCCAAAGCGGTCAGGCCTGGAAGCGTGATTTGGGTCCGCGGTGGCGCCTATGGCGACGGCAAGACGATCTTTCACAGTCAGCTTGTCGGCACTCCGGCCAATCCCATCATCGTGAGACAGTATCCCGGCGAGCGCGCCATCATCAATGGGTGGCTGCAAATTGGTTGTTGCGATCAGGACCAGCAAACCTCGAAAGGCGCTTTCGTATGGTTCTGGGGCTTGGAATTCACCAATTCCATCACTGACCGCACCGGCAGCCCGCAGGGACCACCAGACTGGGGAAAGTCGGCCGTCCCCAATGCCGTGGATAGTTGGGCAAAGGGTACGAAGTTTATCAACTTAGTGATCCACGACGCGCGCGAGGGCATTGGTTGGTGGTCCGAAGCCGAAGAAGGTGAAGCTTACGGAAATTTGATCTATTTTAATGGCTTCCAGGCATCGGATCGCGGCCATGGGCATGGTATTTACGTGCAAAATCGCACCGGACCCAAATTGATCGAAGACAATGTCGTCTTCGATCAATTTGGCATAGGCATTCACGGCTACGGGTCTAGCAAAGCGTGGGTCCGGGACGTCGCGCTTCGCGGCAACACTGTCTTTGGCAATGGAACTATTTCCAGCCGCGGCCTGCACGACGATAATTTGCTCTTCGGCGTGGGTTCAGGCGTGGACGATCTTGAGCTTGATTCAAACTTTACCTACCAAACGCCTGCGGACGACCAGGGTCATTCAAGCGTTGGCTGGCAATTGAGCCCCGGCAACAAGAGCGCACGCGTCACGAACAACTATTTCATTGGCGGCGATATTGCCCTCATGCTTGCGCGCTGGGATAAATTGACTTTTTCGAACAACACCGTTCTTTCAAATTCCAAAATCATGTTGTGGCTTGATCTGCTGAGCGGCCAGACCGTTTCAGCTTATCAGTGGGACAACAACCGCTACTTCGGCTCCGGCAAGTTTGATTACGGCGAAAAGCAAATACCTTGGGAGACTTGGCGGAGCGTTTCCGGTTTGGACGCGAAGAGTAAATTCACGCCTGGGCCTCCTTCCGGCGAATGGTGTTTTGTGCGGCCCAACAAATACGAAAAGGGCCGCGCCAATATCACGATTTACAACTGGGACCTAAAGAGCGCCGTGCCTGTCGATGTCTCGAGCGTGTTGAAGAAGGGCAGCCGCTATGTCTTGAAAGATGCTCAGAACTTCTTCGGCCCCCCGGTCATTTCTGGCATCTACCAAGGTCTCCCGCTACAGATTCCGATGACTGGGGTAGCCGTGGCGAAACCTAACGGCAACGTTCCTACTCCGCCGAAACACACCGCCCCGCAATTTGGAGTGTTCATTCTCCTTCCGGCATAAGCAATGACGAGCACTACTATCGGCGAAGTTCAAAACGTTCGGGAAGCGGCGGTGCCCTCCCATTCTCGCTGGATCAGTGTCATTACCGTCGTCTTCTGGATCGTTGCGCTGGCCGCCGGTGCCTACCAAGCCTGGGTCAATAGAAACGCCATGTCCAATGATGGCATTTCATACCTCGATATGGGAGATGCCATTGCGCATGGTCATTGGTCTGCGGCGATCAACGGCTATTGGAGCCCGCTCTATCCGATTCTGATTGCCATCGCATTGGCCGTCGCACGCCCATCTGCTTGGAATGAATTCGCCACGGTCCACGCCGTCAATTTTGCGATATACGGGGCGGCGCTCGTATCTTTCGAATTTTTCTTGCGCAGCCTAGTCCAGACGCTTCCGGCTACCAGTATTCCGGCGTGGCTCATCAAAGTCATCGGCTACAGCCTTTTCATATGGAGTTCCCTCGAGCTAATCGGTAATGGCGGTGCATCTCCGGACATGGCCGTAGCGTTATTTGTCTTTCTGGCGGCGGGACTCTTTCTTAAGATCGCGGACGGCCGCGCTGGGCGCTGGACCTACGTTGTGCTCGGGATTGTTCTGGCGTTCGGTTACGTGGCAAAAGCGCCGCTATTCCCCTTGACGTTCGTCTTCTTTGGTTTGGCCCTATTCGCACCCTGTGGTATGCGAAATGCCATGCCAAAGGTGTTTGTCGGCCTCCTAGCATTCGCGGCCGTATCCGCGCCTTATTTGCTATTTCTGTCGAGCGCCAAAGGCAGATTAACCTTCGGCGATAGCGGCAAACTCAACTATGCCTGGTATGTGGATAGCGCCAGTTACCGTCATTGGCAAGGCGGCAACTTAGGCCCACCCTCGGAAGTGGCGCCGCGCTGGTCCAAGCCTCAAGTTTCGTCCGGCATCCCCCTCCACCCCACGCGGAAAGTTCTCGAAGCACCTCCGGTCTATGAGTTCGGTGGTCCCATCGGTGGTACCTATCCAGTTTGGTATGACCCCAGCTACTGGAACGACGGAATCAAGCCCCGCTTTGATCTGAGTCAACAGATGCGCAAGATGGCGGTGAATATGAAATTCATGTACAGCCTTTTGCTCAATCTTCACATCTTGCAGTTATACCGCGAAAAACAAGTCTTCAAGCTCTTTTCCCCGGTAGTTCTTTTGGTGTGGGTTGCTTGGTTTCTCCAGAGCCCGAAACTAGCTTTCACTCAAGTGCGGCCCATTTGGCTCTTGCTCGGTTTTGCCGTCGCTGCCCTTGCCATGTATTCGCTTGTCTACTGTGAGCCGCGCCATCTTGCGCCGTTTGTGGTGCTGCTGTTTTTGAGCATGTTCGCGTTGCTTCGTCCATCTCAGGAAAACTATCGACTGTGGACCGGCGCCACGTTGGCGATCGTGCTCGCTGCTTTTGCCCTGACCGCCGGTAGCGGCCTAATCGCCGCCCAGCCGCCCAAGGTTGACGATTGGGCCGTGGCCTCGGCTTTGCGCGATCTTGGAATCAGTCCGGGAACTCGAGTCGCCTCCGTCGAATATTCGAATCACGCCAATGTGAAGTGGGCGCGTTTGGCGCGCGCGCGAATTGTAGCTGAAGTTTACACAGACGCTTTCGCTCCACGCGGCTACTTCTGGAGACTGAGTACGGTTTCCCAAGCTAGCGCCCTTCGAGCTTTCCGCGAAGCGGGAGCACAATTCGCCGTGGCGTCTGATTTGCCAAGCGGGATGAATTTCCCCGCCGGCTGGGAACGAGCCGGGAATACGAAGTACATCCTGTACAGGCTTCGGTAGGACCTCTTGATCGTAAATCTCATCATCGCCGCTTTGGTTCTCCTACTGTTTGCGTTTCAGCCTAGCGTTTTTCGCCAAGTCTACGGCAAGTCTGTTTCCGCTTTCAGAACGGTAGCCGGCCGGCCCGTAACCGCTGTGGCCTGCGCGGCCGCATTGCCATTGCTGATCCGCTTGGCGATGCTTCCCATTTTTCCCATCCCATTTCCACGCATTCACGATGAGTTTAGCTACTTGCTCGCTGCGGATACGTTCGCTCATGGCAGGCTAACCAATCCCACTCACCCGCTGTGGGAATTCTTCGAAACATTTCACGTGCTGCAAAACCCGTCGTATATGTCGAAGTATCCGCCGGTGCAGGGCCTCCTCATGGCGTTGGGCCAAGTGCTGTTTGGGCATCCTTGGTGGGGTGTGGTTATCTCCATCGGCCTTATGTCCGGTTGCATGTGCTGGATGTTGCGCGCCTGGCTGCCGCCCGCCTGGGCTCTTCTTGGCAGTCTCGGGGTTGGTTTGCAGTTCGGAGTCACTCACTATTGGATGAACTCTTACTGGGGAGGCGCGCCCGCCGCCATCGGAGGTTGCTTGTTGCTGGGTTCCTATGGGCGCTTACGGCGCTTTCGGCCATGCAGCCGCGGATCGGTACTCTATGGTTGCCTGCTGGCCGCGGGCTTTGCCATCCTCTTAAATAGCCGGCCTTGGGAGGGCATGCTCATCGCCTTGCCCGTGGCTCTTGGCTTCTGCTATTGGCTATTCAAAGATCGAAGAAGTGACCTCGCCTTTCGCCTCACCAATGTGGTTTTGCCTTGTGCGGCAGTCTTGCTCGTTGCGGCGGGAAGCATGTTGTATTACTGCTGGCGCATTACCGGCAACCCATTGGAGCTGCCGTACACTGCTGTTCATAAGACTTATTCCACCGTACCCTTGTTCCTGTGGCAGAAGAACACACCGCCGCCGCTGTATCATCATGCGGTGATGGAGAAGTTCTATACCCAATGGGAGCCGCACTATCAATCGGTCGATCAATTAAAGAACTGGCACGGTTGGTTAGGCGTTGAGAAAACCAGGCTGCGCATGGCCAAGAACGTGCTCTTCGGCGATTTCTTCCTGCTGCTCTCCTGCGTGGCTCTCCCGTTCCTTTGGACCAAAGCCGGGACGCGAAATCTCTTGTGGATATTGGCGATCTTCGCCGTAGGACTTGCTGTCGAGGGCTGGTGCCAAATTCACTATTTCGGGCCGGTACTGGGTGTCGCCGCCGTGCTCAAGTTGGAGAGCCTGCGGCGCGTGTCAACCTTGAAAATCGGCGGCAGAAGAGGGGGCACGGCCCTCTCTGCGGCCATCGTCCTTTGCAGCGCTGTCAGCTTGATTTTACAAATCAAGCCCGAAACTGCGCACGGATGGTCTCTACAGCGCGCTCAAATCCAGAACAAGCTGGAAAATGAAGCGGGTACTCAATTGGTTATAGTCCGCTATTCGGATGACCACAATCCCATCCAGGAGTGGGTTTACAACGAAGCCGATATCGATGATTCAAAAGTGGTCTGGGCACGCGAGATGTCACCCTCTCAGAATCAAAAGCTCTTTCAATATTTTAGAGGCCGGCACTTTTGGCTCTTGCAACCCGATGTATCGCCGAACCCGCAGCCTATTCCCGAAGGCGGAATGACCTACAGCAGCGTAGCCGATTCGGCGCAGTCAACATGGAAATAGTGGCGGCGCCTATCAAGTTGGGAACCGCTCTGATCGTGGGCAATTTCCTCTCCGGGCATGGCCGCAACAGAAGCGTCTGCGAAGATCTCGCCGAGCGTCTGCAAGGGGCCGGCTGGTGCATCCTCACGACTTCTCGCAAAACCGGACGCGTTGCGCGATTCGTCGATATGTTGGGCGCCTGCTGGCGCTGGCGAGGGGAATATCAAGCCGCTCAAGTTGACCTCTTCAGCGGTCCGGCCTTCTTCTGGGCCTTGGCTCTCGGTTTCCTGTTGGGCCGCCTTCGTAAGCCATTCGTGCTCACGCTCCACGGTGGCAATCTCCCGGCGTTCGGTAGAAAATGGCCGCGCTTCATGCGGTCGTTGCTAGGCTCTGCCTCGAAGGTCACAGCTCCTTCCGGGTATCTGGCGGAAGCGTTTCGGCCCTTTCGAGGAAATATCGAAATTCTGCCGAACGCCATTGACATTTCAGCCTACCCTTTCAGGCTACGACGGAAAGCAACGCCTACGATTGTCTGGTTGCGGGCCTTTCATCGGATCTATCAACCCACCCTCGCCGTATTAGCGCTGGCGGACTTAGTGGGAGAGTTTCCGGATATACGGCTGATCATGGCCGGACCGGATAAGCTGGATGGCAGCCTGCAAGCAACCAAATCTCTGGCAGTATCGCTAGGCGTCTCGGATAGAATTGAATACACGGGGAGTGTTGCCAAAGTGAAAGTGCCGGAATGTATTAACCGTGGTGATATCTTTCTCAATACATCCGCGGTTGACAATCACCCGGTGACTTTGATTGAGGCAATGGCTTGCGGCTCTTGCGTGGTAACAACGCGGCCTGGCGGCATACCATATCTAGTGGAAGACCGCGTTAATGGCATTCTGGTGGCTAAAGACGAGGGTCCGGCCCTGGCTGAGGGTGTTGCCGGCATATTGCGTAATCCGGGGGTCGCCGAAGACCTGTCCCGGCGCGCCCGCCAGTCGGTCGAGGCATTCGATTGGGCGGCAATATTACCCCGGTGGTCTTCATTGCTAGGCCAATTGGCTGGGATACAGTCCGCCGGGTAATTGAAATTGTTGCGGAATTAGTTTTAACTGAAGTTATGTTGCAAAGTTTCTGGGGTTAAGCGGAGTTGAGTATGAAGTTGCTGATTGCTATTCCTGCATACAACGAGGAACAAAGTATTGAGCCGATTATCCAGCGGTCGCTGGCTGCGAGGGAGCACATTATGTCGACCTCGCCTGTGCATCAAGTGGATATTTCAGTCGTGAGCGACGGCTCTACCGATCGGACGCTCGAAATAGCAAAGACGCACGACCATGAGATCAAAGTAATCGGTTTTCTCAAGAACCGCGGCTATGGCGCGGCGATCCAGGAAGCGTGGAATCAATCCGACGCCGATTTGCTCGGTTTCCTAGATGCCGACGGCACCTGCGACCCGCGCTTTTTCTCAAACCTTTGCAGCGTAATCGAAGATGAGAAGGCGGATGTGGTTCTCGGCTGCCGCATGAATAAAGACAGCAAAATGCCACTCGTGCGGCGCTTCGGCAATTCCATCTTTGCCTTCCTGCTGGGCCTGTTCTCCTCCACAAAAGTTCGCGACACAGCGAGCGGCATGCGCGTCGTGCGTCGAAAAAGCTTGGACAAGCTGGAGCCCCTGCCCACCGGCATGCATTTCACCCCGGCCATGAGCGCCCGCGCAATGCTCGATCAAAGCTTGAAAATTCGCGAAATCGACATGCCCTATGCTGAGCGGGAAGGCCGCTCGAAGCTGAATGTTGTGCGCGACGGCTTGCGCTTTCTGAAAGTGATTCTTGAAGCCGCCTTTCTCTACCGTCCACAGCGGCCGTTGGGCTTCCTTGGCTTGGCCTCCGCCATCTTCGCTGTGGCGTTGATGCTGACGCCGACTTATTACTATTTGATCCATCGTGCGGTCGCCGAATGGATGATTTATCGTTTTGTAGTGGGCCATCTCGCGGGCATTGCCGCCTGCCTGCTGTTCTCGGCCAGTTATGTCACGGCCAGGATGGTTGGCATGAGTTTGAACGATCAAGGCGGCAAACGGTCCCTAATCCTAAAGGCAAAGGGCCTGTTGGAGAGCCCCTTCTTCTGGCTGTTGCCGGCGGTCCTTGTGCTAGCCGGCGGATTGCTGGTCCTGCCAAGCTTCTTGCAATTGGTGCGGACAGGCGCAACCTATGAGCACTGGTCGCGCTTCATCGCCATGTCGTTCCTGCTCTCGGTGGCCATTATCCTGGTTGCCACGCGGGCTTGCGATTACATCCTCTCTCTCCTGGAAGATCGCTTAGTGTTCTTGCGTGATCGCGCTGTCCAGCGCGGAAAGGCTGCCTAGTGCCCGAGGAACTCTTCGACCTGAGCGAGCAATACGAAGAGATGCTCCGCATGGGCGTCAGCTTGTCTGGCGAAGACCCTGCTTACTTCATGCGCGGCCGTATCGACGACCTCGCCGCCAGGCTTCCCGCCGGCTGGAAGCCGAAGCGCATTCTGGATTTCGGTTGTGGAACCGGCGAGTCGTCGGCGTATCTCGGCGAGAAATTCGCCAGCGCGCATGTGGTGGGAGTCGATACATCGGCTGCCGCCGTTGCACTTGCTGAGAAGCGGCACGGTTCTGTGCATGTTGAATTTGGTCCCATGGAGCAACTCAGCGGCGAAGCGTCATTCGACCTGTGTTACGTAAACGGGGTGTTCCATCACATTGAACCGCCCCGGCGGCTGGAAGCCGTCCAGTCCATCTTCAACGCCTTGTCCTCCGGCGCCTATTTCGCCTTGTTCGAGAATAACCCGTGGAACCCAGGCACGCGCCTGGTGATGAGCCGCATTCCATTCGATCGCGACGCCCAGACCCTTTCCTATATCGCCACCCAAAAGTTGATCGTGGCGGCGGGCTTCCGCCTTGCCCGCGCAACCCGTTTTCTGTTCTATTTTCCGCGCAGCCTGGCGTCTTTGCGGGGCTTGGAAACAGTCCTTCACGGAATTCCATTGGGCGCTCAGTACTACGTGCTTGGCGTGAAGAGCTGATGCGGGTCGCGATTTCCTTTGATTACGACTCCCCCGCTGGATACCGGGAGTCTTTCGACAAAAAACACTGCGACCCTCGGGCCGACTATGACGGCACGGAGGCATTGCTGAAGGTTCTCGATGCCCATCAAGTGAAAGCCACCTTCGCGGTGGTGGGCCGCGTTGCGCTCGCCGGCGACATTCCCGAGCATTGCCCCGATCAGATCCGGCGGATTGACGCCGCTGGCCATGAAATCGCCTCGCATTCCATGTATCACAAGTTCCTTCCGTCCATGAAAGACCAGGAACTGTTCGACGACGCTAAGGCAAGCAAAGAAGCGCTTGAGGCGTGCATTGGCAAGAGCATCCGGGGATTCATTCCACCGTTTAACCGGCCCCTGCATTTCCCTCAGAAGTTTGCATTCAGCCCCTCGGAGCGCTTAGGTTTGCAAGGGCGCGGACGAGGCCGCCAAAGCTTGGCGGCTTTACTCGAGACCCTGGCGAATACCGGCTTTGGTTGGTGCCGGACGAGCTTTCAAAATTCGTTGTCGGCCCTGGCGCGAAAGGTTGGCGTGTCGACCCAGGCATCTCAGCCGCGCCAGCCTTTCGTGCATGGTCGCATCGTGGCGGTGCCTTTGCACGCCACGGGATTTACCGAGAACGCAACGGAGTTGGTCCAGAGCCATTTGAATTCCAATGTTCTGATCGCCCTATACGCGCATCCGAATCAGGCGTTAGCCGATCCAGGCAAAGACAGCGAAGCCGCCGAAAACCTCGATCGCTTCCTCACTCGCTTTAACTCGGAACGCTTGACCGGAAAGCTTAAATTTCAGACCATGGCGGAGGTCGAGGAGATGACTCGCGCGGGCGTGAGCGAAACCTAGGGGCTGAAATTGCACTTCGGCTCTCCTGTCTCAGCCTCTCCATTCGTAAGTGTGATCCTCGCGATCCGCAACGAAGCAGCTTTCATTCAACGTACCCTCACAGCGATTCTCCAGCAGGACTACCCGCACAGCCTGATGGAACTGCTGATCGCCGACGGCCAATCCACTGACGCCACGCGAGATACGATCTCCGAAGTAGTCAATCGGCATCCAGGCGCCTTTTCGGTCAAAGTCATCGACAACCCCAGGCGGATTGTCAGCCCTGGACTTAACGCGGCCTTGGCTGCGGCCCGTGGCGAAGTCATCGTTCGCATTGACGGCCACACCATCATAGAGCCCGGCTATGTCAGAGAGTGTGTCGAAGCCCTGAAACGCAGCGGCGCCGACAACGTAGGCGGACGCATGGACCCCGTTGGTACGAGCGCCTTCGGCAAGGCCGTCGCGCTGGCTACGAGCTCGCCCTTCGGCGTAGGCGGCGCGCGTTTTCACTACTCGAATCGCGAAGAGTGGGTCGACACCGTTTATCTAGGCTGTTGGCCGCGCGCGGTTTTCGAGTCCATCGGCTGCTTCGACGAAGAACAGGTACGCAATCAGGACGACGAATTCAACTACCGATTGCGCGAAGCTGGCGGAAGAGTCTTGCTGAGTCCGGCCATCCGCTCGCAATACTTCAATCGCGGCACCCTGAAGTCGCTATGGCGGCAGTACTTTGAATACGGCCTGTGGAAGATCAGGGTGATGCAGAAGCATCCCAAGCAAATGCAGTGGCGCCAGTTCGTACCGGCCGCTTTCGTGTTGGGGTTGCTGATGCTGGCGGTCACGGCGCTGTTCCTGCCGGCCGCGCGCTTACTCCTTCTCTCTGTGCTCGTCGTCTATTTGTCGGCGGCGCTCTTCGCGGCCTCAAAAGTATCGTCCAAAGAACCGGGGCTCATCCCGCGCGTCGCCTTGGTGTTCGGCGTCCTGCACGCTTCTTACGGCAGCGGTTTCCTCAGCGGGCTGGTGAGATTTTGGAATCGCTGGGGCAGCGATCCTAAGCTCGCTGTTCCGAAGCTTGGGTCCTTGTAGGCCGGTCCTTCGCGCTCTTCTACTTATAGACGATCGTGCTCTCGCCCGAGTATTTGTGATAATCGCGAAAATCGATCTCATTCTTCGTGCAGATTGACGTGCCGCGCCGGCACGCAATATTCTCCGCATGCACGGGCAGCAAGAACATGCTCGTACCCAAGCGGATCGCCTGATAGTCCACCGCCGTTTGAACGGAGTCGTACGGAAAATCTTTGGGGATCTTGTCCCCTTGAAACTCGATGCGTCTCACCTGCCCGCTCGATTTCTCGAGCCAAACCGATCCGCTGTATTGGGGCCGTAACGACTGGCCGCCCACAATGATCGTCCAATCCGACCGTTTCAACGGTACCGTGAAATCGTAGATGACAGCCGGAGTGCTTGTCACCGAAGTCGATTGGTAGAATTTGAACGTTGCCCGGTTGCCGATGAACAGGCTATGCAGATAGCCGGCGAATTCACCCGTCGAAGTGGAACCGCCAATCTCCATAATGCTCTTGTTGGTGCGTTTGCCTCCCACGGTAATGTCGCGGTAGTCTTCGTGACCGTTCTCGAACACGATCTTGGCGGTCACCACATCGATCGGCGTCCAACCGGCCGAGCGGGATTCTTCCTGATAGCGCGTCGTCACCTGCTGGCAGATATAGTTGGGCAGGCCCTGCGTG
>Ga0075021_10001568_pt1 | contig 11763 bp, 9 predicted proteins | sample ColStrG_CSR_2012_FD_72749 | JGI IMG/M metagenome (GOLD analysis project Ga0075021, IMG submission 72749) | Freshwater sediment microbial communities in response to fracking from Pennsylvania, USA - Cold Stream Run_MetaG_CSR_2012 | ecosystem: Environmental > Aquatic > Freshwater > Creek >... | reverse complement strand
GCTTTGCGGAGGCGTTCGACTAGCTGACGATTCTTTGCCTCCGCAAAAAACTCCACGATGCTCTGCCCGATGCGGGGCCCGACTTCATTCACTTCCTGCAATTGCTCGAGGCTGGCGTTCATGATGGCGTCCATCGAGGCGAAATGCTCAGCCAGGAACTCAGCTGTTCTCTCGCCCACGAAGCGGATTCCGAGGCCAAAGATGACACGCTCCAGCGGCAGCTTCTTGGAATTTTCAATCTCGTCGAGCACATTCTGCGCCGACTTCTCGCCCATGCGATCAAGGCTGAGCAGCTTTTCCTGGGTGAGCAGATAGATGTCGGCAACACTTTCGACCAGGCCGCGGTCGGTGAGCTGCCCAACCAGAACATCGCCCATCCCCTCGATGTTCATCACACTTCGGGCGGCAAAATGCAGAACGCTCTCGCGCAGCTTGGCCGGACAATTGGCGTTGACGCAGCGATGATCGGCCTCGCCTTCGGTGCGGACGATGTGGCCGCCGCACTCCGGGCAGGTCTTCGGCATTTGGAACGACTTGGTCCCGCGCGGATGCTGTTTGTCTTCGACAACTTTCGTGACCTTCGGGATGACATCGCCGCCGCGCTCCACTTCCACCCAGTCGCCGATCTTGACGCCCAGGCGTTCGATGAAATCCATGTTGTGCAGCGTGGCGCGGCTGACGGTGGTGCCACCGATGGCTACCGGCTTCAGCATGGCAGTCGGCGTCAGCTTTCCCGTACGACCCACGGTTACGAGCACGCCTTCAATTTGCGTGACGCCGCCGCGAGCTGCGTATTTGTAAGCAATTGCCCAGCGCGGGGCTTTCCCCGTAAAGCCGAGTTCGTTCTGCAGGGCGATTCGATCGACCTTAATCACGATGCCGTCGATTTCATACGGCAGGCTGTCGCGTTTCTCTTCCCAGTGCTGGATAAATTTCCATACCTCGTCGAGATTCTTTACGAGCTTGTGATTTGGGTTGACCTTGAAACCCGCCGCTTGCAAGGCCGCCAGTGCCTTCGAGTGGCGATCAAAAAACGTACGCCCGTTTTTGAGAAGTTGATAAGTGAAGTAGTCCAACCGCCTCTGAGCTGTGATGCTTGAGTCCAGCTGCCGCACCGTCCCGGCCGTCGCGTTGCGCGGATTGGCGAATGTCGAGAGGCCCTGTTCCTCCCGGGCTTCATTCATTTTCCGGAACGACGCCAGCGGCATCAGCAATTCGCCGCGCACCTCAAAGCTTCCAGGCAGCCCCGCTTTCTTCACCACCGCCGGATCCAGCTCCAAGGGGACCGACCGCACCGTGCGCACGTTCAGCGTCACATCCTCGCCGGTTGAGCCGTCACCGCGCGTAATGCCTCGCGCCAGCGATCCGTCCTGGTACAACACGGCCAGCGACATGCCGTCCAGCTTCAGCTCGCAGACATACTCGACATCGGTGCACCCGCTGAGCTCCTGCACGCGGCGCTCCCAATCGCGCAATTCTTCTTCGCTGTAGGCGTTGTCCAGCGATAGCATGGGCGACGAGTGCGCCACCTTCACGAATCCTTCGCGCGGCTTGCCGCCAACGCGCTGCGTCGGAGATTGCGGAGTGATCAGCTCAGGATGCTCGGCTTCCAGCTTCTTCAGCTGGTTGAGCAGGCGGTCGAATTCCGCGTCGCTGATTTCGGGATCGTCGAGCACATAGTAACGGTGCTCGTGATGCCGAATCTTCTCGCGCAGCGCCTCAATCTCGCTCTCGACCTTCCGCTTGGCCATGCGCAAGAATTATAGGAGAAGCTCGTGTAGCGCGGGCGCCCCCGCCCGCGAAAAGTTCGGCTATGCTACGAATGTGCCTGAGCCAACCCAAATCCTCGAAACCGCGCGCCTTCGTCTCCGCGAATTCGTGCCCGAAGACGCGGACGCATTGTCGCTAGTCCTCTCAGACGCCGAGACCATGCGCTACTACCCCACGATCTTTGACCGCGCGGGCGTCGAGGAATGGATCGCCCGCAATCGCCGCCGTTACACAGCGAATGGCCACGGTCTCTGGGCCATGATCTTGAAACCCACCGGAGAACTCATCGGAGACTGCGGCGTAACCGTCCAGCCTGTGGACGGAATCGACGAACTCGAGATTGGCTACCACCTGCACCGCGGACACTGGGGTCACGGCTATGCCACCGAAGCCGCGCAAGCATGTCGCGACTGGGTGTTCGCCAATCGAAACGCGGGTTATGCGGTCTCGCTCATTCGGCCGGAAAATCTACCCTCCCGTCGCGTGGCTGAGCGCAACGGCATGGCACTGTGGAAGGAAATCGAATGGCGCGGCCTGCCGCACTGCGTCTACAGGATCGCGAGGCCCACGTAGGGCAGCCACCCACGCCTGCCCAAACCGGGACAAGCTGTAGTTAGCAAACCCCTCGCAAGCCCAGACGATGGAGTCTGGGCAAACACGAGCCGTTTACACCAAATCCTCTACCCGCAACTGCGTGTCCGCCTTCTTCCACGCGTCCTGAAATTGCTTGTCCACGAATTGCGCGTCGTAGTCCCGTTTTTGGGCTTTCAACGAGGAGCTCAGGCCGAACAGCGAACGGGGATTCCGGGGCATTCTGGCTAGGTCGTCGCGAAAAACCTGCTCGGCTTCCACGGCGTCGCCTTTCAGCAGCAGAGCGGCACCCAGCGATTCCCGTTCAGGGTAGAGCCAATCCGGCGGTTCGTTATAGTTCAGCGAATCCTGCACGTTGACGGCCTCGCGCAGCAAGGTGACTGCTGCTGGAAAATCCTTCCTCACAATGGCAATCTTCGCGCCCAACGCATCGCGGGCGATGGTGAATACATCTTTCGTTTTGTTGTTGATGGGCATAGCAAAGATTTCGTCTGGAGGCGTGCTCGCTTGTTTTTCGCTGACGAGTTTGTATTCCGCCTCGGCTTCGGCGAGTTTACCTTTTCCGGCGAAGGCCATGCCGCGGGCGAAATGCCAGAACCCTGTGGTGGTCTTCATGGCGGCGTCGGGCGCAGGCATGGTTAGGATTTCGTCCCATTTGTGGAACCGTACTCGCACCATGATCGGGACAGTCATGAAACCCTCGAGCGCTGGGACGTCCTTGACTGCCGGAGCGACGTGCGCCGCCAACTTGTCGGCGGCCTGCCAGGAATCCGCATAACGGCCCTCCATCGCAGCGGCGGTCGCAATGAAGTGGAGGTTGTGCGAGTAATACATCATCGGGTACATGCCCTGCGCGCCGGTTTGAGTCATGTAGGCTTCATCCACTTTGGCGGCTGCAACGTTGGTCTGTTCGGCTGCGTCGTAGTCCCCAGTTCGAATGTAAGTGTGCGCGGGCATGTGCACCAAGTGTCCCGCTCCCGGCGCCAACGCGGCCAGCCGGTTCGCCGAAGGCAGTGCGCGCTCCGGACTATTCGAAGCCTCCACGGCGTGAATGTAATAGTGGTTTGCTCCCACGTGATTCGGATCGCGCTTGATCACGGATTCCAAAATCGCAACAATTTCTTCCGTGCCTGCAGCGGCGGTCCCATCGTGGCTCCACAACTGCCAGGGCCGCAAGTTCATGGCTGACTCCGCGAAAAGCGTTGCGGCGTCCAGATCGTCCGGGTTGTGCTTCATCAGCTCCCGCATCGCGTCACGATATTTCTCAGCCGCTTTCTTGTAATGCGCCGTGGGATCGCCTGCCGAAGCGTTCGAGGGAAAGCGCTTGGCCATTGCATCGATGTATTCCTTCTCGCTAGTGGTGGCGTTCCCGGCCAGACTCTGCGCCTTGGCAATCGCTTCGTGTGCCTGCTTGAAGCGGTCCTCGCTGGCGGGATCGTTGTAATTCGGGCCCACCGCTTCGGCGACGCCCCAATACGCCATCGCCAACGCAGGATCCAGCTCCGCCGCATGCTGGAACGAGCGTGCCGCCTCGTCATGGTTGAACGCGTAGATGTAGCGCAGTCCCTGATCGAAAAACTGCTGCGCTTCCGCACTCTTCGTGCTCACTGGATGATGCTGATCGCCCAGCCCAGCGACGAGCGTCGGCGCCTGGGCCAACGTCTGGGACAGCGCCACGCATGCCGTCGCGAGCACTGCAATCCCGAAAAGAACAGAGACTCTAGGTTTCATAAGCCCTCCTACGCACGCATAATAACCCGCGCACGATACCATACCAACCGGGCCCGACATGCAAAAAGCGGTGCTGCTCTACAATCCGCATTCCGGACGGCGCAGAAATCTGGTGACGGCCGTTGAAAGGGGCGCCGCGGTCCTGCGGGAATACTGCGTCGAAGTAACCGTCGTCGCCACCCTTTCCGCCGCCGAAGCGGGCCAGCAGGCTAGAATAGCCGTCGCGCAGGGTTGTGACACCGTCTTCGCCTGCGGCGGCGACGGCACCATTCAGGATGTTGCTCAGGGACTCGTCGGCACCTCAGCCGCGCTGGCCATTATTCCGCTTGGAACCGCCAACGTCCTGGCTCATGATCTCGGAATACCGCGCGATGCCGTCGCGGCCGCGCATGCGGCGCTGCAAGCCAGCCCGTTGCGCGTCAACGTGGGGCGCATCCAATGCCGCCCCAGGGAAGGACCAGTCGTAACACGATACTTTCTAAGCGTCGTCGGCGCTGGGCAGGATGGCTACCTTTTCCACCGCCTCGCATCCACCGAAAAGAAAACTTTCGGACTGGCGGCGTACTTCCTGAAGGCGTTCCAGGTTTGGTTCACCCACAAAAACGTATGGTTTTCCGCTCAGATCAGCGCCGTCGGCAAGCCGGACCTGAATCCAGCAGCGCAAAAATTAACGCAGCTTCTGGCGGTCCGCCTGCATAACTTTGGCAGCCTGCTGCGCGACTTGGCTCCAGGAGCTTCTCTTCTGCGTCCGGATTTCCGGCTCGTCCTCTTCCGAACTTCGAGCCGCTGGTGCTACTTGTTGTATGTGCTTCGGGGACTCGTTGGCGCGCGCTGGCCCGTGCCCGGTGTCGAACTCAAGCGCGCTGATGCCATCCGCCTGATGCCCAGCGGCACCAGCCCCGTCTTCATCGAAGCCGATGGCGAACTGCTCGGTCAGCTCCCTGCGGAAATCTCCATCGTTCATGACGCGCTCACTCTGCTGGTCCCGGCAGACTTCGCTTCCCGCCAGCCTTAGGGCGAAACAACTCCCGATTTCCACAACCACACTCATTAGGTTTCACTAAGAATTTAACTCTCCGTAACACTCCAGCCACGTGGCGTTCCTACCATCACTGGTTGAGGTCAACAACTACCAATGAAAAAAGTACTGGCTCTGCTTACCCTCGTGGTTGCCGTTTCCGGCGCTGCGGTCGCCCAAAACCATAGCCGCATCAAGCGTGTTCTGCTCATCAGCATTGACGGCATGCACGCCGTCGACTTCACCAATTGCGCCAACGGCGTTGCTTCCGTCAACAACGGCGCGCCCTATTGCCCGGCTCTGGCGGCCCTTGGCAAGACCGGCGTCAACTACGTCGCCGCCAGCACCTCGAAGCCCTCGGATTCCTTCCCCGGCCTCACCACCATCGTCACCGGTGCAAGCCCGGCCTTGGCTGGCACCTATTATGACGTTGCGTATGCCCGCAATCTTGACGCCCCTGCCACCACCACCGGCAACGGCGTCCTGGCTGGCCCCTGCACTCCTTTTGCCGCGCCAACCGGCACCACCACTGAGTACGAAGAAGGCATTGACTTCGACCAGACCCTACTAAACGGCGGCGCTCCCGGCGCTTCGCTGACCGACGGCGGCCTCGCCTCCATCGATTCCACCAAGCTGCCCCGCGACCCCGCCAAGGGCTGCGCCCCGGTTTACCCCTGGGACTTCGTCCGCGCCAACAGCATCTTCAGCGTTATCCACAAAGCGGGCGGATACGCTTCCTGGTTCGATAAGCACCCTTCGTACGCCTCTGTCTCGTCGGGCACCGGCCCCGCCGCCCTTGACGATTACTACTCGCCGGAAGTCAACTCGAGCGTCGTCGCCCTTCCCGGCGTCAAGACCCCGACCGGCCTCGACTGTTCCACCGTTCCCGATCCCGCCTCCGACACCTCATCCTGGACCAACAGCTTCCAGAACATCCAGTGCTACGACACGCTGAAGTCCAACGCCATCCTCAACCAGATCGACGGCAAGGATCACCTCGGCACCAAGACGACCAAGGTTCCCACCATTTTCGGCATGAATTTCCAGGCGGTCAGCGTCGGCCAGAAGCTGGTCGAGAAGACGACCACCACCACGGTTGGCGGCTATCTGGATGCCGCCGGCACGCCGACCGCGGCGATGCTCGGCCAATTCCAATTCGTTGACGCCGCAATCGGGCAGTTCGTCAGCGAGCTCAAGGCCGAGGGACTCTATGAGACAACGATGATCGTGATCACCGCCAAGCACGGTCAGGCGCCCATCGACGTAAACCGCTGGACCGCTCAGCTCAAGGTCGGGACTTCCCCGGCGACGCTGCTCTCCGCCGCGGGCTACCTTCCCGCTTCGGAATCGGCCACCGGCGGCGGCATCGGGCCGACGGAAGATGATGTCTCCCTACTCTGGCTGACCAACTCTTCCGACACGCTGGCTGCGGTCAATCTGCTGGAAGCGAACGGCTCCGCCACGGGAGTCGCTCTGGGGACGATCTTCTACGGCCCATCGCTGGCGAAGGATTACAACGACCCAACCCTAGACCCGCGCACGCCGGACATCATCGTGACCCCGAACCCGGGCGTCACCTACACCCACAGCTCGAAGAAGCAGGAAGAGCATGGCGGCTTCTCGCATGACGACACCAATGTGATCTTGCTGGTGTCGAATTCGTCGTTCCGGTCGAAAACCGTCCGCGCCGAAGTCGGCACCGCTCAGGTCGCGCCGACCATCCTGCAAGCCTTGGGACTCGATCCGGAGGAGTTGCGTGCGGTTCGCGTGGAAGGAACCAGCGTTCTTCCGGCTCTGCCGATCGAGTAGTTCGTTCGTAGGTCGGTTGGCATGGCAGCGGATGCCCTTTTGGGCGTCCGCTTTTCTGTTCTCGGCAGCCTGTTTTGATATTGTTCTGGAACTTGGAACTTCCCAGCTCAAGCCAAAAAGAAGGAATGGGGCACCCAGGCTTTGCTGGATGTGTTCATGTCACGCAGCGATTCTCTTTAGCGATCTGCGAAGTGGGGGCGAGCTAAGGCCGACAGGCGGTTGCAAGCGACATCTTTTGGCGTGCGTCCTCAATCAGAGGCTTTTCCGCAGCGGCTCCCTCATTGAGTCGGGCTTCGTTTTTCTTCAGCCAGTCGGCAAAGCGGTTAACGTCCCGTTCGTATTCGGCCTGCTTCGCCGCATCGTAGTATCGCGGCGCTCCAAGCAGCGGTTCTCCCAGGGCTCGAAAAAGTGCATCGCCTCCGTAGGCCCGCCAGAAAGGGGAATCCTTAGAAACAGCCAGATAACGGGCTGCGGCGAGAGCAAGAGTGTGAGGAGTCGGATGAATGCTGCCAATGGCGTCGATGGTCGGATAGGTGATCGTAATATCTTTCGTCCTCAGTGCTTCCAGCCCTAGCACTTGAGCCATGGCCCAAGTATTGTTCGGCCTCGTAACCGCATTGCCCAAGCTGCCTAAAATGCCGACAGACGCGCGCTTAAGATCCGGATTCCCGTTCTGGATGTTCAGCCAAGTCCCGAAAACCTCTGGAGGAGCAAAATGCCGAGTTTCGGCTACCTCTAACGTGAGATCCACGATCTCGTGGGCCGTCGCGTAATCGGAACAAGGCAGCCTGAGAGCCGCGCTGTCAACTTCGCGTGGGTCAGCTTTTCGAACGATGTCTTCGTAGAGAACGCCTAATGCGCTCAACACCTGAGCGGGCCACGCTCGCTTCATGCCTTCCTCGGTGGCCGGGAACTCGATCCACTTGTCTGGAACCACGAAGGCGTGTCCCAGGATCATTCTCGTGGTCTCGGCACCAATCTTGTCCCGAGGACTCTTGAGTAAGTAAAACGGCGAGTAGTCCTTAAATGGATAGTCGGCCAGTCCAAAATTGTGCAGGGCCTGTTCCCGTTCGAGTTGCTGTCGCGCCTGGATCATCTTGGGCAGCCAATCGACCGGAATCGTCCGTTCCGCCCGGGATGCGGCCACGCGCCGTTCGGCCGGGCCGGTATCCGGTGACGTCAGGAATTCCCAAAGCGCATCGGGAGACGTCTCCGCACGCCGGACTACTTGCATGTCGGCGGGTCCGCAGGGCGTGGTCATATAGGGACCGCAGTAAAGTTCGGGTTCAGGCGCAGGCGAGGGGTGCGTTGATGGAACTACAGACTCCTCTGCGGCAGGCGGCGCAGGCTCCACAATCACGCTTCCGCGTTCGAAGCATTCCAACGACGTTCCCCCCGAAGACTGCTTGATCGCTCCCGTCTGGTCAGCGCAGAAAATCCGAGAACCAGGGGGCATGCGCGGCGACTTTGGCACCGCCGCCAGCCTGTAACCCGTGGGGGGAGAAACCGTGCTGTCGCAGGCACGCAACTCAAACGCGTAAGCAGAGTCGCGCACCCGGGCGTCAAAGGCCTCCTTCTCCGCTGGCGTGGACCCGGCAAGCCCAGCATTCAGCAATTCACTCTCGGAACACAGGTATCCTCCCGGACTGCCGCGGTGGTGCTGATCTTCGATAGCCACCAGTTGAATCACCAGCGCCCGAGCCGTAGCTTCCTGCTCGCCCGCGCTGCCCGGGTCCAGGGTTTGGTTTGGATCTGTTTCCCGCAGAACGCGCTGCACCATGGCGTCGTGCCGGAAATCCTGCACCGTCTGGCGCAGGGGTCGCCACATCACCGCAGTGGCCAGGGTGACCAGCACGATCTGGAGATATCCGATGATCAACGCTGCCCGCGCCGTAGGCTTCCCCTCGAGCGCGCCTCGGCTGGCGGCAATTCTGCGGATTGCCACGTGTCCCAGCACCACGGCGGCAAGCCCAAGCGGCGGAATGAACGCAAAAATGCTGAGCACCACCGCGGCCAAAGCCATGCGGCTATGGCGGGCTGCCTCTGGAAGTTCCGCATTGGATGATGCCGCCGGAAAATTACTGGAGGGTTCCATCGCCCCCTGCTTCCACGACGATCTCGCCGGATTGCGGGCAGACCTCTGGATTCACACCCACCAGCCGCCCCAACACTTCTTGAGTCGGGTCCGCACGGTACCTGTAAATTCCGCCGCTGGAGTTGAGGCAATACACCGGCAATGACAAGAAATTAGTCTTCGACGTTGCCAGCACGGTGTACCACGCGGGATTGATTCCACACCCTTCCATGCTGATTTGATAGTGCGATTTTGTGATCAGAGCGCCCAGTTCGTTGTCGGGATTGAACGGCTCGCCGATCTGTTCCAGCCTGCACGCATAGCCGTCCGTATGCGCGTTACGGTACTCTGTCTGCCGATCCCGGATCATACGGAGCGCCGCAACCGCCCTGGGTGGAGATAGAGCTGGATCTTCCGCAGGTTTGTTTTCGATCCGGCCTCCGTTTTTGAGCACCGCTGCAAGGGCTGCGCGGTCCTCGGGGTTGCGATTGAGTTCTTGATTGAAGTTAGAAAGAGAGCCGATCGCCCCAACGAAAAGCATGGCTGCCACCGGTGCCTGAACGTAGCCGAGGACGAGCGCAGCAAAAGCAATCCACATTCCCCGCAGTCGTCCTCCGCTCCTCGCAATTCGGCTGCGGGACATATGTCCCAGCACCAGCGCGGCAATGCAGAATGGAACGAATAAGGAAAAAAAGCTGAGGATCAAACTCGCCACCGCTATCCTGCTGAGTGGCGATCCGGGCGAAGCGGCATTAGGACTCGGCGCTGGCCTCTCCAGAACAGCCTGCGATGCGAGTGGCTTGGCGCACTTGCGGCAATACTTTCGCCCTGCTGGGTTTTCGTCCGAACAATGGGGACAGATCATGGAAATTTCCAGAGAGGGAATGCTGAAAGGCTACCACCACTGAAGAGGGCTACGTTCGTTACCCTTGTCACCTGCCGCCACGCTGGCCGATCCGTGGACGCGCCATAGTTAAGAGGCGTTAGCCCGGCCGCGCCCCGTAGTATCATCAACCTCTCATCCCTTGGAACCCCTAACCCATCTCCTCTTCGGCGCTAACCTGGGACGTGCCGGTCTCAATCGCAAGACGGCGTATGCCACGCTGACGCTCACCCTTGCCGCCGAGGCGCCAGACCTCGATGTGCTCAGCCGGTTCGGTGGCCGTGCCGTCGGCTTCGCCCAGCACCGCGGTTTCACCCATTCATTTCTCGGCGGGCTCCTGGTCTCAGCGCTGGTCGTAGCTTTCGTCTACGGCCTGCATCGGCTGCGCCGACGCCAACCCAAGCCAGGAACGCCGCCGCCGCGTTGGGGGCTGCTCTTCGTGTACGCCTACGCCGCATGCCTCAGCCATATCCTGCTCGACTTCACCAACAACTATGGCGTGCGCCCGTTTTGGCCGTTCTCGGGACGCTGGTACTCGTGGGACATAGTCTTTATCGTCGAGCCCGTCTTGTTGGTTTTTCTCGTCAGTGGACTCACTGCTCCTGCGCTTACGTCCCTCATTAACGACGAAATCGGCGTTCGCCGCCAAGGCCCGCCGGGCAAGCTCGCTGCGCGTGTCGCCCTTGTTGGAGTGCTCCTGACTTGGGCCGTCCGTGACTATGAACATCGCCGCGCTGTCGCCGCCCTCGAATCGCGCCTTTATCAGAACGAAACCCCGCTGCGCGTATCGGCCTATCCCTACTACGTAAGCCCCTTCCGCTGGTATGGCGTCATTGAAACCACGAAGTTTGTCGCAACCATGCATGTCGACTCTCTAACCCCGGAAGTCGACCCCGAGGGCGACCTTCGCGCCCTGTACAAGCCTGAAGAGACGCCGATCACCGCCGCCGCCCGTAACACGTATCTCGGCAAAGCCTATTTGGGATGGGCGCAGTATCCCATTCTCGAAACAGAAAAATTGCCCGATCCCCAGGGCTACCGCGTACGTCTTTTCGATCTCCGCTTCGGCTATCCCGAGTTCAGCGGCCGGCGTACCTTGTCCTTCGAAGTCGACCTCGACCCCCGGCTTCACGAAGTCCCATAGCTTTCGTAGGGACGGCCGCCCTCGGCCGTCCAGGAGCGCAGCGCCGCGCTTTTCAGGGTACTTAATCTACAACCCGGGCCGCCAAGACATTCGCCGCTTGACGCGCACCCGCAGCCTTGCAACAATCCAAGTTGTTCTCTTGAAGGTTCTGGAAGAGGTTTTGATCATGCTGCCTTACGTTTTTGTCGTCCTGGTCCTCGCGCTTCGTTTCGCCACCAAGCCGATCGCTTTCACATCGGTGAGCGCCGCGCTTTTGTTTTTTGGCGCCCGCGCCTCGCGCAAGAACGTCTGGATCCCCTTCGTCCTCTGTGCCGCCACCGACGTCGTGCTGACGACCGTGGTCTACAGCTATCCGTTGACTTGGGATCAGCTCGTGACTTGGGCATGGTACGCGGCCGTGCTCGGGTTGGGCACGCTGCTCCGGAAAACAACCAGCCCATTGCGAATCGGTGCCACGTCGCTGTTCTCGTCGATTATCTTCTTTGTTGTCAGCAACTTCGCGGTTTGGGCGTCCTATAGAACTCTATATGCCGCCACCTGGAAAGGCCTCATGGCCTGCTATATCGCGGCGATTCCGTTCTTCCGCAACACGCTGGTTGCCGATCTGGTTTTTACCGCCGTTTTCTTCTCCATCCCCATTTTGCTGCACGGCACAGCAGACGACCTGGAACCCGCTCCAGAATGGGCCAGGAAACGGCGCTAAGGGCCTTCTAAGCGCGTTGTGGTCTGGTGTGGTGTCGAGG
>Ga0075021_10001567_pt1 | contig 11766 bp, 9 predicted proteins | sample ColStrG_CSR_2012_FD_72749 | JGI IMG/M metagenome (GOLD analysis project Ga0075021, IMG submission 72749) | Freshwater sediment microbial communities in response to fracking from Pennsylvania, USA - Cold Stream Run_MetaG_CSR_2012 | ecosystem: Environmental > Aquatic > Freshwater > Creek >... | reverse complement strand
GAGGGCGTCGCCGAATGGCAAGGCGAAGGCGAGGCCGTGGGCGGGATTGTAGTGATGCGCTACGGGGAGAATGCGCTGAGCGTAATCAACGGAATCAAGAAGAAGGTCGCGGAGATTGCGCCTTCGCTGCCTGCTGGAGTCGAGATTCATGTTGGGTATGACCGTTCGGGTCTGATCGAGGAATCTATTCGGACTTTGAAGCGCGATCTTCTGGCCGAGTGTGCGATTGTCAGCTTTGTCACCATCATTTTTCTATTCCACATTAGGTCAGCCCTGATCCCCATTCTTACGTTGCCAGTTGCTCTGCTTGGCGCATTCGTGCCCATGTATCTTCTGCACATCAGCAGCAACATTATGTCTTTAGGAGGTTTCGCCCTTGCGATTGGCGTATTGATCGATGCTGCCATCGTCATTGTCGAGAACGGCTATCGGCATCTTTCCGAAGCTGGGCAGGTCACCGAAAGCGAGCGGCGACGAATTCTTATTGATGCAGCCAAGCAGGTAGGGCCCGCATTGTTTTTCTCACTGCTAATCATCGTCGTCTCTTTTTTGCCGGTCTTTCTTTTAGAAGCGCAGGAGGGCCGGATGTTTCGGCCACTGGCCTGGACAAAAACACTGTCCGTGGGATTCTCCTCTTTCCTTGCAATCACGGTGGTTCCTGCTCTGATGGTGTTGTTCATCCGCGGAAAGCTTCGACCGGAATCGGCAAACCCCGTGTCGCGATTCACGCAGGCGTTATATTTGCCCGTGCTACGGTTCGCCTTACGGTGGCCGTGGCTGACAATTGTCCTCAACCTGATTTTTCTCGCCGCGACGATTCCCCTCGCTTTCCGTCTGGGCAGTCAGTTCATGCCGCCGCTGTACGAAGGATCGTCGCTGTACATGCCGACGTCTCTGCCTGGAATCGGCATTACCCAAGCCACGCAGCTTTTGCAGGAACAGGATCGGATGATCCGCAGCTTTCCTGAGGTGGACAGTGTGTTTGGAGTGGTTGGCCGGTCAGACAGCTCAACCGACAACGCCCCACTGGATATGTACGACACGACCATCATGCTGAAACCCCGTGAAAAGTGGCGTGCCGGAATGACCTATGACAAGTTGATTGCGGAGATGGATTCAAAGCTTCAATTCCCGGGACTCTCGAACACATGGACGATGCCGGTGCAAAACCGTCTCGACATGCAACTCACAGGAATCAAGACGCCAGTCGGCATGAAAATTCAAGGAACAAACGTGGAGGGAATTCAGGAGGCCGGCTCCCGTATCGAGAAACTGTTGGCGCGCCTGTCCGGCGTGCGGGCAGTTTTTGCGGAACGTGTTTCGCAGGGCTTCTATCTCAACATCGATGTCAATCGGCTGGAAGCTGCTCGCTACGGGATGACGGTCGAAGACGTGCAGCGTGCGGTACAGTCTGGAATCGGTGGCGAAGACATCGCGCAAAACGTCGAGGGCCGAGAACGGTATCCCATTAACGTGAGGTATCAACGAGACTTCCGGGACACTCCTGAAAAACTGGCTCGCGTGTTGGTGGAAGCTCCTTCCGGTGCGCAGGTGCCGCTTGGTTCTGTCGCCCACATCTCGTTCTCGCGCGGCCCGGCGATGATTCGTGATGAAGAGGGTCAGCTCACAGGGTACGTTTTTATCGATCTCAAAACATCGGACTATGGCGGTTTCGTGAATCAAGCCAGCCAACTTCTGAAGCAGGAACTAAAGCTTCCCGTCGGTTTTACTTATCAATGGTCGGGAGAATATGAATTCCAGTTGCGGGCGCGAGAACGGCTGAAACTGATATTGCCAATCGTTTTCGCTGTAATCCTTCTCTTGCTGTATCTGGTGTTCCGTTCCGTAACCGAGGCTCTGGTTCTGATCTTTCCAACTGTCTACGCGATCAGCGGCGGGCTGCTGCTGCAGGGGATTCTCGGTTACAACTTTAGCGTTGCGGTTCTGGTGGGCTATATCGCGCTGTTTGGCATCGCAGTTGAGACCGGAGTTGTGATGGTGGTCTATCTGCATGAGGCTCTGGAAAGACGACTGGCCCCGGGCCAGCGGCTTACCCTGGAATCGATTCAGGACGCAGTGATTGAAGGCGCAGTCCACCGGCTCCGGCCGAAACTCATGACAGTAACCGCCGTCTTGGCCAGCCTGGTCCCCATTCTTTGGGAAAGTGGCATTGGCTCCGATGTAATGAAACCGATTGCGGCTCCCATCGTGGGAGGGATGATAACTTCCACTATCCATGTTTTGATACTGGTACCGGTGTTCTTCGAGTTGATACAAAAGCGCGCGCTTCGGCGAGGGACAACGAGTCACGGATAGCCCTTTGATCGGATCGTAGGGGTAAAATCTTTCAGTCATGATCGAGGTCGCGCTAGTCCAGTTAGCTCGCTGACGCACGCGAGTCTTGGTGTCGAACATGGAAAAGCCTTCGTGGTGTTTGCTGGTGAAGGCGAACATCTTCATGCCACTTTCCTTGAACAGATTCATCCATGTGCCGGCGTCGAAGCCGGTTGGGTTCCAGGTTTTGTACAGCTGGCTATATTGCTGGCGGTCGTCGAAGGACATGTCCAGAAAAGGCCACGACTCCCTGCCGCCGTGCCAGATGGAGTAGATGCCCCAGTGAATACGGACTCCAAATTTCATATCGCGGAAAGCCTCGTAAGCGCTTTGCGGAGCGTTGCGATATTCGGGCACAGGAATTTCTTCGATGTAGGAAGTCCGCCGCAGCAACTTTTCGGGGAAATGATGTTGAGGTAGAGAATCGGGGCGAAGGCGCGTGGACGAGGCGAGAGCAAGAGCTGCGCCGGAGTATAAAAAATCTCTGCGATTCATCAAAAATCCTTTGAGGACTACCTCGCCGTTTGCTTTGTGTTGGCAGGTTTAGCAGATAGTCTCTTGAACAACACCGGATCGTACTCTTCCAGACCGTTGATCCCGTAAAGATGGTTCGAGGTTATCCAGGGAAGCCAAAAGCGGTGCCCTCCAACACCACGGCCTGGTCCCCCTGGACCCATGCGCCAGCCTTCCTGTTGCCATCCGATACCTTTCATGTCATATTGCCGACCCGGCAGGGCGACCATGGATTTCGTGTCGTGTAATAGAACTCGCGCCACGTCGAGATAATGTTCATCCTTAGTGAGGTTGACAGATGGTCGGTCAAAACGCGGCGCATCTGCTCTACGTCGATGTAATACACCGGTGGCTTCAATGTGCCCCAGGCCCAACGCCAGGCATTGCGCGTAATCTCACGGAACGATTCGTCTTTGCCGAAACGAAAGCTCACCTCATACGCGTGAGTTACTCCCTCAGCGATGGGGTGATAGCGGCGCACCGTCCTTTCCTTGGCGTCAGGCGGACCGCCCATGTAAGCGCCGTTGATCGTGCCGGGAAACCAGAAGCCGAACTCAATCGGGCTGTTATTCCGCTGCCACGCTCCCAAAGCGCCGAACTGAAAGCGGGCATCAGTCATTACAGCCTGCGTGAGTTTGGTCTCCTCGAACGTAGAGTCGCCACGAGGCGATGGATCGAGAATCGCCACCGAAGTCCCGTTATGGAACGAAAGGGCGAATAGAGGGGCGGGGAGAATGTCCTCTCTCATGAAGAAATGGTGGGCTGCATAGTTCAGAGTTCCGCCGGGGGAAACGTCACCGTTGTAGGTTGCGTCGCCATACAGAGCGCCCGGAGCCATGTAGCTAACGTCAGACCATCCGACCGAAGGCGGAGCCTGAAGGGTGATTGCTGAGTCGAAACCGCCCGCTGCGTGGCCGACGACGTCCACTTTCCTATGCACCGCAAGCACAGCTCCACTCAAACTCCAGTGGTCCTGCACGCGAAAGAGCACGTTGTCGTACTTAATTTCCGCCAAGGCATCGATTCCTGCCTCTGATTTCCGGACCGTCTTATATCCGGCGGCAACCTGATGAATGTCGTCTTCCTTGCGAAAGATTTCCAGCATCGCGGGTTGGGACTGCGAAATCCTAAGGCCCGCTCCGCCACTGATTTCGATCCCCCACTCGCCTGCTGGCGAGCGTACGAAGGTCACCCTAGTACCCGTCTGCAGGTACCCAAGCTCAACTCGGGCGACCGGTTTTGCAGATAGATTTGAAACTGCCAGGACGAAACAAAGCAGTCCGCATCGCGAGAGCATTCTTGTGCAGACCTCCTGCAGGTCTTCATGGGAGAGTTACTTTAACCACAGCTGCATAGTTTACAACTTGGCCCGTCGGCAGTTTCACGTCCTTTCATTCCTGTTTCCTCTGGTGCTTGAGATCATGCACACAACTGGCCCACCCAGCCGTACTCGAAAACCAGATCTATTGCTGATCTAAAAGCTGTGGTCGACTATTGGAATGTCAGTCGAAATCACTTTCCACAAGCCGACTTGCAGGTACCTTTACCGGGTGACCGCATCTCAAGTTTGCGGAAGGATGAGCACGCAAATTCTCAGCAAACGCAGCCATGGGCATCAAGCCACTATTTTGTCGCGGCACATGCCCTGAGCGGAATGATCGCAATGGGAGTCGGACATCACCTCGTGTCGAAGCGGAGCTCAATTAACTCCCGCGTTTCATCGGCAGCAGGTGCGTATCTCCACTTCGTCACAGCCTCGTGCGCGGCTTTGATCAACAGCGGGTTTCCCCCGACCGACTCGATCGATTTGACCGAACCATTGGGAGCAATTGTGGCACGGAGCTTCACGACACCGGAAATATGCGTCCGCTTGGCCAGATCAGGATAGACCGGAGTCACCTTACTCACGACGGTGCGCCCCTGCGGGGAGGTTTCCGAATCCTGGGCGAACGCAGAATTAGCTGCTACCGCCAGCAGCAACAAGGGTAAGAGAATAAAGCGAAGGCCCATTGAGTGAGTCCAGAATCAAATCTCTTACCGGAGTGAAGCAAAATCGCGAGCCCCTTCCGAGGTGCAACAGGCGGAGGGGTGGAAAGCCCCGCGGAAAACTTCACGTCCGGCTAAGAGACACGATAACGACCGTGGAGGAGTGACACCAAGTGACCGAGGTAACGCTGCAGGGCGCAATAGATACGGGTCGGCGATGAGGCCATACAAAAGCCGCTCGCCGACTGTCCTTCATTTCTAGAAACTGCCAGAAACGTAATCGTGATGCCTGGCGCGCACTGATCCTAGACCGGGAACCCTGTCGCCGCCCTCTCGGCGTTTTCAGGGAATCAGCTTGCACGATCGCGACTGAGTCCCCTTATTTGCCCGCGGACGATTGAGAAACTGTGTAACACAAGCCGCCATCAAGGGTTGGTTTCCGTGCGGCTCAATCGGTCGCCTTCTCGATGTTCAGCTTTAACCTGGATAACGCCATTATCGCCGCATGGTAGCCGCACATTCCATGCACGCCGCCTCCCGGCGGAGTTGATGAGGAGCAAATGTAAATGTCCTTAGCTGAAGTGGCGTAGTGCTTCCAGGTGGGTCGGAACAGAAACTGGCGAATGTCCATAACTCCGCCCCCGATGTCGCCACCGATGAGATTAGCATCCATCTTTTCGAGATCGGCGGGAGAAGACACAGAGATTTGTACCGAAACGTCGGCTTATGGGAACTTGGAACTTCCATTCGAAGGCCAGCCGATTTCCAGGAGTGGCGGACGAACAGCCCGCAAACGAATTCTGCCTTAAAGTCAGCGCTGAATGGGCGATGTCGTGGCTTTTACCCTGTCGAGGTAGCATTCTCGCAGACAACCGAGCGCGGCACAGCTTGGTCGGGAACGGTCTTCTTTCGCGTGAATCGTATTCTGGCCCACACCCGGCACACTAGAACACCTCGCAACGTCCCTGACCTGCTACTTCCGCCTGACCGACAATCAGTCGAGTAAATATCCCTCGTGGCCAGCGAATCTGGCACTCCAGCGGCACACATCGCCGCCCCCGACCAAATTTCGATAGACGGACTTCGTTTTTCCGAACCGCCCCCTTTTCTTGGCGGGCTTCTTCTTCGCCAACCCCTTCGAATCGGTATCTACGTTAACGGTGATGAAATTCTGAATTCTTCTTAAGTTCGCAAACTTCAAGTACACTGCGGCGTAGTGAAAAGACGAGGCGTTCCTTCAGCCTCGGGCACCTTGCTTGCGAAGGAAACCGGCTGGCGGAGACACGGGGAATGTCAACACGAGCCACCCTTGCAAAGGATTTCTGGGATAGCCCGCTGCGCGACCTGTTTCAAACGCTGGAGGCCACTCCGGCTGGGCTGACTTCGGACGAGGCGAACCGGAGATTGCGTCTCTATGGCCCAAACAGCTTTGTGCGGGAATCGCACTTCGCAGCTCTCTTCAGTTTTCTCCGTCTATTTGCCAATCCCCTCGTCATCATTCTTATCCTGGCCAGCACCATATCTATCATTCTGGGTGACCAAATCGGTGGATTGATCATCATCTCCATCGTGCTGCTAAGCGTGCTGCTGAACTTCTTCATGGAGTTCCAAGCTCGACATGCAGTTGAGAAGATTCAAAAACAGGTCGCCACAACTGCTGCCGTTATTCGCGATGGGCAAGAGCAGGAACTTCTCGTAGCGCAACTGGTTCCAGGAGACATCATCCGGCTGAATGCTGGCGACCTTGTGCCGGCAGATGCTCGGCTGCTCAAGGAAACCGATCTGCAGGTGCGTGAGTCAGCACTCACGGGAGAGTCTCTGCCCGTGGAGAAATCAGCGGATGATCTTCCATCGGGCAAAGACGGGATTGCCGATGCGAGCAACAGCGTTTTCCTGGGCACCGCGGTTCAGACCGGAATTGGAACTGCGGTCATCGTTCGTACAGGGAGGGACACGGCCTTCGGTGAAATCGCGAAGGGCCTGGCCACGCAGCCTCCGGAAACCGAGTTCGCCCGGGGCATACGGTACTTCGGGATCATGCTCACCTGGATCACGATGCTGCTGGTGCTTTTCGTCTTGCTGGTAAACATCATCCTCCACCGTCCGCTGTTGGAGTCGTTCCTCTTTTCTGTCGCCCTTGCCGTGGGGATGACACCGGAGATGATGCCGATGATCATCACAGTCACGCTGGCTCAGGGCGCGAGGCGCATGACCAAGAAAAAGGTCCTCGTTAAGCAACTGGCGGTCATTGAAGACTTCGGCAGCATAGATATTCTCTGCAGCGACAAGACAGGGACGCTCACGGAAGGCGAGATCGTGCTCGACCGGCATGTCGACGTCCAAGGGAAGGAAGACGAGAACATCCTGCGGATGATCTATCTCAACAGTTACTTTGAGGCGGGCATCAAGAGCCCCCTGGATGCTGCGATCTTGAAGCACGAGCACCCTTCCATTACAGAGTTTGAAAAGGTAGACGAGATCCCCTTCGACTTCAACCGCAAGCGCCTTTCCGTGGTGGTCCGGCATGGCGACGAGTATCTCCTCATCACAAAGGGCGAGGCTGAGAGCGTCTTTGCCATCTGCCAGACCGTCAACATCGATGGCTGTCCCCAGCCGTTCGATGAAGGCCAGCGGGCTCGCGCAAGCGAGACCTTCAAGAAGCTAAGTGCCGACGGGTACCGCACTCTTGGGATCGCAGTGGAGAAGGTGGAGAAGCAGGATGCCTACACCGTGGCGGCTGAGCACCACATGACGCTGATCGGATTTGCAGCATTCCTTGATCCACCAAAGGGGGGGATTCAATCCGTCCTTGAGGCGCTCAAACAGAATGGTATTTCCGTGGTTATCATGACCGGTGACAACCAATATGTGACACAGAAGATCGCCCATGACGTCGGGCTGGGAGCGGACCGCATTCTCGCGGGGAACGAAGTCGATACGACGGACGATGCCGCCCTGGCCTACCAGGCCGAGAACGGTACCATCTTCGCGCGCATGTCCCCCGAACAGAAGAACCGGGTGATTCTCGCTCTTAAAGCACGTGGGCATGTCGTCGGATACATAGGTGACGGCATCAACGATGCCCCGTCGTTACACACTGCGGATGTTGGCATTTCCGTCATGAATGGCGTTGAGGTGGCCAAAGACGCTGCCAAAGTCATCTTGCTGGAGAAGGATCTTGCGGTGTTGAACGAGGGGGTGAACGAAGGGCGGCGCTCGTTTGCCAGCATCATGAAGTACATCATCATGGGCACGAGCTCGAACTTCGGCAACATGTTCAGCATGGCTGGGGCATCACTTTTCCTGCCCTTCCTGCCCATGTTGCCGACTCAAATACTGTTGAACAACTTTCTCTATGACATTTCCCAGATCAGCATCCCCGGTGACAATGTTGATCCCGCCCTGCTGCACCGGCCCAAGCGCTGGCAAATTGGGTTCATTCGCCAGTTCATGATGATCATCGGTCCCATCAGCTCGATCTATGATTTCCTGACTTTCGGAGTACTCCTCTGGGTGTTCCACGCTTCCACGAACGCGCCGCTATTCCACACTGGATGGTTCGTGGAATCCCTGGCCACCCAGACGCTCGTCATTCTTGTGATCCGGACGGCAGGCGATCCTCTGAAAAGCCGTCCCAGCCGGCCGCTGCTGATCACCGTGTTAGCTGTCGTGGCGATCGCCACTGTGCTTCCGTATACGGTAGTCGGAACACTTTTGCGGTTTACTCCGTTACCACTGTCGTTGTTGGGCGCGATTGCGTTTCTCGCCGTGACCTACCTGTTGCTGGTGCAAGCCGTTAAGTTCTGGTTCTATCGGCGGCACGCACTACTTTGACAGAGAAGGCCGTGCGTTTTAGTGGTGTCCACCATTATGCAGCGTCCGCCTAGGCGGTTTTGTGTGGAGGTGCGAAAGGGCAAGATGAGCCAAGTCAAGGCCGGGCGACAGGGAGCCAATAGGATGTGAGCGGGGACGAGCTGTGGAAACCCAATAAGGAGGCAACGGTCGCTATGCGAGTCGCAAAATCCATGATCCTTTGTGCTCTGGCCGTTTCGGGATTTCTGTTGGTCCTGTTCACCACGTGCCTAGCCCAAGAAAGCCCGCTCGTGGCCACTGAGGCGAATCCCCGAGTTGCTGATACAGAAAGTAATCGAGGAGAGCACTCCAAGCTTCCTCCAAACGCCTAGCAGATAGCCCGAATCATCGGAGTCGAATCTGATATCGAGAAGCTCTCCTCTTTAGCTGCGGCAAAGGGAGGCGGTGCAGCGGCCGGTCTGTCTCTGGAGGAACTATCGCTTCGCCAGCAGATCACCGAGGCCGTAATAGCGGCATCTCTCGATGTCGATTCTGTCGCAGCCGAAATCGACTACGAGCGGGAACAAACGGTGGAGCTGCGAAGTTTGTGGCGCTACAAACGGGATCGCGCAATCGGTAGCACAAACCTCGCGGTCCTCGCGGCTGGCACTGGACTCGGCATTGTCAGTGGTATTCTGCAGTTCAGCAAGACCACTTCAGACGCAGGCAGCGCGATCGGCTTCGCCGCAGGCGGGGTTTCTACTCTGTTTTCGCTCCGCAGCTTCCGGCAGGTGCATGGCGGGCGGCGGCCGGCATGGGTTCTTCCCAACATGTTGGCGGCCTTTCTCGGCCAACCGGAGCAGCACAGTCACTACCCTGACGACATCTGGGTCTATCTAAACAGTGTCCCGTCAGGAACAGTTTCCCATGCGAGCCGAAAGGAGCAGATGTTAGCGGGATGGGAGGCGGCAGGTCGTATCGGTCCCCCGGATTCTCCTCAGTGGAAGCGGAGGGTCGCACTGCTCACCAGCACCAACGCGGCCGACAAGGATCTCAACATTGAATTAATGAATGAACGAGCGGCAATGCTTGCTGATGTGGGGGATCAAGTCTTGTTGATGAAACACGACCTCGCCAATCTGCTCCGCGGGTTGAGACCGTAATGATCCCATTGATCAGCCCGGTTGTTTTCAACGTCCTAAGCGACTGAACCCTGAACTATGGCTGTGCCACAGCAGTCGGCGCCGAGTCTACCGGCCTCGACTTACCGTTCCAATTGCGCTGGCCCCAGGTTGTCGGTATCCCCCATCATTAGAGGAATAAAGAAAACTCTCGATCTCATCAATTCGCCTGCTGGCGTCATTGTAGCCAATATCAATGAGAGCACTGGTGTACTTTGATGTAAAGAGCAAATAACTCATCAGATCCGAACACGAAGCCGCATCCCGTCCCAAACTGTTTACAAAGTACTGGATAAGATAAGGCATGTCTTTCTGGTGTTGCTCTGCCAGTTGTGATAAATGGACCGAAGGCGCCATGAGGAATGATGCCAACGGCCGCATCTTTTCATATCCGCGAACACCCGACTGGCTGATTCGGCCACCGCCGAGCAGCTGATTCAACCGCTCAAGGTGCTCGATGTCAGCAGCCAGGTGATCCAAAAACATAACGTCAAAAAGAACTCCCATGATTTGCGCGAGCGAAGGGTCTCTCTGATCCGCGGGTTCCTTTTGATGCTCAAGATCTTCGCAGCGGACGCCGATCGCAAAAGCCTTTTCTGCGCCCAAGCGTATGACCGGGCTGAGAGGTTGTTGAAGGCGCACGCAACCGTCACCAAAAAAGGCTGTTCCTCGAGCGGTCTTAAGTTTTACAGGCTGAAAGACCAAAGGAATCGCAGCCGACGCGCAGACATGATCGACAGTAATGCTTGTCGCAAGTGTCACTCGCCGGCTTCTGTTCCACATCGGGTGGCCTTTCTTTCCTTGAATGAAAAGATAACTCTTTCCTGAGTTGTAGTTAGTCGCTGAAATAGCGAGTGCGTAGAGATGTCCACGCTTGATATTGTTTTGGATTCGCTCGTAATGGATGTGTCCGCTGAGAAAGCGCCTTAGAGGAGTCGCGTCTAGTAGAGATCGGGCGTTACCTCCTCCGAGAAGTGCTCCAAAGGAGAGATCTAATATCCAGGTAAGGGAATTCTGGGCCTGTGATAGAACATCACAGCGAAAGACATCGGATGGCCGGATATCCGACCATCCCCGTGCGAGAAGTCTGGTCGCCAAAGCAACATTGTCGCTACCTGCGGCGATTGCGGAACCATTGATCGCTCCGGCGGAAGAACCTCCTATAATACGAAAAGGATTACCGTGCGTTTGAACCCGTTTTATCTCGCCAATGCGTTTAAGCACACCGGCTTGATAAGCACCGCGAGCTCCCCCGCCCGTCATCACTAAACCAATCGCGTTTTCCATTTTCGTACCCCCGCATTGACCTCTCCTCTTGACGAGACTTACAAAACCATGACACCGACTGCTGCTGAACTGTCGAGCGGATCGTTGAGGTACCGCGCTAACGCACTCTCGCGGCGAGGGCACGTTAGCGCAGATAACCTATTCATTTGATCCGCGAACCATGCTGCCCGAAAGGACTGCCCTGCGGCCCACTCGGCTTCCCCGTGCTGCAACCCGGTTCGCTCCGCTCATCAAATCAGGCGGCTGCCGCATGATGCTTCTTGGCGGCACGGTGCGTCTTTGCGCGGTGTTTGGTCTTGCCAGCGGCTTTGTGCTCACCGGCCGGCTTTACCATTGCATCAATCAAGGCCTTTTGGGTGTCGACATAGCTTTTCACTCCTTCTCGCGTTAGCTCTGTCAAGGGCACAAAGGGGAATGGCTTCAGGAGTTCCATGGCCTTGGCTGCCGTTTTCACGTTGGCGTTCATTTGCTGCCCGGCCAGGTCAACCAGCTTCCTTTGGGCTTCGATGAACGACTCCGTTGCCTGCCGCGCCAGTGTGACCAACTCGGTCTTTTTGATTTTCTTGAAGCCGTTGCTGTGCTTGCTGCCGGTGGCCTTGGCGGTCTCGTCAGCAATCACATCCATGAACTTCTTTTGGGCATTGACAAAGTTCTCCATACCTTCCCGGGCCAG